>Ga0209654_1000068_pt1 | contig 101255 bp, 109 predicted proteins | sample SaaInl1SG_22_DNA_FD_184646 | JGI IMG/M metagenome (GOLD analysis project Ga0209654, IMG submission 184646) | Marine microbial communities from expanding oxygen minimum zones in the Saanich Inlet - ESP_161SG_22_DNA (SPAdes) (version 2) | ecosystem: Environmental > Aquatic > Marine > Intertidal... | reverse complement strand
AGGGAATTGTATTGGACGAGCCGTCTGTCGTAGCGATTCGTACCGTCGGAACGCAGCGCTCAGTCGCTGCAGTCGGTATCGAGGCGAAAAAGATGCTGGGCAGAACGCCGGGCAATATTGTGGCTATTCGTCCACTCAAGGACGGCGTAATTGCAGACTTTCACGTCACTGAGAAAATGTTGCAGCTTTTTATCGGCAAGGTGCACGAGAATTCAATGATCCGCCCGTCCCCTCGGGTTTTAGTCTGTGTGCCGGCGCAATCGACACAAGTCGAACGTCGCGCAATTAAAGAGTCGGCTCTTGGCGCCGGTGCGCGCGAGGTGTTCCTGATCGAGGAACCCATGGCTGCAGCGCTTGGTGCGGAGCTGCCGGTAGATGACGCAAGTGGTTCGATGGTCGTTGACGTGGGCGGTGGTACAACTGAAATTGCCATTATCTCCCTTAATGGAATCGTTTTTTCTGAGTCCGTAAGGGTCGGTGGTGACCGTTTCGACGAAGCCGTTGTTGGTTATGTTCGCCGGCGCTTCGGTACTTTGATCGGTGATTCGACTGCTGAGCGGATCAAGCATGAGATCGGTACTGCTGTGCCGCGTCAAGACGAGATGGAAATCGACGTACGTGGGCGCAATTTGGCTGAGGGCATCCCGAAGCAGTTGACGTTGCGGTCAAACCAAATTCAGGAGGCTCTGTCTGAGCCGTTGGCGCAGATCACTTCAGCGGTAAAAAACGCATTGGAGCAATCGCCACCGGAATTGGCATCTGATATTGCTGAGCGTGGAATCGTTCTCACCGGCGGTGGAGCGCTGCTGAGTGGATTGGATGAGTTGTTATCTGCTGAGACAGGATTGCCGGTGTTAATTGCCGACGACCCTCTGACCTGCGTCGCGCGCGGTGGTGGTAAAGCACTCGAGTTGATCGATCGCGCCTCGTTTAATCTCTTTAACTCCGATTAAGAGTACTCGGCATGCGGCCGCTGTTTTCCCAGACCAGTGTCGCCGCGGTCCGCCTCATGATTGCGGCGACCTTTTCAGTCGCGATCATGGTCGTGGATGTACGCTTTGATGCGCTTCACAGTGTGCGTTTCGGCATTAAGACGTTACTTTGGCCTATCGAACAAATTTCCGCTTTGCCCAGTGTGACCGCCGCACATGTCGGTGATTGGTTGGTAGGGCATTCCCGTTTAGTCGAGCGCCTCGAGTCGCTGTCTCTGGATAACGAGCGTCTGCGGACTGAGCAATTGAAACTACAGACTCTGCGCGCCGAGAATAGCGAGCTTCGGCGCCTGTTGAGTGTGCGTGAGCGGGTCAATGAGCGCCTGTTGCAGGCGCAGATTCAACGCCTTTCAAATGACCCCTTTGTGCACCGAGCAACCATCAACCGAGGTCAATTGGCGGGCGTATCAGTGGGCCAACCGGTGTTGTCCGCCGATGGTTTGGTGGGCCAGGTGGTAATGGTGTATCCGCATGCTTCGGATGTGTTGTTAATGACCGACTCCACGCATCAGTTGCCAGTCCAAGTGACTCGGACTCGGGTCCGCTCCATCGCCATGGGTACTGGCCGTCTTGATCGGCTGGAGTTGCGCAACCTGCCTGACACCGTGGATATTGTCGTGGGTGATTTAATTGAAACCTCAGGTCTTGGCGGGCGCTTTCAGCCAGGAATCCCAGTGGCATACGTGACCGAGGTGATTCGATCCCCAGGGCAACCCTTTGTTCGGGTGGTGGCAGAGCCTGTGGCCCCATTGAGCCGATTGTCGCTGTTGATGGTGGATGTGTCTGAGCGAGGTGGTTTGTGACGTTTTTGGTGACTTGGCTATTGACCATGTTGTTAATCACAGTGCCATTTCCGAGTGCCGCCGCATTACTGTTGCCGCACTGGGGTCTCTTGTTCGTGGTTTGGTGGGCCTTGATGCGCAATTACCGTTTATCGATGACCCTGTTGATGGTGGCGTCGATTCCCATGGATGTGGCTTATGGTACCGCGCTGGGATTGCATGCTCTGATTTTTGCACTGTTGGCTTACTTGCTGACCCTGTTGGGCCCACGAGTGCGGCAGGTGAACTGGTTGCGCCAGTCGGTGGTGGTGTTTTTGGTACTCCTGCTCGCTGCGGCTGCGTCGTATTGGGGACGCACGCTCACTGGGCAGAACCCTGAATTTTTGCTGCTCGTGTTACAAGCATTTTTTACTGCATTGGCCTGGACCCCAGTTCGTTTTGTTTTCGAATGGTTAGCGCATCTCACGGGGGAGCCTGAGGTTCGTACCTCATGATTTTGGCGAGTCAATCGCCGCGCCGTCGTGAACTGCTGTCTCTTGTGTCGTCTGATTTTCGAGTCGTTGTTGCCGATGTGGATGAGTCACTATTACCCGGTGAGGCAGCAGACGTGTATGTCGGACGGCTTGCCGAGCTGAAGGCGCGAACTGTGGCTCATCATGCAGGGCCCAACGAGCCTGTGATCGCAGCCGATACAACAGTTGCGGTAGCGGGGCATATTTTTGAGAAACCCGTCGATGAAGCCGATTTTCTTCGCATGATGCGTGAATTATCTGGGCAGACCCATCAGGTTTTCACGGGTATCTGCGTGATCTGTGCAGACCGCGTGCAGACTCAGGTTGTATGCACCGATGTGTCCTTGCGACACATCACCGAATCTGAACGTATGACCTACTGGGCGACCGGTGAACCGAAAGACAAAGCGGGCGGATATGCGATTCAGGGCTTGGCGGCGCGCTTTGTGACTCGCATTGAGGGATCCTATACCAATGTGGTGGGATTGCCCCTTGTTGAATTAGAGGCTTTGTTGCGCAATGCGTCATGAAATTCTGCTGAACTTCACTCCCTTGGAGACCCGTGTGGCTGTCGTTGAGCAGGGAATGGTGCAGGATATTTTGATCGAGCGTGCGACACATCGTGGTTTGGTCGGCAACGTCTATCTGGGTCAGGTCATCCGTGTCTTACCGGGAATGCAGGCGTGTTTTGTCGACGTTGGCCTGGATCGTAGCGCGTTTCTGCACGCCAAAGACCTTCCGCTCGATGACGATTCGCGTGAACTGCCGATTAACCGCTTGGTAACAGAAGGACAATCGCTCTTAGTGCAGGTGATCAAGGATCCATCTGGTACCAAGGGCGCGCGGCTGACTGCTGAGGTGTCCTTGGCGGCAAGGCATCTGGTGTTGATGCCATTTGCCTCACACATTGGTATCAGTCAGCGCATCGAAGACGACGAAACCCGTGATCACCTCAAGCAACGCGCGCAAGACGCACTGCAACGGCTGGGTATGGACTGTGGCGTCATTGTTCGTACTGCAGGGCATGAGGATGGCGAGGAGGATTTTGTCGATGATCTTAGCTATCTGAAACGGGTTTGGGATGGTATTTGTGACGCACAAAGAACCGCCAAGCCACCGGCGTTGCTGTTTGAAGATTTGCCTTTGACACACCGTTTGGTTCGGGATCAGGTCCGTCGCGACACTGAGCGTGTGTTGGTGGACTCAGCTGAAACGTTCACCAAGTTGTCATCGTTTGCCGCGAAGTACATGCCAGAAGTTAGCCCGCTATTGACGCATTACACTGGCGATCGCCCACTGTTTGACTTGTATCAGGTGGAAGTAGAGCTTGAGCGGGCGCTCGGGCGTCAGGTGGAATTGAAATCGGGCGCCTATCTGGTTATTGATCAAACCGAAGCGATGACCACCATCGATGTCAATACCGGTCGCTTTGTTGGTGCTCACACGTTGGAACAGACGGTTTTCCGCACCAACCTTGAGGCTGCAGTGGCCATCGGTCGCCAGCTCAGGTTACGTAACTTGGGCGGAATCATTGTCATTGATTTCATTGACATGGAAGATCCCGAGCATCAACGGCAAGTATTGCGCACACTGGAACGGGCACTCGAGCAGGATCCCGTGAAGACCCGTGTGAGCGGATTCAATGAGATGGGATTGGTGGTCCTGACCCGCAAACGGACTCGAGAACGGCTGTCCGAATTACTGCAAGAACCCTGTCCTGTCTGCCGTGGTAGCGGCAAGATCAAAACAGCGGAAACGGTTTGTTATGACATTTTCCGAGCAATTCTGCGCGAAGCGCGCGCGTATTCAGTGGATAAAACAACTGTAATCGCTGCACCTGCGGTGATTGATCGCTTGATTGACGAAGAGTCCGATGCCCTAGCGGATTTAGAGGCCTTCATTCACCGTCCGATTCGGTTACAAGTGGACGCCAGTTTCAGTCAAGACCGTTTTGAGGTGGTGTTGTCGTGAGGCAGACGTGGATCGCTCTGATCGGTGTGATTGCGGTGGTGTTGGCCGGACTGCAGGCGATCGTACTTGCAACCTTGCCGATGGCCAATCAATGGCGTCCTGAAATTGAAACGCTCTTGTCTGAGCGGTTTCAAGCAGAGGTGAGTATTTCCGAGATCGGCGCCCGCGCGTCATGGGCAGGCCCTTATTTAGAAGCACTGAATTTGGTAGTTGCGCGGCCGGAAGGCCGATTGGAAGTGCGCCGGGTGCAATTACTGGTGGATCTGCCACACAGTCTGTTGTCTGGCGAATTGGTGGTCGATCAACTTGTGTTAGATGAGGGTGAGCTGGTGAGTCACCAGTCAGGCAGTGGCGGCCTCCCAGATCCGACCCTCTGGGCTGATGTCCTAAACATAATACAGGGCCATCTGTCTTCGCTTGGCGCAATTAAACTCTACAATTTTGATGTTTTAACCGGGCCCTACTCGGCCAAACGCCTGTCTTTGGAGGTCACTCCGGGTCTGGGTGTGATGGCGCGTGCACGTTTAGTAACCGAGGACTATTCCGTACCGGTTGCGATCGACTGGCGCTATCCGAGCGCCGGAGGAGGTGTTCATGATCTCCGAATGCATGGTGAGTTAGCACGTTTGTTGATCCCTATCGCGGGTTTTGAGGAGGTGTCACCTGATCTTGACTTGACCCTGTGGTTGGCGATCCAGCGCGATCAACCGAGCGCTGGACAGTTCCAATTACGTGCCGCGGCTGAGCAGTCGTTGCCGGTCAGTCTCGAAGCTTTGGGCCGCCTGCAGATCAATTCGGCAGACGATGTTACCGTCGAATTAACAACGGGTAAGTTGGCCCTTCCGGGTGTGGAAGCCAGCCTCGCAGGTGCACAGGCATCTTGGCGGGAGCGACAGATGGTGGCGAGAATCCCATCGTTGTCATTGGACGGGCCTGCGATGCAGCACTCACCACCCGATTCCAAGGTTACCCGACTGCTGACCGGTAATCAGCCACGAATTGATTTGTCGACTGTGGATCTGAGATGGTCACCAAGTACTCCTGTGTCGGTGCAAGCACAGGTGAATCAGTTCCGGATTGAAGCCTTTGGCGGAATCCCACAGATTGGACCTCTGACAGGTGCCCTTTTCACAGAGGGCTCGCGTGGCTTTTTTGAGTTTTTCGCAGACGCGGGTGATTTTGCCTTACCTGATATTTTTCCATTGCCGTGGACCGCGCAGCGTCTTGCGGGTGTGTTGGCTTTTGCACAAAGCGATGACGGTCTGTACATCCGAGGACACGACTTAGTCGTAGCGGATGCAAATCAAACTGTGCGTGGTTCGTTGATGCTGGATTTGCCAAGAGACACGGAGCAGTCAGTGCATCTCGAGATCCTGGCAGATGCCAGTCGTGATGCGTTGCCGGGCTTGTTACCGATTGATTTGAATCCAGAAATCAGCGCCTTTCTGTTACGAGGAATCGAGCAGGTTGAGGTGGTCGACGCTCGCATTTCCTATTCAGGCCCGCTAGGCAGACAGGTTGATCGCAGCCGACGTGAACTTAGCATGCGCTTTCCTATGGCGCGTTATCGCTTGAAGCCTTTGAGGCAATGGCCCGACTTCGAGGGTCAAGACGGTGAGGTGACCTTTACCGACAAACGCGCGGTTGTGTCGCTACCAGCTGCTGCGTTTGGCGGTTTGCATGCGCACACGGTGACTGTCCGGCAGACCCGAGACGATCCAACGTTGCTGTCTATCCAAGGGGAGCTAACCGGACCGGCTGAAACAGCGCTCACAGTCCTTGATCAGGCAGGCATTAAGCCGGAAGCCTTGGGTCGCGACGTCATTTTTTCCGGTGATTTGCGTGGTCGGGTGGATTTGTTGGCGCCGGTGGATGGTGCGCCACCAACTGGCAAGGTTGAAATTGGTGCGGATGATCTAACGCTTGCTGTGACCGGGCTGAGTGAGCCAGTGACTCAATTGACCGGCTTGGCGACCTACAATCTGGAGTCAGGATTTCAGGCGGATGGATTACGGGGATTGCTACTCGGTGATGCAGTGACAGCGGATGTGGTGGCCGATGCCGATGGAGTCACAGTCAACGCCCGGGGCCAACTCAAGACACAACACATGAGCCAACTTGCCGGACTGCCATTTTCTGAGGCGTTGTTATCGGGCACCGCCGATTGGACCGCGAGGGTGCAGCAACAGCAAGGCCGCGTAAACGTCATGTTACAAACCGATGGAATGGGCCTTGCGAGTCAACTGCCCTTCCCGCTGACGAAGACGACCGAATCACCGGGATCGATGTTGATTGAATTGAACATGGGTCCAGACGAACAGTTGATGACCGCGACCTTGTTCGGCCAGACAACAGTTTCTGCCCGACTTGATCAGAGTCCACTGGCCTTGTCGGTTCGCACGCCGGAAATTGACCTGTTGGGGTGGGCGCAGCTACCGGGTAGCGATGCTCGGAAGGACCAATTGTCATTGCTTCTTGACTTGGATGCAGTGCGCGTTGGGGAGACACGTTTGCAGGTTGATCAAGCCGCAGTGAACTTGCGACCCGACTCCGTTGAGGTCTTCTTTGCTGGAGAGGAGCTCGCAGGCCGCATTCAGCGTCTCGGCGAAGCGCCAGTCGCCATCAACCTGGAGCGGCTGATCTTGCCGCCAGCTGGCGAGTTTCTCGCGCCACCAGAAGAGGATCCATTGGCGGACTTTGATCCTGGAACTCTGCCTTCGGCGACCATCGAGGTGAATGAGTTGCGACGCGGGGAGAAACGCTACCTGGATCTCGATCTGGTGGCAGTCAGTGGTGATTCTCGCCTTGATGTCACGCGTTTAGGCTTTACCCGCGATGGGCAGCGGTTTGTTGGTGAAATGGCCTGGACCGGATCGCCGAGTGGCGCGCGAACGGCGCTGATCCTTAATGCAGAAGGTTCAGCCTTGGGTGGATTTTTGCGGGTCAGTGAGAGTGAGCCAATTCTGGAGGCGGGCAGTGGGACTTTCCAAGCCAATCTCAATTGGACCGGCTCACCACTGGCGTTCTCGATGTTGACCACGGAAGGGAATTTTGCGTTGCGGCTTGCCGATGGGCGGTTTTTTGATCTTGGCAACTCAGCCGAAGTATTGCGACTGTTCGGTATCTTAAATATCGACACATTGACGCGTCGGCTGCGGCTGGATTTTCTCGATTTAGTGCAGCCGGGTGTTGCGTTCGACGAGGTGTCCGCGAGTGGCACACTCGGTAGCGGCATTTTGACGCTGGACCCGGAGCTGGCGATGCAAGGCCCCTCTGCCAGCTTCCGGTTGACGGGTATTGCAGATTTGAATCAGCAGACCCTTGATCAGCGTCTGGAGGTGGATATTCCCCTGACCAATAACTTGCCATTGGCCTCCGTGTTGTTGGGTGCGCCGCAGGTAGGCGGGGCAATCTATCTGGTTGAAAAAGCGCTGGGCACAAAAATTATCAAGGTAGGGAAAACCGATTACCGGATTGAAGGATCTTTCGGTGACCCCAACGTTAAGCTCATCCCACCATTCTCGAAACAAAAGGAATCGCGAAATGCCAACGCCCCTACAAATGATCAGTGACACGTTGCTGACACCCGGCGGTTTGGGCCTGGATGACCTGCAAACATTGGTCACTGAATTGGCCGTTGGCGAAGTAGATTTTGCGGATCTGTTTTTCGAGCGGGCCGAGGCCGAGTCGTTTTCTCTGGAGGACGGCGAAGTGAAAGAAGCCAGCTTTCACTGCGATGCCGGTGTCGGTGTGAGGGCATGTGCCGGTGATCGCCAAGGTTTTGCTTACAGCTCTGAAATCAGCGCACAGCGGATTCGCGAGGCGGCTGCTGTTGCTGTGGCGATTCAGGATGGACGCAGTCCCCGCGGTGGCGTGAATTTGGACCGCGTAACCACGCCACGCTTGTATGCAACCACGAATCCGATTCCTGAGCGCGCATCACAGGATAAAATTGCTTATCTTTTGGAACTGGATGCACACGCGCGGGCTCGAGATCCTCGAGTGACTCAGGTGCAGGCCTCACTGACGATTTCTTATCGCGAGATTTTGGTAGCTGCCACTGATGGCACGCTGGCCGCAGATGTGCGGCCCCTGGTGCGGTTGTCGGTGTCTGTATTAGCCGAGCACAATGGGCGTCGTGAGCGTGGGAGCTCTGGTCTCGGAGGGCGATACGACTTGGCGCGCCTGTTGACTAAGGCCCACGCGGATACCCTGGTTAGTGAGGCCGTTGATCAGGCGCTGGTGAATTTAGATGCTGTTGATTGCCCCGCTGGGGAGTTACCTGTGGTGCTCGCCTCCGGCTGGCCGGGAGTTTTGTTGCACGAGGCTGTTGGTCATGGCCTCGAAGGCGACTTCAACCGCAAGGGTTCAAGTTTCTATTCTGGCAAGATTGGGCAGCAGGTCGCGGCCAAAGGTGTCACTGTCGTCGACGATGGCACCATGGCAGATCGACGGGGCTCATTGAATATCGATGACGAGGGTCGCCCGAGTCAGCGCAATGTATTGATCGAGGATGGCATCCTGGTGGGTTACATGCAGGATAAGCTCAATGCCCGTTTGATGGGCGTAGAACCGACCGGAAATGGTCGTCGGCAAAGCTACGCTCACCTCCCCATGCCACGGATGACAAATACGTTCATGGAGGCTGGACAGGTACCACAAGCGGACATGATCCAATCAGTGAAGAAGGGCATCTTTGCGGTGAATTTTGGTGGCGGTCAGGTTGACATTACCTCGGGGCAATTTGTCTTTGCCGCCAGTGAAGCATACCTGATTGAGGACGGTCGGGTGACGGCACCAGTGAAGGGTGCCACGCTGATCGGTCACGGGCCAGATGTAATGTCTGCAATCTCCATGATTGGTGACGATCTGGCGCTCGACAGCGGGATTGGTGTGTGTGGTAAGGATGGGCAAAGCGTACCTGTTGGTGTCGGCCAGCCCAGTTTGAAAATTGATCGATTGACGGTGGGCGGCACAGCCTAATGGGCAATGGTGTCAAATATCGCGCGATACAGCGCCCGATACTCACCGCGATCTTTCTCTTGCGCCCGGGCCTTCAGTGCGGCTCGAATCAATTGGTTCAGTTGCTGACTTTCGCCACGGTGTTGGTGCAGAAATTCCGTCAGGGTTTTCGGATCATTGAGCAAGCGTTCGCGCCATTGTTCCGCTTGGTGATGGTGCCGTTTTTCGTCAGCATCCATCCCCTGCAACGCCTCGAGCTGTGCTTGCAAAGTATCCGTTGGCGCCAGACGCATACGCTTTCCGATGAACTGCAGCTGTCGACGCCGTGCCTCATGCTGTTTGCTCGGCATTGCACGATAGAATGCAATCGATTCTCGCAAGCTCTCGTCCTCAAATTCAATGCGTTGAAAATGTTTGTCTGGCAGTTGTGCCAAGCGTTCACCCAGCGCCTGCAATGCGGTCATTTCGCGTTTGACCGCACTTTTCGAGGGTCCCTCGAGCAGCTCGTCGGGATCGATATCGTGTTTTTTAAAGGAGCGTCTGTCTGTCATGGCCACTGAGTTTAACCCACAACGGGAAAAAAACCGTCTAGAACGTCTCACAGTCGAGTTATTGGAACGTTCACGTGCTGCCGGAGCGGACGCTTGTGAGATCGGAGCCAGTGCCTCTTTGGGTCTGGAGGTGCAGGCTCGCTTGGGACAGCCTGAGAAATTGGAGATGACGCGAGATCAGTCGATTTCAGTGACAGCCTTTGTTGGTCAGTCTCGAGGAACTGCCTCAACTACCGATTTGTCATCGGATGCGATTCAGAAAACGCTGCAGGCGGCGGTTGCTATTGCGCGAGTGACTGCCCCGGACCCGGCAGCAAAACTAGCGACTGCTGAGCAAATTGTGCAGGAGATCCCGGATCTGCAGTTGGACCATGCTTGGAATTTAACGCCGGAAAAAGCATTGGCGTTGGCGATCGAAGTGGAAGCTGCAGGCTTGTCGCAAGATCGGCGGCTGACTAATTCAGATGGCGGGTCGGTGTCTACCACGCGAGGGGTCTCTGTCCACGGCACCACAGAGGGCTTACTGGTGAGTCAGGCGTCAAGCATCCACGGCATGTCCTGTGTGTTGCTGGCAGAGGATGGCGACAGTCGAGAGCGGTCTTATGCATACACGCAAGTGCGTCGTCCCGATCAGTTGCGTACTCCACAATGGGTCGGCGAGGAGGCGGCACGCAAAACACTGGCGCGGCTCAATCCACGAAAGTGTGAAACAGCGGAGGTTCCTGTGCTGTTCGTACCGGAAATGGCATCTGGATTGTTGTCCAGTGTGATCAGCGCAATCAGTGGCGGGTCTCTGTACCGTAAATCCAGTTACTTACTAGATCGTATTGATACTGCTATTTTCCCGTCTTGGGTTCACCTCAAAGAGCAACCTTTGCTGCTGGGCGCGATGGGATCCTCTGCCTATGATGGTGATGGCTTACCGACCCGTGAGCAAGACATCGTGGTGGACGGTGTGTTGCGGCAATACGTGTTGTCGTTGTACTCAGCCAACCGGTTGGGCTTGACCAGTACGCACAATGCCGGTGGTGTGCGCAATTTGTATTTACAAGGTTCTGATGACTTTGCGTCCTTACTCCGGCAGATGCAACGTGGACTCGTTGTTACTGAATTGATGGGGCAGGGAGTCAATTTGGTGAATGGGGACTACTCACGTGGAGCCTCGGGATTCTGGGTGGAAAACGGCGAAATTCAGTATCCAGTTCACGAGGTGACGGTTGCTTCCAACATGGATCGAATGATGCGTGATGACCTCGTTGCTGTCGGATCGGATGCGGACTTCAACCGCTCCATCGCAAGTGGTTCGATGCTGTTTCAGCGCATGATGGTGGCGGGTAGTTAGGCGTAAACGAGCGTTGCGACACCGAGGAATACGAAGAAACCGACTACGTCTGTCACCGTAGTCAAAACCACCCCGCCAGCCAAAGCGGGGTCAATTTGCATGGACTTTAAATACCCTGGTAGCAATGTGCCGACTAATGCGGCCACAATCAAATTGATCACGATGGCTACAGCGATCACGTAGCCCAAGGTGAAATCGCCGAACCAGAAGAAAGCTGCGGCGCCCACGACGAGTGACCAAAGCAATCCGTTGGCAATGCCAATCATTACCTCGCGCGACAGCAAGGCACGAATGTTGGCCGATCCCACCCGTCCCAGTGCCATACCGCGGATCACGATGGTCAGTGCTTGCGTTCCAGCGATGCCACCCATCGAGGCGACTACTGGCATCAGAATTGCGAGCGCCACCACCTGCTCTAGGGTGGCTTCAAACAGACCGATCACTGCTGATGCCATGAAGGCGGTCAGCAGATTGATGCCGAGCCAGACAGAGCGTCGCCGCACGGTCCGTACCACAGGAGCGAAGATATCCTCGTCCTCATCCAAGCCTGCCTGGCTCATTAAGCTGTGATCGGCAGAGGCACGGATCACGTCAACCACGTCATCGATCGTGATCCGCCCAAGTAGTTTGCCCTCGCCATTGACGACCGGAGCACTGACCAGGTCCAAGCGTTCGAAGCGTTGCGCTACCTCGTCCTCGTGCGTGGTGACCAGTAGCGGTTCCACTTCGGTCTCCATGATCTCGCGTACTGTCGTATTTGGCTCGGAAATGAGGATCGTGGAGATCGGCACTTGCCCAATGAATTGATCGCGCCGATTGACCACCCACAAGTTGTCAGTCATCGGCGGCAATTCTCGGTAGCGCCGGATGTAGCGGAGGACAACATCGACAGAGATGTCGGGGCGCACCGTGACCACGTCGGTGTTCATTAAGCCGCCAGCAGAGTCGTACTCGTAAGACAGTACAGCTTCCACGCGCTGTCGGTCTTGCGAGTCCATCGACAGCAAAACCTCTTCGATCACCGATTCGGGCAACTCCTGCAGGAGATCCACCTTATCGTCGAATTCAAAGCTCTCGATGAGGTTGGCGAGTTCTTCCGGCTCTAAGCGGGAGACGATATCGGCACGTTCTTCTTCACCTAGATACGATAGGACATCGGCTGCGAGATCATCTGCATCGACCAGATTCCAGAGCACTTGGCGCTGTTTGGGTGGTACGGAGGAGAGCAGGTGCGCAATATCAGGTGCGCTGAGATCTTCATTTAACAGCTGTCTTGCGCGCGCAATAGCCCCTTGAGAAAGAGCTAAGTTGACCCGCTCAAGCGTCGCCTGATTCGACTCTGGTGCGATCTCGGTGAGTGCGTCACTCATCCGCAAGGCTCCCCGAACCCATCGTTGAAGAGTGCAGTTAGCACTCGAGTGGCTTCTGCAGCATCCTCGCCTTCGACATGCAGCACTAGCGCGCTACCCTGCCCTGCAGCCATCATCAATAATTGCATGATGCTCTTCGCATCCACCTGCCGCCCATTCTCCGGATCTTCCAGACTGACCTGCGCAGAAAAGGCACTTGCTTGTTGCGCCAGCAGGTTAGCCGCACGTGCGTGCAACCCGAGTAGATTTTTGACGGTAACGGGAGTTGAGATCATCGGCCTTCCTATGCTGACTTTGATGATAGCTCGCGATGCACCAACTGCCTATCAACCGAAAGGTCGGATAACCGTGAATAGAGGGCTTCTGTCAGATACACGCTGCGGTGTTGGCCACCAGTGCAGCCAACTGAGACCGTGAAGTATTGGCGCCCCGTGGTGGCGTGTCGTGGTAACCAGGTCCGAATGTGCGTTTCAATTTCTTGCAACAACAGCGCAGTCTCTGGGAACTGTTCCAGATAGCTAGCCACTGCATGCTCTTTTCCAGTTAACGGTCGGAGATCGGTTTCCCAATGCGGATTTGGCAACGCACGGGCATCAAATACCGTGTCTGAATCCATGGGTACGCCGCGTTTGAAGCCGAATGATTGTAATTTCAACAACAGATCCGTCTCAGTGCTGCCCACTACCATGGCTCGGATCTGACTGCGCAGTGCATGAATGGAGAGCCCTGTGCTGTCGATCTTAAATGTGGCGATGGCAAATATTGGCAGGAGTCGACTCCGTTCGAGATCCAACGCATCTGAGAGGTGTTGCCGATCGATTCCAGCTGATAGGGGATGCAGGCGACGTGTTTCACTGAACCGACGGGCCAATGTTTCGTCATTGGAATCAATAAAGATAACGTCGACACGTGTGGCTTGAGCCGCCAGGGATTGCACCAATCCTGGCACGTCAGCTGGGTGCCCAAGGGTTCGGATATCGATCGAAACTGCCAGATTGCGGCCAGGAGACACGGTTGTGAGTGTCCCCACGGCGTCTTTCAACAGGGCGACTGGCAAGTTGTCGATGCAGTAGAAATTCAGATCTTCCAAGGCACCCAAGGCTGAGGATTTACCAGCACCTGAGCGACCTGAGACGATCACCAAATGCATCAGGCGGGTTCGATCCGGAACACAGTGAGGGCAATTTCGAACAATTCTTCTTCACTGGTGGCCATCTGTAAGTCGTGCCGGAATTGGTCTTTGGAAAAACAATCGGCCAGACTTGCGAGTAGGTTTAGGTGGACTTGGTTGGTGGACTCAGGCACCAGCAACACAAACAGCAACTCGACCGATTGGCCATCAATTGCGTCGAAATCGACTCCTTGGCTCAGTTGGATCAAGTATCCGCGGGTTTCATCCTCTGCCAAGCTCGGCAGACGGCAGTGCGGAATGGCAACGCCGTAACCAATTCCAGTCGAGCCCAAGCGCTCGCGTTCAATTAAGCCTTGATAGATGTCTTCGGAGTCAAGCGAACTCTCGTTAGCGATGAACTCGGCGGTCAACTCCAAAACGCGCTTTTTAGACCCACCCTCCAGGTTGGCTAATACACGCGATGGGGTAATGATGTCAGTCAGTTGCATGAATTTGGGTTCGTGTTGGTTGAAGAAGCGGCGAACTCCGCTCGCCGCGCTATTGTAGGACGCTTTTAGTGTCCGTGCATCCGGCTGATGGTTTTTTCTCGATGCTTCACCAGTTGACGGTCGAGCTTATCGGCCAGCGCATCGATCGCTGCATACATGTCATCGTGCTCGGCTGAGGCATGAATGTCTGCGCCTGCGACGTGCACGTTGCCTTCGGCTTTCTGTCGTTGTTTTTCCACTGTCAGGATGATGTCGACCTTGGTCATGTGTTCTGCATGGCGCTCGATCCGCTCCAACTTTTCTGAGATGTACCCTTTGAGCGCCTCTGTGACGTCGAGCTGATGACCACTGATGCTGATTTGCATGTTGTTCTCCTTGTCCTGTGCTATACGAAGGACGCGCTGTCCTTCTTCTGCACTATGCGCTTTTTCACGCGTTCAGAAAACCCTCAAAAGACCTGTTTGCGCTCACTCGATCCAGTGATTCCGAGCATTTCGCGGTATTTTGCAACGGTCCGCCTCGCGACCTGAAAGCCCCGTGCTGCAAGCAGTTCGCTTAATTTGTTGTCGGACAATGGTTTTTTCGGATTCTCTTCCGCAATCAATGCTTTTAAGTGCTCTTTGATCGCAGTTGATGACGCTTCACCACCGGCGTCCGTCCCCACATGACTTGAGAAGAAATATTTCAATTCCAGGGTGCCGCGTGGGGTGTGCATGTATTTTTGTGTCGTCACACGCGAGATCGTGGATTCGTGCATGTCGACCCGGCTGGCAATATCTGCAAGTACCATCGGCTTCATGGCCATTGGGCCCTGTTCAAAGAAGGCGATTTGTTCTTCCACAATGCAGGTGCCGACTTTCAACAGTGTTTCTGCGCGACTCTTTAAACTTTTCACAAACCAACGGGCTTCTTGTAACTGCGATTTGAGATAGTCATTGGTCTCACTTTTATCACCCGCCTTGATGAAATTTTGATAGGTGTGATTGACCGCTACCCGCGGCAAAGCATCAGGATTGAGCTCCACCACCCAGCCCCCTTCACTGCGGCGGACAATCAGGTCCGGTGTGACATAGTCGGGTTGAGTTTCCGCAATGTGACTTCCTGGCTTTGGATCTAAAGAGCGAATCAACGCCAGCGTTAGTTCGAGTGTTTCGTCGTCACATTTCAATGCCCGTTTCAGTCCGGCGCGGTCTTTCTTCGACAGCAGGTCCAAGTGGTGCGTGATCAGGGCAATGGCCAAGTCGACCTCACCCCCGTGTTGCCTGAGGTTTTCCAATTGCACCAAGAGGCATTCGCGGATATTTCGTGCACCCACCCCGATCGGATCGAGGCGTTGAATTTGATGCAGGACACATTCAATTTCGTCCAGTTCGAGATCTTCCAGATCCGGTGCAAGCTGTTCAAGGATGTCTTCGAGGTCTGCTTCAAGCAGGCCCTCATGATTGATGGAGTCCACCAAGACGCGTGCAATCCACTGGTCTCGATCGGTCAGCGTCATCAAATTGAGCTGCCAATTTAAGTGATCAGCCAAGGTGGTTGCTTCTGATGTTCGACTCTCAAAGCTCTCGTATTCGTCGTCCGAGGCTGATCGCGTAACCGGGCGATTCAAGTCAAAGTGGTTGGTGTCAGACCAGTCGGTTTCAACTGCCACTTCAATCGCTTCAGCATCGAATTCTTGATTGGTCACTTCCGGTTCAAATTCGTGCTCCAGTTCCATCTCATCTTCACGCTCAAGCAGCGGGTTTTCCTCTAGCGCGCGATTGATTTCCTGTTGCAGATCGAGCGTCGACATTTGCAGCAACTTGATGGCTTGCTGCAATTGCGGCGTCATCGTCAGGCTTTGGCCGATTCTGAGTTGCAGTGTTTGCTTCATTCGGGGAGCGTCATCGTGAATTGCTCGCCGAGGTAGACGGCTCGCACATCGGGATTAACTAAGAGGCTGGCAGGTGGTCCTTCAGCCAACACCTCACCGGCATTCACGATATAGCCTCGATGGCAGATCCCGAGGGTTTCGCGTACGTTATGGTCGGTGATCAGTACGCCGATCCCGCGGCCAGCTAAGTGTTGAATGATGCTCTGAATGTCAGCGACAGAAATCGGATCGACTCCAGCAAAGGGCTCATCGAGAAGCATGAATTTCGGGTTTGAGCACAGAGCACGCGCGATCTCTACGCGCCGCCGTTCGCCACCGGAAAGTGCCATCCCGAGTGTGCTGTTGAGGTGACCGAGGTGAAATTCATCCAGCAACCGTTCACGCTCTCGGCTGCGTTGATTGGCTGTCAGGTCGTTACGCAATTCCAAAATTGCCATCAGATTGTCGGCGACAGTTAGTTTGCGAAAAATAGAGGCTTCCTGCGGCAAATAGCCAAGCCCTGCTTTGGCACGGCCGTGCATGGGAACGCGCGTGATATCGTGATCGCCGATGAAGATTTGCCCGCCATCTTGCCTGACCAGACCGACAATCATATAAAAACTGGTGGTTTTTCCAGCACCATTGGGGCCCAGCAGGCCAACGATCTCGCCGGGACTTACCGTCAGCGATAAATCAGCCACCACGGTGCGACCCTTGTAACTCTTTTGCAGGTGGCGGGCGGTCAGATCGGTCATTGTTTCTTCGGTTGCATCGTCATATTCACGCGGTCTGCGCGGCTTCCGGCCGCGACTACCTCGCCGGAATTGAGGTCGTAGGTGATTTCAGGGCCGCTGAATACTGAGCCCTCTGAGCGCACTTCGGCATCGCCAATCAGAGTGACGAATTCATCGTCGTAGCTGTAGGTGATTTGTGCTGAGCGCCCACGCACGGGTTCGCTGTCGGTGGCGCGGCGGAGGCTTTGAAACCGCGCCGGCCGTCCGATAGCAACAAATCTTTCCACTTCATTATTTGCGTTCGTAGTGAGATCGATTGTGTCGCCGGTCAATTTAAATGTGCCCTGAGTGACCTCGACCGCACCTTCATATTTAGCCCGATTCTCTTTTTCATTGATGACCGCGCTGTCAGCGTTGATCTCGATCGGTTGGTCTCGATCTTCAGGCAGTGCCCAGGTTGCGTGTGGGGCAATCAACGCAAGCGCGAAGATGACGTGCTTTGCCATTGTGTTTTCACCTTATCACCGAGAGTGTATTGACTGGTATTGAGATCCATCGAAAGTGAGTCACCTTGGCTGTGGCTATTACCCTGCACCAATGTGGTGGTGGTGTTGGATGTCACCAGATCTGTGCGTTGATCCCACTCCAAGGTCGTACTGGCCATCCGCCACGGATCGGTTCCCTTTTCGAGTCGATTGGCAATCACATCCTCACTGAGGGTCAGATGGTTGCGGTCCGCGGACAGCTCACCTTGTTGGCCCTCGATGTACCAGGTGGCAGGTGGCCGCTCGAGCCACAATTTCGGTGCCTCGAGTTGTGCATTGGCTCGATCGCCGAAGTCCAATAAGCTCACTGCGACCAACGTACTTTCGAGTTTTCCCGCTGGATCAAAACGTCGTTGGTGCACACCTTCCATAAACCCTTCGGGTTTTTGCTCAGCAATTTCGCGCAGTTTCGGATCGAGAACGGATTTAACGGCCGGTTCTGAGAGCCCATAGATCACCATCGCTACTGCGGCGCATAAAATCAGCAGGCGAGTCGTTCCACTATGCATCAAGGTTGCCCTCAAAGACGGCGATCGGATCAAGTCCTTGTGCCCTCAAAACGAACTCACAGACTTCGCGGACCGCACCACGGCCACCGAATGCATTGGTGACGTAAGCGGCTTGATCTTGCACCGTGTGGGGTGCATTCGGAACGCTGGCAAAGAAGCCACAGATGCGTGCGGCGCTGAGATCTGGGAGATCATCACCCATGTAGCCGAGATCGCGTTTCTCGAGATTCAGTTGGGTTGCCAGTTCGGTCAGAGCAACCCCTTTGTCTTCTCGACCCTGCATGAGAAAGTCGACGCCCAGTTCCATAAATCGAGTGCTCACCATGGGCGAGTGACGACCTGTGATGATTGCTGTGCGAATACCGGCTTTTCGCAATAACTTCAGACCGAGTCCGTCAAGAATGTTGAACTCTTTGAGTTGGTCACCATCCGGACCGTAGTAGAGGCTGCCGTCTGTGAACACGCCATCAACATCGAACCCCATCAGACGAACTGTTTGTGCGCTCACACCACACCTGCCTGGAGCAAATCATGCATGTTCAGTACGCCGGTTGGTATGGAGTTGTGTACCACAACGACCGCGTTGATCCGTTTCTCTTGCATCAAGCGGACGGCCTCGGCGGCCAGTGAGCCTAGCGCGATGGTCGTGCCTCCGGGAGTCATGATCTGTGCAATGGTTTGGTGTTGCAGTGACGCATCTGATTCCAACGCACGGCGTAAATCGCCATCAGAGAACACGCCAGCCAGGGTGCCGTCTGCTTCAAGTACGGTGGTGAATCCGAGTCTTTTGGCGGTCATTTCGAGCAGTGCATCGGAGAGGCTCGCGTGACGTGGCACGGCGGGTAATGCGTCACCTGTGTGCATGATGTCATCGACCTTCAACAATAATTTCCGACCGAGTGCGCCACCGGGATGACTGAATGCAAAGTCTTGATGTGAAAATCCGCGAGCCTCGAGCAGCGCGATGGCGAGCGCATCACCCATGGCAAGCGCTGCTGTGGTGCTGGAAGTTGGCGCCAGATTCAGCGGACATGCCTCCTCAGGAACTTGAACCAACAGGTGGGCATGTGCGGCCTCGGCCATCGCGGAATTTGGATCTCCGGTCATGCAAATCAATGAAGTGCCAAGGCGTTTCATCAGCGGGATCAAGGTCAGGATTTCGCGACTGGATCCACTATTCGACAGTGCCAGAACCACGTCATTGGCTGTCAACATGCCGAGGTCACCGTGCGAGGCCTCCGCTGGATGCATAAAAAAAGCTGGGGTTCCGGTTGATGACAACGTGGCTGCGATTTTTTGTCCGATGTGCCCGGATTTCCCCATGCCTGTCACCACCACGCGTCCTTTGCAATCGAGACAGAGTTGGCAGGCTTCGGTGAACTGATCGTCAAGCTGCGCACACAGTCCAGCGACGGCCTGTGATTCCAGTTCGATGGTACGCTGTGCAGACTCCAGAAATGACATCAAATGGGCACGATCGTTGCAGAGATATGCAAAAGATAGCCCACGTAGAGCAGAAGAAAAAGTAATCCGTGGGTTCGGCTTAATGTACCTTGCGCTCCGTAACGTGACAGAAGCCAAAGAACGAGGGTCAATCCCACCACCCATGGCAGGTCACGAGTGTATACATCCGGCTCCACGGTGAACGGTGAAATGACCGCGGCCAGACCAATCACGCCCAGGAAGTTGAACATGTTAGATCCAATCACGGTACCCAGTGCCATGTCGGTTTTCCCCTTCAGCGCGGAAGCTACACTGGCAGCCAGTTCGGGAAGTGATGTGCCCACCGCGACGACTGTGAGTCCAATGACCAGTTCACTGACTCCAAAAATTCGGGCAAGTTCCGTGGCACCCCACACCAGCAGCTTGGAGCTGCCTAGCAGGACGATCAAACCGCCTACAGTAAGTGCTGCTGAGGCCCAGACACTGTAATCGGCAATCTCAATCTCCTCACCTGAGTCAGCCTCATCTTGCATCAATCGGTACAGCAAAACTGGGAGTGCGACCAGCAGTAGAACTCCTGCCCAGAAATCAAACACTCCACGTAATGCCAGTGCGGAGACGCTGATAGAGAGAAACAGCAGGATAGGGAGCTCTCGGCGTACCAGTGGACGAGCAACCAACAACGGAAACAAGACGGCAGTGGCACCAAGCACCAGTGCAATATTGGTGATATTCGAGCCGAGGGCATTTCCAAGTGCGAGACCGGGACTGCCTTCATACGCTGCAACCACTGAGACCAGCAATTCGGGTGCTGAGGTGCCAATGGAAACGATGGTTAGGCCGATTAAAAAGTGGCTCATGCCCAAGCGATTTGCAAGGCTTGCGGCACCCTCGACGAATCGATCTGCGCTAATCACAGTGAGTGTGATTCCGACGATTACGGCAACAACGGCCCAAAGCATACAAGCCCTCCAATCAATGTGGCGCCATTAAACATGTTGTTGGCAAGCTCTGCTACACTGAGCGCCTAAAGTGTGCCAGTTGTTTGCCAAAAGTGAGTGTGGACTTGCCAGACTTAGATACCCCGTTTGTTGAAATTGAAAATGTTGTCTTCCGCCGCGACGAGCGTGTCATCTACGAGGGCCTCAGCGCCTCGATTCCGCGTGGGCGCATCAGTGCTATTGTCGGCCCATCGGGTACCGGTAAAACAACCTTGCTGCGCCTGATCGGTGGACAGCTCCGGCCGCAAAGCGGCGACATTCGGGTTGATGGAATTTCGGTCCAGGGATTGAAACGCCATGCGCTGTTTGACCTGCGTAAACGGATGGGCATGCTGTTTCAGTCTGGAGCGCTGTTCGCTGACCTGAGCGTGTTCGAAAACGTAGCGTTTCCGCTGCGCGTGCACACCACATTGGATGAAGAACTACTCCGCTTGGTGGTTTTAATGAAGCTGGAAGCTGTGGGCTTGCGTGGTGCCGTCGATTTAATGCCAGCAGAGCTGTCCGGTGGGATGCAGCGGCGCGTTGCGCTGGCGCGTGCGATCGCACTGGATCCTGAAATGATCATGTATGACGAGCCATTTGCGGGTCAGGATCCGATCGGTCTTGGTGTGTTGCTCACCCTTGTTAAACAATTAAATCAAGCGCTCGGCCTGACCTCGGTGGTGGTCTCACATGATCTGCAGGAAACACTGTCAATCGCCGATCACGTGATCATGATCGCCAATAACCGAGTCGCCTTTGAAGGTTCTCCTGACGCCATGCAGGCGTCAAATGATCCGTTGGTTGAGCAGTTTTTAAATGGTCGCCCGGATGGCCCTGTTCGGTTCCATTTTCCGGCGCCGCCGCTAGCGGAGACGATCTGATGATTGAGCGGATACGGGCCATCGGTCGCGCTACGTTGACTCAAATTGGTGATTTGGGTCGCGCTTCGCTGTTGCTATTTCAGGCCATTGCGGGTCGCTCCCGCGTGGGTGTGCATTGGCGTTTGACTGTCGATCAGGTCTATGCCGTCGGAGTGCTGTCATTGAGTATCATCGTGGTCAGTGGCTTGTTTATCGGCATGGTGCTCGGTCTTCAGGGATACACGATCTTGTCGGATTACGGCAGCGAGCAGGCGCTTGGACAGATGGTTGCGCTGTCGTTGACCCGTGAGCTGGGTCCAGTGGTGACCGCGTTGTTGTTTGCCGGTCGCGCAGGCTCGGCATTGACGGCAGAGATCGGTCTGATGAAGGCCACCGAACAGTTGGCAAGCCTTGAGATGATCGGTGTGGATCCGCTACGGCGGGTGGTTGCGCCACGGTTTTGGGCCGGAATGATCAGTCTGCCGATCCTGTCATTGATTTTTGTCAGCGTGGGTTGTTTGGGCGGCGCATTGGTTGGGGTGTCTTGGCTCGGCGTTGATGCCGGTTCATTTTGGGCCAACATGCAAGCATCCGTCGATTTCTGGAATGACGTGTTTAATGGCATGATTAAATCAGTGGTATTTGCTGTTGTCGTAACTTGGATCGCGGTCTATCAGGGCTATGATCTGGTTCCAACTTCAGAGGGGATTGCTCGGGCGACGACGCGGACGGTGGTCTATGCGTCCTTGGCTGTGCTTGCGTTTGATTTCTTTTTGACAGCAGTCATGTTTGGAGAGGTATAAGTGTACTCACGTCGTTTAGAACTCAGTGTTGGTGCATTCGTACTGCTTGGTGCGATTTGCTTGGCTTTTTTGGCGCTTGAAGTCAGCGGTCTGACTCAAACTGGCCGCCAGGATACCTATCGGATCAGCGCCCGATTTGACAATGTGGCGGGTTTGACAACTCGAGCCAAGGTCAGTGCGGCCGGCGTAACTGTTGGTCGAGTCGTGGGTATTCGCTACGACGCGAAAACAGCTGGCGCGATGGTCGACATGGACATTCAGTCGGCGTTCTCCGATTTCTCGATGGACACGACGGCTAGCATTTTGACTGCTGGTTTGTTGGGAGAGAAATACATCGGCTTATCGGTCGGCGGTGATCCTGATGTCTTGGCAGACGGTGATGTCATTTTTGATACACAATCTGCCGTTGTGCTTGAAGAGCTTATTGGTCGGTTTTTGATGAATTCAGGATCTGAAAAATGAGGCGTTTGTTGATCGCTACATTCTGTGCGTGGATTGCAGGATTGGCCGGTGCATCTGATGATCCGCGCGCTGCTGTTGAGCCCCTATTCATTGCGCGTGAGGCGTTTTTTTCTGATGTCGAAAAGTTTCAAGCGGGTGGTTTGACGGAAGCCCAGTTAGTCACGCGAATTTCTGAGCAGTTCTCGCCGTTACTAGACGAGCGCAAAGTGGCGCTTCGTGTGATGGGTCGGTTTGCTCGAGAAGCGACGGCTGAAGAGCAGGTGGCGTTCACTCGGCGGCTCGAGGCCAGTTTGGTGGATGCATATGCCAAAGGACTGACAGCTTACGGTGGTGAAAAACTGGTGTTGCCTGAAGAGGGCATCATCTTGAAGCCAGGCCGCGCACTAGTCGAGGCAAGGCTGGAGTCACCTGGGCGCGAACCATTGCCGATTCAGTTCGCGCTTGGTTATGAGGAGAATCGCGGTTGGCGAGTGGAAAATGTTGTGGTTGCCGGAATTAATTTGGGCCTGACGCTGCGCAATCAATTTGCCGAATTGGTGAAATCGACGGGCAGTGTCACTGGCGCCATTGATGCCTGGTCCTTTGCAGCAGTAGATACCAACTGATTATGTGGGCTGTGACAGCTGAAGATTTTTCGAAGCCATGGGCGCAACTGAAGCAATTAGGTCTTGAGGCCATTGCGCAGGGCGAGACTGAGATCAGTCTGGCCGCGTGGCCACAAGCGAGTAGTGCCCACTTGGCTGTGTTGGTGTGTTGGTGGCAGGCGGCTGATGCGCGTGGTTCGACGCTGGTTTTTTCTGGATTGAACCCAACTTTTCGACAATTGGCCGCGCTTGGCGGCGTGACATGTATTGAGACAGGAGAACGTGATGCTGGACACTGAGGTCAAGGCGCTGCTGAAGACTCGTGCCCCCGAGTGGGATTTTGAGGTGCGGGGCGAAGGCCGAAATTTTCAGATTGACGCGGTATCAGAGTCATTCTCCGCGTTGTCTAAAGTGAAGCGACAACAAGCGGTCTATCGATTAATCGCGGATGAGATTGCTGAGGGCACTTTGCATGCCATTACCATTACCGCATTGACCCCAGATGAACGCGAAAAGCGACAAGGACTCGGTATCTAAACATGGATCGTTTTGTTATTCACGGTGGCCGCGCACTTGCGGGCGAGGTCCGCGTGAGCGGTGCGAAAAATGCGGCTTTGCCGATTCTAGCAGCAGCGCTCATGGTTCCTGGACGGGTGCGTTTCGAGAACTTGCCACATCTTAATGATGTCACCACCATGCTTCAGCTGTTGGGGCGTATGGGAGTTGATGTCTTACTCGACGACACGGGGTCTGTTGAGCTGGATGCGTCAAGCTTGTCATCACTCGTGGCGCCGTACGATCTGGTGCGCACCATGCGCGCCAGTATCGTGGTTTTGGGACCCCTACTGGCTCGTGGCCACGAAGCGGAGGTCTCGCTGCCAGGCGGTTGTGCCATTGGCGCGCGACCAGTCAACTTACACATTAAGGCGCTTGAACGTCTTGGCGTCGAGTTTGAAGTTACCGATGGCTATATCAAGGGACGAGCGCCTGGTGGCCTAGTCGGTGGCAAGGTGTTGTTCGACAAGATCACCGTGACAGGCACTGAAAATGTTTTGATGGCGGCCGCTCTGGCTCGCGGTGAGACGATCATTGAGAACGCAGCGCGAGAGCCTGAGGTATCAGACTTGGCTGATTGTTTGGTTGCGTTAGGTGCAAAAATAGACGGCATTGGTACGGACACTTTGCGTATCGAGGGCGTACAAGCACTCCATGGCGGCACGCACCGGATCATTCCAGATCGCATCGAAGCTGGAACGTTCCTCGTCGGTGCCGCCGCAACGCGTGGTTCATGCACGTTAACCGATTGCCTACCTGAACACATGGAAGCGACCCTGATGAAGTTGCAAGAGGCTGGGGCCAAGATTGAACGCGGATCAGATTATGTGACCTTGGATATGCAGGGCGCACGCGCGAAATCGGTGGACATCACAACCTTGGAATACCCCGGTTTTGCTACCGACATGCAAGCGCAGTTTGTGGCGCTCAATGCAGTCGCTGAGGGTGTAGGTCGTGTGACTGAGACGATTTTCGAGAATCGCATGATGCACATCCCCGAGATGCAACGGATGGGTGCGGCCATTGACCTGCATGGAGCGACTGCGAGTATCACTGGGATTCCATGCTTGAAGGGTGCACCTGTCATGAGCACTGATCTGCGTGCTTCAGCCTCACTGGTGCTGGCCGGTCTTGTGGCCGAGGGGGAAACCGTCGTGGATCGCGTGTATCACATCGATCGTGGATATGAGCGGATCGAAGAAAAGTTGCGGCGTTTGGGAGCAGACATCGAGCGGGTGCGCGTGTGAGTGAGCCGCTGACTTTTGCCTTGGCCAAGGGGCGCTTGCTGGACGAGACGTTGCCTTTGCTAAAAACGATGGGGATTGAGCCTCTCGAACAGATTGCTGGCAGTCGCAAGTTGCTGTTTGCAACAACCCGTGCGGATGTCCGGTTGCTCGTGCTTCGCGCCACTGATGTGCCACCATACATTGAACGCGGCGGCGCACACCTTGGGATCGCAGGCAAGGACACGTTGCTTGAATACGGGTCCGATATGCTCTGTGAGCCGGTTGATTTGAAATTATCCAAGTGTCGTTTGATGACAGCCACCCGGGTGGGTTTGGACTTGCCCAAAACAGGCCGTTTGCGAGTGGCGACCAAATATGTGCAGGTGGCACGACAATACTTTGCCTCACAAGGCCGGCAAATTGACCCCATTAAGCTCTATGGAGCGATGGAATTGGCACCGATTGTGGGGATGAGTGACGTGATTGTGGACGTGGTTGATACTGGCAATACGCTGAAGGCCAACGGCCTTGAGGCGCGTGATCTAATTGCTCACTCGACGGCGCGGCTGGTTGTGTCTCGGGTCGCTATGAAGACCAGGTATCCGCTGATCGCACCGATAATCGAACAACTCAATAACTGGGTACAACAACACCATGCGGCTTAAACCAACGCGATTGCACAGCCAAAGCGCCGACTTTGTCGAGCGCCTTACCGAACTCACTGCGTGGGAATCGGTTTCTGATCTTTCTCGCCAGACTCGGGTGGCAGAGATTATCGCTGACGTGCGCAAGCGAGGTGATCAGGCTTTGTTGGAGTTGACGCAGAGCCTGGACCACAACCCAGTCAGTCAAGCGGCCGATCTGGTGTTGTCGCCGGACGATTTAAAGCGTGCTTATGATGAACTGGCGCCTGACCTGCAGACTGCGCTTGTAACAGCGAAGGAACGTATTTGGAGTTTTCATGAGGCGCAGCGAGAAAGCAGTTGGCGCCTGCCTGAAGCCACAGCAGGTATCGTGTTGGGGCAGGAAGTGCGGCCCATGCAGCGTGTGGGTCTTTACGTGCCTGGCGGGAAGGCGACCTATCCATCGTCTGTGCTGATGAATGCCATTCCAGCTAAGGTGGCCGGTGTGCCTCTGGTACAAATGGTCGTTCCGGCGCCACAGGGTGAACTGAATCCGGTGGTGCTAGCCGCCGCCTACTTAGCCGGTGTGGATCGTGTCGTGACCATCGGTGGAGCGCAGGCAATTGCAGCCCTGGCCTATGGCACGGATACCGTGTTGCCTGTAGACAAGATTGTCGGCCCCGGAAATGCATGGGTTGCCACAGCCAAGCGCCAAGTGTTCGGAAAGGTCGGTATTGACATGATTGCCGGTCCGTCGGAGATCCTTGTATACGTGGAGCCACCGATGAACCCAGATTGGGTAGCGATGGACCTGTTCAGTCAGGCTGAGCACGATGAAGAGGCGCAGCCTGTGCTGATCTGTGCGGATGCGGATTTCATGGCTTCGGTAGAGGAGTCAATGAATCGCCTCGTCGGCAGCCTGACGCGTTCTGACATCATCACCGCATCGATTAATGACCGTTGTCTGATGATCGAGGTCACAGACCGGGCCGATGCGATCGCGGTGATAAATCGGATTGGTCCTGAGCATCTGGAACTGTGTGTTGATGATCCTGAGTCGATGTTGCCTGATATCTTGCATGCAGGCGCGATTTTTATGGGGCGACACACGCCAGAGGCCTTGGGTGACTACTGTGCCGGTCCAAATCACGTGTTACCTACCTCAGGGACAGCAAGGTTCGCCTCACCGCTTGGTGTGTATGACTTCGTCAAACGCTCCTCGGTGATTCATTGCAGTGCAGACGGGGCAGCACAGATCGCTGGTGTGGCGTCTCGGTTAGCGCATGCAGAAGGACTGACTGCGCATGCCAAGTCGGCTGAGTATCGGCAGTGAGTCGTAATTCATTTGTTCAGCGTTTGATTCCGCAGTGGGTTCTGGATGGGGCGGCATACCAAGTGGCCGATGCGTCTGGCATGGTGAAATTGGACGCGATGGAAAATCCCTATGTTTGGCCGACAGAACTGCGGCAGTCCTTAGCAGCGCGTTTGGCCGAAACACAGCTGAATCGCTACCCCGACCCTCAGGCTGCGGCGTTAAGACAACCCTTGCGCGATTGGATGCGTATTCCAGAGAGCCTCGAAGTTCTGTTTGGGAACGGGTCCGATGAGATTATCGCGTTGGTGATTTCTGCGCTGATTGGGAGCGGCCGTGCTGTTTGTGCCCCGGACCCGAGTTTTGTGATGTTCAGCGTGCTCGCACGGCATTATCAGGTGCCATTTTGTCCGCTTCCGCTTGATATGGCGCACGACATTGATGTGCTCGCATGGCAGCAAGCGCTGAACTCCGTTGATGCAGGTGTCGTCTTTGTGCCACAACCCAATAATCCAACCGGCAACTTATTCAGTAAAGATCGCTTGAAAGCGGTGGTTGAGGGCACGGATGCATTGGTGGTAATTGATGAGGCCTACACGGCCTTTACCGACGCAGATTATTTGCACTGGGCGGCGGATTTCCCCAACGTTGTGGTCATGCGAACGTTGTCGAAAGTGGGTTTGGCGGGCAGTCGCTTTGGCCTCTTAATTGGTGATCCACAATGGATTGATCAATTTGACAAATTGCGATTGCCCTACAATATCAACGTGTTGTCGCAAACCGCAGTGCAATTTGCTCTCGAGCATGCTGATGTGCTGGAACGCCAAAGTGCTGCGATTCGGGAAGAACGGACTCGCTTGACCGATGCGTTGCGGACACGAGGAATCACTGTGTGGCATTCAGAAGCCAATTTTTTGGTCGCAGTGATGCCTGCCGGACAGGCACATGCTGTGTTTTCTGGCTTGAAAGAACTCGGCGTGCTGGTCAAGTGTTTGGATGGTTCGCACCCAATGCTCACAGATGCTCTGCGCGTGACGGTCGGCACGCCCGAGGAGTCGGACGCATTTCTCGCTGCCTTGGATCAGTTGGTGGGCGGCGGTCGTTGACCCACGGTGAGCGTTCGCTCAATGGGTTGTCCATTCCGCAGCAGTTTTAACGCCAGTGTTGTGCCTGGTTCAAGCTCAGCTACTTGATTCATGGCCAGTCGACCGTCGCTGACCTTGGTTCCATTCATGTGTGTCAGTATGTCTCCTGGCAGGATGTCCGCTGCTGCTGCTGGACCGCGTCGGAAAATACCAGAGATTAGTACGCCTGCATCCCGGCTGACGCCGAACGAACGTGCCAGTTCCTCTGTCAGAGGTTGTGTCTCGACCCCGAGCCAGCCGCGGATCACCCTTCCGTGTGCGACCAGTTCATCCATAACCTCAGTGGCCAGTGAGGTTGGAATCGCAAAACCAATGCCATTTGAGCCGCCGCCCCGTGTAAAAATTGCTGTGTTGATACCGATCAATTCGCCACGAATGTTGATCAATGCACCTCCGGAATTACCTGGGTTAATCGCTGCATCGGTTTGAATAAAGTTTTCGTAAGTCGACAGTCCGACTTGGTTTCGACCGGTTGCACTGAGAATTCCCATGGTCACTGTTTGCCCCACGCCAAACGGGTTACCGATCGCAAACACAAGATCGCCGATGCGCCCGGGTGAGGTATTGAGCACCAGCTGCGGTAATCCCTGTTCTGCAATTTTCAACACGGCAATGTCGGTATCGGGATCGGTTCCCACCACCGATGCTTGTGCAATTCGACCGTCGCGTAATTCGACCACGATGTCGTCCGCATTTGCGATCACGTGATGATTGGTCAATATGTATCCGGCGGCGGAGACGATCACACCAGAACCGAGGCTCGACTCCATTCGCTTCCGGCCAGGTTCACTTGGCAGATTAAAGAAGTTTTTGAAAAATGGATCCCGCGCCAGTGGATGTACACGAGTCTCAACAATTGTCGTGGTGTAAATATTCACCACTGCAGGTGCGGCACGCTCTACAGCCTCTGCGTAACTGACGGGGCCGCTCGCAGGCAACTGCCCTGACAGGGGTGTGGCATCGACCAGTTGCAACTCAACACCACGGCTGCGATCGGTTAGTTCAGGAAATTCGCGAATTACCAACAAGGCCACCAGGATCCCGGTTATCACAGGCCAGAGAATGCGAGTAATTTGTTGTAACATGCGATGTCCTAGACGAGGTCAAGAATGATTAGTTTACACACACTGACGCAAACCCTCGACGACTGGATGCGGCCGTCCGAGTTTCAGGATTATGCCCCGAATGGGTTGCAGATCGAAGGCCGTGATCAGATCGAGCGACTTGCACTGGGTGTCACAGCATCGGTGGATGTAATTTCGCAAGCGCTAGCGTGGGGCGCGGACGCGCTCTTGGTCCACCACGGTTATTTTTGGCGTAATGAGCCTTTGACCTTGACCGGTATGAAGGGTGCGCGGGTAAAGCGCTTGATGCAGGCTGATGTGTCCTTGCTGGCATATCATCTGCCACTCGACTGCCATCCAGAATTTGGCAATAACGTCGCGCTGCTCCAACAGCTTGGGTTTTCGAATTGCTCGGCTGTCTCGGGTGAGTCAGGTTTGTTATGGGAGGCGTGCATCGAGCCTCCCATGTCACCGCGGGAATTGGCCACACATGTCGCTACATCCTTGCATCGTGAACCGTTACTGATCGAGTCTGCGCTAGGCGCTGTTGCCATCGAGCGACTGATTGTGTGCACCGGTGGCGCTCAAGATTATTTGGCTCGCGCGCACCAACTGGGTGCTGATGCGTACCTGTCCGGAGAGATCTCAGAGCGTACCACCCATGAGGCGCGTGAACTCGGTATTCATTACGTGGCAGCCGGACATCATGCGACGGAACGGTATGGTGTGCAGTCGCTAGGGCGGAAGATCGAATCAGTATTGGGTCTCGAAGTGGCTTTTTTTGATGACCACAATCCTGCGTGACACAGGCACGATCAGGAGCTCAGTTGGCCTCGTGTTTCGGCGTAATCTCTGGGTGGTAGTGTGTCAATAACGGAGTCTGGCTCGTATGCCTCTGTAACCGACTCGCCGCGTAATTCTGCTGACAACGCCTGTTGTTTGGCGGCTAAGCGCTGCAAGGCCTCCGCTGTATCGGCCAGGTGCGTTTCAACTTCTTCAATCAACGCCTGATGTTGAGCCTCGAACAGAGTTTTTTCCCTTTCTATGTCCGGTGAGACCGTAGTAACGGTGTGTGGCTTCCTGAGGAACCAACCTGCGAGCCCACCAAGCACAAAGGCCAGGATGATTACTCCGATCGTCAATTCTGTCAGTTCCACAACACACCTCACTTTGTTTCCAGTAGTGTACGAACTTTGCGAAGTTAGCGCGAGTCGTTAGACTTCGAGCTCATTTAGGAGTGGCATGCAAACACCAATCATCCAGCAAATCCCTGGTCCAGTTGGCCTCATTGAGACCGCTGCATTGTTATGCGCGCTCGACCAGACAATGCCGTCGCGCGCGCTATTACTGCTGCATCCGCATCCGCTGCATGGTGGTAGCATGGGTAATAAAGTAGTGACTACTATGGCCAGAGCGGCTCGAGATGCTGGCTTGGCTTGCGTCGCGTTCAATTTCCGCGGCGTCGGCCGTAGCGAGGGCGTCTGGGATAGAGGAGTTGGCGAGGTACACGATGTACTAGCGGTCGCTACGCAGATGGCGACCCAAGGCGTGCGTGAATTGTGTCTAGCCGGATTTTCATTTGGCGCATCGATGGCTGCGAATGCGATTTCCGAGTTGCGACAACAGTGTCCTGGTCTACAAATTATGGACTTGATTCAGGTCGCGCCAGCGGTTGAGAATTTTCCGATCCAGAGCGATCGGCTTAGAGGGCTTCCTCCGCTTGTTCTGTTCAATGCGGATGATGAAGTGGTCTCGGCCGAGGCGATGTCCGATTATGCAAACTCGATTGGTGTTGAGCCATCGGTACATCCGATTGGTGGCCATTTTTACCATGGCCATCTCACCCGACTGAAATCGACAGTGATTTCGCACTGGCAGGCGCGTGGGGTCATATGACAGATCGAACGCGCGCATTGCATGTGTATGACGGATTGGTCGAAATTGGTCAAATCAGCGCTGACTCCAATCAACGCCGAGCACTGCAGGGTTTGGATGCGCTCGGTGATCGTTTGGTACAGGCAAGACCATGGACCGGTGGCCGCAGAGGATTATTCCGCCGCGTGCAATGGAGTGTGCCAGAACAAGGCCTCTATCTGTGGGGCGGGGTGGGTCGCGGTAAAACGTTTCTGATGGATCTGTTTGTTGAATCATTACCTGATGGTTTAGCCAAGCGGTTGCATTTTCACCGTTTCATGAACAGCGTACATACGCAGTTGACGGCGTTGCAGGGTACCGAGAGTCCGCTTGAAGTGATCGCTGATCGACTGGCACGTGAGGTGCGAGTGCTGTGTTTTGATGAGTGTTTTGTGTCAGATATCACCGATGCGATGGTGCTGGGCACTTTATTTGATGCGCTCTTCCGACGTGGGGTGGCCCTGGTGACAACAAGTAACATTCCGCCAAATGAGCTGTATAAAGACGGGCTTCAACGTGACCGGTTTCTTCCTGCAATTACCTTAATCGAGACCCATTGTGAGGTGTTCAATTTGGATTCGGGGACCGATTATCGGTTGCGGACTTTGGAGAACGCCAAGCTCTTCCACACCCCCTGTGACAGTAACGCAATCGATGCAATTTGGGAGTCGGTTGTAGCGCTGGCGCCCGAAGCAACGCGAAGCGAGGGTGCGAGTCTCGAGATCAACAGGCGCCAATTGCCCGTTCGATTCGTTGCAGAAGATGTGGTGTGGTTCGATTTTGACGTGATTTGTGGATACGGACGTGCGGTTCCTGATTACATCGAAATTGCGCGGATGTTCCATACAGTAGTCTTGACTGGAATACCGAGGCTCGATGCGGCGGGGGACGATGTGACACGGCGATTCTTGCATCTTGTGGACGAGTTCTACGACCGATCTGTGAAACTGATCGTGGCAGCAGACGTGTCACTGTCAGCCCTCTATTCCAGTGGGCGGTTGGCGTTTGAAATGAATCGATGCGGCTCGCGTTTACAAGAGATGCAATCGGTTGAGTATCTTGAGCGGCCGCATCGGCCGGAATAGCAAAAAGACGGTTGCGTAATTATTTGTCCATCTCTATAATCCGCGCCTCTTTGAATTTTGAACGCCGCTTAAAGGCAGTAGTGAACATGAAGACGATTAGCGCAAAATCCGAAACCGTACAGCATGGCTGGTATGTGATCGATGCCGAAGGTTTGACCCTCGGACGTCTCGCGACAGAACTCGCTCGTCGCCTGCGCGGCAAGCACAAAACAGAATACACACCGCACGTTGATACCGGCGACTTCATTGTTGTTGTTAACGCGGAGAAAGTGAAGGTGACTGGCAAAAAGGCATCTGACAAGATGTACTACCGTCACACTGGACATCCTGGTGGATTGAAAGAAGCTAACTTCACGCAAATGATCGAGCGGTCACCTGAAAAAGTGATTGAACTGGCTGTTAAAGGCATGTTGCCGAAGAACCCATTGGGTCGCGCAATGTACCGCAAGCTGAAGGTGTATGCTGGTCAACAGCATCCGCACGAAGCGCAGCAGCCCGAAACTTTGACCCTGTCTTAGGAAATAGTATGGCTTTGACACAGAATTACGGAACCGGACGTCGTAAGACATCGACAGCGCGGGTTTTTCTTCGCCCTGGAAAAGGTCAGATCACAGTCAACGGAAAGGCTCTGGACGAGTATTTTGGTCGCCAAACATCGCGGATGGTTGTGCGTCAGCCGCTGCAGTTGGTCGACATGGAAGGAAAGTTCGACGTTGTGGTAACTGTCCTTGGCGGAGGTGCTTCAGGTCAAGCTGGCGCAATTCGTCATGGAATCACGCGCGCTCTTCTCGAATATGACGAAGCTCTGAAAGGTGATTTGCGTCGTGCAGGTTATGTGACACGTGATGCGCGTGAAGTAGAGCGGAAAAAAGTGGGTCTGCGCAAAGCGCGGAAGCGTCCACAGTTCTCCAAGCGATAAGCATTGCATCCTCAAAAGACCCGCTCCGGCGGGTTTTTTGTTTCTGGCTATAACTAACGCAATTTTTATTGCGAAATCGTCTAACAGGCTTGCTACCCCTGCTTGCACCCTCTAGAATTCGCAACGCAAAAAGCTTCTCATAATCCTGAAAGGACACATCATGGCGGATGCAGTCGTAAACCCAGCAGCACAACCCGAAGTGACTTCGCGGCGTAAATTTTTAATTGGCGCCACCTCAGCCCTCGGTGCAGTCGGAGCGGTCGGGGTGATGACACCCTTCGTGGCCTCATGGAACCCGAGCGCCAAGGCGAAAGCAGCAGGTGCGCCGGTTAAAGTGGATATTTCAAAGATTCTCCCGGGCGAGCAGATTAGAGCGGAATGGCGTGGCAAGCCGGTCTTCATTCTAAAGCGTACGCCGGAGATGCTGGCTAATCTGGCCAAGGTCGAAGACAAGTTGGCAGATCCAAATAGCGAGGCGCCCCAGCAGCCTGCCTACGCAGCCAACGCAGCGCGAGCAATCAACCCAGAGATTGCGATCATGATTGGTATTTGCACCCACCTTGGATGTTCACCGCAGTTCCGTCCTGAAGTTGCGGCAGCAGATTTGGGTGGTGACTGGCTCGGCGGATATTTCTGTCCATGTCATGGATCTAAATTCGATTTGGCGGGACGGGTGTATAAAAGCGTTCCAGCCCCAACAAACTTAATTGTGCCTCCACACAGCTATGAGAGCGATAACGTGGTGGTGATTGGTGTTGACGAGGAGAATGCCTGATGGGACTTCGAGCGACTGAAGAGAAGGGAGTGCTTGGCTGGATTGACCAGCGACTCTCGATTATGGATGCGTACAACACGCACCTCGCCCAATATTGGGCGCCTAAAAACTTCAACGTTTGGTATTTCTTTGGGTCGCTCGCGCTACTGGTGCTGGTGAATCAAATTCTGACCGGCATTTGGTTGACCATGAGTTATGAGCCTAGCGCGGAAGGTGCCTTTGCGTCCGTTGAGTACATCATGCGTGATGTTGAACTCGGTTGGGTCATTCGGTATATGCACTCCACTGGCGCCTCAGCATTTTTCGTTGTGGTTTATTTACATATGCTTCGCGGGATCATGTACGGCTCGTATCAAAAACCACGAGAACTGATTTGGATTTTTGGTATGGCGATCTACCTAATCCTGATGGCCGAAGCATTTATGGGGTATCTGCTGCCTTGGGGACAAATGTCCTACTGGGGCGCCCAGGTGATCGTTTCTTTGTTCTCTGCCATCCCTGTGATCGGTGAAGATCTCGCACAGTGGATTCGTGGAGACTATTTGATCAGCGGCGTGACCTTGAATCGATTCTTCGCATTGCATGTGATCGCACTGCCTTTAGTCCTCGCTGGATTGGTGGTTCTGCACATTCTGGCGTTGCATGAAGTTGGGTCCAATAACCCAGACGGTGTGGAAATCAAAGACACCAAAGACCCCAACGGTAAGCCGCTCGATGGAATTGCTTTCCATCCGTACTACACCGTGAAAGACATTGTTGGTCTCGCGGTGTTCCTGTTTGTATTCAGCATCGTGGTGTTTTTCTTCCCTGAGATGGGCGGATATTTTCTTGAGTACGCCAACTTTGAGCCTGCTGATCCATTGAAGACGCCAGAGCATATTGCGCCGGTTTGGTACTTCACTCCGTTCTACGCAATGTTGCGTGCGATCACCTTCCCGATGTTCGGTTTGGATGCGAAGTTTTGGGGTGTGGTTGTGATGGGTGCGGCGATTGCGATTCTGTTCGTCTTGCCTTGGCTAGACCGCAGCCCGGTTCGGTCGATGCGTTATAAAGGCAACGTTTCAAAGATCATGTTGGCCTTGTTCCTTGTGGCATTCGTGATGTTGGGCGTGCTTGGCGTATTGCCATCAACACCTGGGCGGACTGCGTTGGCGCAGCTTGGCACGGCCATGTATTTCTTGTTCTTCTTGGCGATGCCCTGGTACACCCGTTGGGAGTCGACGAAGCCAGTTCCAGAGAGAGTGACACAATGAAGTTTTTGCTCAGTTTGACAGTGACGTTTTTCGCATCCGTCACCTTTGCCGCAGGCGGCCCAGGATATCCGCTTGAGGCAATGACCCCTGATTACAACGACAAGGCGTCCCTACAACGCGGTATGGCGACATTTTCGCATTACTGTATGGGATGTCATTCTCTTGAATATCAGCGCTATGAGCGCACTGCGCGCGATCTCAACATTGCGCCTGAGGCAATGCTCGAGACGGTCGTGCCACCGAGTAAGAAGATCGGTGACCTTGGAACGATTGCCATGCCAAGGAAGGGGTCGGCCGAATGGTTTGGTGCACCGCCCCCAGATCTGAGCTTAGTTACTCGCAAGCGTTCCCCCGAATGGGTCTACACCTACATGAAGACCTTTTATGTGGATCCAAGTCGTCCACTGGGTGTCAACAATAAGGTATTCCCCAAAGTCGGGATGCCGCATGTGTTAGAGCCATTACAGGGCGTCCAGCGAGCTGTCTGTAAAGAGGCGCCTGTGCGTGAGAATGGTGAAGTGAAGACGGATCCAATCTCTGGTCAACCGATGACACAGAACCAATGCGGTATTTTGGAAGTTGCAGACGGCAGTGGTCAGTTATCTGCCGCCGAATACGACCAGTTGATCTTTGATCTGGTAAACTTCCTCGAGTACGTAGGTGAGCCGTCAAAAGCTCAGTCTCACAGCATCGGTATTTATGTGTTGCTGTTTTTAATGGTCTTCTTCATTTTCGCGTACCTTCTGAAGCGCGAGTATTGGAAGGATGTCCATTAACGAGAGTGCCTGAAAAGCATCTGCGGACAGCCGGCTCATGCCGGCTGTTTTGTTTGTTTAACTGGAGAGTAAACGGCCCATGTCCCTTGTGACCAAACGTTCCACCATGACTTTTTTCTCAGACCCGATGGACCATCTGTCGCATCGAGTTCGGATTGTGCTTGCTGAAAAAGGCGTCACTGTTGATGTGATCGACTGCGATCCAGATGATGTCCCCGAAGAAGTGTCGGAGATGAATCCATACAACAACCTACCGACATTGCTTGACCGTGATTTGGTGTTGTTTGAACCAAATATCATGATGGAGTACCTGGATGAGCGTTTCCCCCATCCACCGTTGCTTCCTGTTTACCCAGTAGCACGCGGAAATGCGAGGATGTTTTTGCACCGCATTGAGCGGGAATGGACACCTTTGATTCGCACCATTGACACGGCAAAACGCAACAACAAGCGCTCGCCATCGGCTGTCAAAGAACTGAAAGAGCAGTTGACTGCTGTGGCGCCAATCTTCGAAGAGATGCCGTATTTTATGAGCGAGGAGTTTTCGCTCGTCGATTGCACAGTGGCGCCGATTTTGTGGCGGCTACCCTATCTCGGTATTGAGTTGCCACCGAAACAAACTCGAGGCTTGCAAGACTATCAGTACCGCATGTTCAACCGCGATGCGTTCCAAGCCAGCCTGTCGGAGGCTGAACGCGAGATGCCTCGCGCGTAATGGCACTTGGATCCTCTCGTCCGTACTTGATTCGGGCTCTGTTTGACTGGATTGTTGACGGGGGAGAGGATCCTTATTTGGTGGTCGATGCCACCTATCCGAATGTCTCGGTTCCCGAGAGTCACGTGAAAGACGGCCAGATTGTGTTGAATCTTGCGCCTCGCGCGATTACCGCGTTTTCCATGGCTGACGCTGGCGTGTCCTTTCAAGCGCGTTTTGGTGGTGTGCCCAACCAGATCTTTTTGCCTTTCGGTGCGATCTCTGCCATCTATGGTCGAGACTCCGGATTGGGAATGGCCTTTGGCCAAGAGCCTGGGGGTGTGCCGGTGATACCGGGAGTGGATGACCCTGCGGTGACCTTGTCGCCACCTGGAGTGAGTGACGACGGCCACGAGCCTGCAACAGACGCCGTACCCAAATCAAAAGGCCGGCCAGCGTTGCGTATTGTCAAATCCGATGATTAATCGATGTACTCAAATACGCGAACAATACGCTTCACTCCACGGACCGTACTGACGGTATTTTCGAGTGCCGCGGCTTCGGTTTTTGTCACAAACCCCATCACGTAAACTACGCTGTTCTCAGTGGTGATCAGGGTTCGCTGATACACATCACGCCCTAAGTTCCTCAATACCAGAGCTTTGATCTGTGTTGAGATGGTGAGGTCGTTGATCTCTGAGATGACTGTCGCTTTGCCTGCAATCTCCAGCTGGTTGATCACTCGCTTCACCCCTCGGTGTTGAGTTGCGACTTTTTCTGCGATTTGTCGCGCTTCGTCTGAAGGCACCTGACCCGCAATCAACACTACGCCGTTGTAGACTTTCACATTCAGATTGCTGGCCTTTAGTTCCGATGATGCTTTTTTCAGGTTCACAGCAATGGTGACTTCGGCGGTCTCGTCGTCGATGAACTGTCCAGCGGTCCGACTTCCGCGATTGTCATTGATGGGTTCTGATGTAGTGGAGTCGATCACGCTTGCGCAGCCACTCAGAATGAGTCCAGCCAAAAGTGTCATCAGGGTCGATGTGTTACGCATTGGGCACCTCGCTATCCGAATATTTGTAGGTCGATTAATTCACTTAAGCAGTGAATAACCATCAAATGTTGCTCTCTGACGGTGGTTGCGTGTGTTGAGCGCACGCGTATTTCACTGTCACCGTAGTTTAGTAGAGGCGCGATCTCGCCGCCATCGCCACCGGTCAAGGCAATAACCGGAAGGTCAGCGTCATGGGCTGCCACCACGGCTTGAATAACGTTGACACGAGTACCAGTGGCTGAAATAACCACCAAGCAATCACCGTCTTTCCCGAGAGCTTTAATCTGCCTCGCATATTGATCCGCTTTTGGCTCGTCTGCCAGTGAACTGATGGTAACGACGTCAGAAGACAATGCGATCGCGGGCAACGCGGGGCGATCGCGCTCGAATCGATGCATCATGTGAGCGACAAAGATTTGTCCTAATGCGGCTGACGAACCCGTACCCAGAACCAAAATCTTACCGTCGTTTAGCAGTGCATTTGCCAGTGTATGTGATGCATCGACAAGCGCGGGCGCCAACTCAAAGCTTTGTTGGAGGGCCTCTGTTGCTTTGGCGATACGCATGGCAATGCGCTCTTCGAGTACGGCCTTATCGTGCATACCCATCCTCGAGATACAGAATTGGCACCGCTTCTTGGGGTTGCCACAGGGTGTAAGAGACACGTTCCTGAGGATCGATGTTCATGGTTCCTAGCCGCCGTTCAATGAGACCTTTGGAACCTAAGCGTAAGTATCCTGTTTCGCCAGAAAACTCTGTGGGCTCCCCGAAGCCGAGACGTAAAGCCATATCATAAGCATCCTTTCCTATGGCGGTGAGCGCCCCAAATGGACCCTGTGCCAGAGGGCGTTCACCGAGGGTTTCACGGGTCTTTGAGTTGAGCTCCCACGGTGTCGCCAACAGTTTCGAACGCTTGAAGTCCTCAGTCATGTCGATGACATCCGATCGGAATGCGCCGATAAACAAAACAGGCGTATTTTCTAGGTAGTAAAAGTCGAGCAGTGGCCGCAGTTGCCGTGCTCCCAGCGCATCGGTTTGAACAACGACCGTGCTCAGGTCTTGTCGTGTCCTTGGTGTGTGTTCGAGCGCAAGGTTGAGTGTCCGACTTAGTTCACGCCGTCTATTGAGGCTATCGGTGACTCCTAGCGCCTGTGAAATAGTTGTTTCTGGCTTTTTACTATCCAATGAAAATTGGCCGGCATCAGTTCCGCCAATGCGTTTAAGCTGCTCTTTAATAGCTGTGGCCGCACGGTTTCCCAGGGCGGAATCTGCATAGAGTGTAAGCAGTCTGGGGTGCACGAATTCCGTACCCGCATAGTCAACGGCTGTTTCGGCATCATCCTCAATTGCGAGGCTTAAGCTGTAAACGGGCGCCCTTTGCGTTGCGTCGGGTGAAAAGTCATCCAGCCGGTTGAGTGCCAGCACGGGTATCGTCGGATTTTGCCGCAACAAGTCCCTGATTTTATCGCGCTGCAGGGGTCCGATGATGAATTCTGTGGACTCGCCACTGGCAATTTGTCGCAATTCTTGGCTCGATAGGGTGTTTGAATCCTGAATTGTCAACTCGACAGCCAGTCGGTCTTTCTGTTGATTGAAGCTATACAGCAGACCATCCCGAATGGCGCGGCCAGCATTTGCCAACTCGCCAGAAAGAGGGAGTAAAACGGTCACGGCGAAGGTATCTGGCGCGGTTGCCGTACGCAGGAATGCGTAGTCGGCGAGTTGACTTGCCAACAACGGATGGCCTGTGAATTTCCGTAACCAGCGGGCAGTTTGCTCTGGTTCTGGAGCCTCACGTAGGATCCATGCGGCAGTCAGCCCCGCGAGATGATCTGTCCCTGAAGCCAAATCTCCCCGAATGAGTGGCGGCAGTTGTTCCACTTCACGAAGTATTGTGCGGATCTCGGTGTCACGGGCCTCGGCGTCGAGGTAATCGAGCCTCTCAGCATCCACGCGCAACGCCGCGATGGTCAGATTGAGTTGCCGTAACGAGTCTGCTTTTAAACGCAGTGATTGCGCGCGCTCAGTGCGATTCAGGCGAGAGAAATCGATCTCATTGATCCGTTGCACTGTGTTTTCTGGAGCATTCTGCTGCAAATCAAGGCGTGCGAGGTCGAGCTGGCGCTGTGGCGTCTCTTCGGATTGTTTTAGTGTCTCACCTGGGAGTTGGCCAGGAATTGGCGGGCTGTCTGTTGTATCGGAAAGTTCGGTACGGCCTATTTCGCGCAGCCGATTTTCCCAGCGTTGCTTCGGTCGTGTCGCGGCGACATCGACATTTTCAGATGCCTCGGCCTCTGGGCTCACCCGGGGTGTTGCCGCTTCGGTGTACTCACGCTCGGTAGCCGGGCGAGGAACGTCAACGATTGGTGGGCGCGTCGGGTTTTGTTGACACCCGGCCAGCACCACGAAGCCGATCAGAAGGCTTGTTCGAAGGGCGTGGTTTCGTGCAGGCTTAGCATCTTGCAATATTATGGACTCACTCAGTGACTCAAATTCAAACCACTGCCACTCTACCATCTGCGCTCTATGTTGTGGCAACGCCAATTGGTCATCTTGGCGATTTGTCGCAGCGGGCGATGGAGATTCTCCGGGGCGTTGATTTGATCCTCGCCGAGGACACGCGAGTGACCGGGCAATTGCTGAAATCAGTTGGCGTCGAGACCCGAATGATTTCCCTGAATGCGCACTCAGAAGCTGGTAAGGCGCCACGGGCTTTAGAGAGCCTGAGAGCAGGAGAGTCATTGGCTCTGGTATCAGATGCGGGGACACCGGCTATCAGCGATCCAGGCAGGTTTTTGGTTGAGGCCTGTCACGCTGAAGGATTGCCAGTGATTCCGATTCCCGGTCCATCGGCATTAGCTGCTGCTCTGTCTGTGAGTGGGTTGCCCGCATCGCCTTCGCATTTTATTGGGTTTCTTCCGTCAAAGGGTGGTGCGCGTCAAACGGAGCTGGAGTTGGCATTGGCTTGGCCGGGTACAGTCATTTTGTATGAGGCGCCACATCGGATTGAGGATCTGGCGGATCGCCTTGATCAATGCGCATTGAGTCGCCAGGTGGTGTTTGCGCGCGAGCTGACCAAAGCTTATGAACAGGTGGTTTGTGTCACAGCGGGACAGTGTTTGGACTGGTTTACACGCAATCCTGATCGAATCCGGGGAGAATTTGTGGTCTTGGTGGGACCAAGGAGTCATGCAAGTGCGACTACCGATCTCAATGTGGAGAAGTTGCTGTCCGTGTTGTCGCGCGAATTACCACCATCCAAGGCAGCGTCGATCGCAGCGGAGTTGACGGGTTTGGCTAAGCGGGATTTGTATCGTCAATTGACGCAATCCACCGAAGAGTAGACACTCGGCGCCGGAGTTGGCCAGACAATCGCTGCCGTGTATGCGGGAGAGGAAAGTCCGGGCTCCTCGAGGCAAGGTGCCAGGTAACCCCTGGGGGGCGTGAGCCTACGGAAAGTGCAGCAGAGAGCAGACCGCCGACTTCGGTCGGTAAGGGTGAAAGGGTGCGGTAAGAGCGCACCGCGCCAGTGGTAACACATGGTGGCAAGGTAAACCCCACCTGGAGCAAGACCAAATAGGAATCCGCTATGCGTGCCTCGCGCTGGATTCGGGTAGGTCGCTTGAGGATTTCGGTGACGGAATCCCTAGATGAATGATTGTCCATGACAGAACCCGGCTTATCGGCCAACTCCCCTTTTTTCCCGATTTTCCCCCCACTTCATACCACCGTGTAATTTGTGGCAAACAAGCTGCAAATTCTCGCTGCGTATAAAATTAAATAATTCATATAAATCATAATTTTATGTTCCGTACTGAAGGCATACGCTAAGACTCAGGTCGCTCTTGGCTCAGGGAGATTTGACTGTTATTTGGTGGGTAAATAGAGTTCTCATGTGGGAAAAAGTGGAGAGATGTGGGTAATTGGGTGAAAACCTGATCGCATCAACTCAAGGAGAGGGCTGTGTTTCGCGGGATTAACCCGATCACATTGGATGCAAAAGGGCGCTTGGCGTTACCGGCAAAGTACCGGGATCGTGTTGCCGATCGTTGCGATGGTCAGATGGTTCTGACCGTGCATCCATTCGATCGGTGTTTATTGCTCTACCCGCTTGCTGACTGGGAAGCTATCGAGGCTCAGGTCAATGCGTTACCTAACTCCACCAGCCGCCAAGCACGCCGCCTGCAGCATCTGATGGTGGGTTATGCCACTGAGATCGAACTCGATGCTGCCAATCGATTGCTGTTGCCCGCAATGCACCGTGATCACGCAGAGTTTGATAAGCGACTGATCCTGGTCGGCCAGGGTCAAAAATTCGAGCTCTGGAGTGAGACGCGTTGGACCGCCATGACTGAGGCGTATCTCGATGAGCCGATTGGCGATGATGCCTCAGCCGAATTGATTAACTTGTCGTTGTAGGGAGGGATGCGGATGACCCATATCCCAGTGCTCCTCAATGAAGCGCTCAACGCACTGCGTGTGCAGCCGGCAGGGTGCTATGTGGATTGCACCTTTGGCCGTGGGGGGCATTCCCGAGCGATTCTGCAGCAACTGGGTCCTGAGGGGCGACTCATTGGCTTGGACCGAGACCCCGAAGCAGTCGCAGAAGGCCAAAGCCTCTCGAAGCAGGATGGGCGTTTTCACATGGTGCACACTGCTTTTTCTGATTTAGCAGCCACACTTGGTTCGCTCAGCATTTCTCGAGTAGACGGGATTTTGATGGATTTGGGTGTTTCGTCTCCGCAGTTGGATGAACCCAGTCGGGGGTTTAGTTTTCAATCTGATGGCCCCTTGGATATGCGGATGGACCCTACCCAAGGTGTCCCTGCCGCACAGTGGCTGGCTACCGCATCCGCTGAAGCCATTGCTGAGGTGCTTTGGATTTATGGCGAAGAGCGCTTTTCAAGACGCATTGCGAGAGCAATTGTCGAAGCTCGCGCTGAAGAGCCAATCCAAACAACAGCACATTTGGCGCGCATCATTGCGAACGCCCAGCCCAAGAAAGATGCGCATAAACATCCAGCGACTCGGGCATTTCAGGGGATTCGTCTTTTCATCAATGCAGAACTGAGTGAAGTGGAACAGGGTCTCGAAGATGCTATTGAGGCCTTGGTACACGAAGGTCGGCTGGCCGTGATTTCCTTCCACTCGCTCGAAGATCGGCTGGTGAAACGGACTTTTCGAGATGCCTCGCGCCCGCCTCAAGGCGATCCGCGGATGCCCCTCCCAGTAACTGCAGCAAGACCGCGGTTGCGCTTAGTCGGCAAGGCCACGAAGCCCTCGGATGCAGAGATTCAAAGAAATCCCCGATCTCGCAGCGCCGTACTGCGGATTGCAGAGCGGACGGAGGCAGCCTGATGGAGTGGTTAGGTCGTCCACGTTTTTGGCTTGGCACACTGTTCGCAGTTGCCACCATTATGACCTCACTGTTTGTGATTGAAACCGCATATCAGACGCGTCAGCTTTACTCGGCATTGCAGGAGACTCGTGCCGAACGTGACCGATTGACGATTGAGTGGGGCCGGTTGCTACTTGAGCGCGGCGCACTGGCTGCCGATCTTCGCATCGATTCGATGGCGCGCTCATCCATGGACCTCGGCGCGCCGGCGATGGGGCAGATTGAGATGATGGGGCGGCCACAATGAAGCAGCCGGTCCGCCATGCCGCGAAGAGTTGGAGATTGTGGCTGATCGGCTCATTGATCAGTGTTGGCTTTCTCGCGATCAGCGCCCGCTTGGTCTGGTTGCACGTATTTGAAACCCAGCATTTGAAGGATCTCAGCGATGAGATCACGATTCGTTACGAAAAGATTCCTGCCTATCGGGGCATGATCACTGATCGGCTCGGGCAACCATTAGCTGTTTCAAGTCCGGTTGCAGCGGTCGCCGTCAGACAGAAGCAGTTTGAAGATCCTCAGTGGGCGGAGAAACTGGCCCCCTGGCTTGATATCAGTGCCGACCGTCTGCGCGCGCGTGTCGCAGAGGCTCGTGTTCCCTACGTGTATCTATCGCGTTATGTCACCCCAGAGGACGCATCCCAAGTCGAGGCATTGAAGCTCAAGGGTGTCGAGGTCGTTCGGCAATTTCGACGGTTCTACCCAGCCGGTGAGGTGGCTGCGCATTTGGTGGGATTTACCAACATCGAGGATCAGGGACAGGAAGGGCTCGAGCGCTCATACAATGAATGGTTGTCCGGGGAGTCTGGGCGACGCCACGTGTTGCGAAACCGTCGCGCAAACGTGGTCCGCTATGTCAGTGCTGGGCAAGAGGTCGAGCCAGGTCGCGATCTCAAGCTGTCGATTGATCTGAGTCTGCAATACGTGACATACCGAGCGCTGAAAGAAGCAGTTGTGCGGGCCAGAGCAGCCGGCGGAAGTGCTGTTTTGCTCGATGCTTGGACGGGCGAGGTACTGGCTCTCGCCTCGCAGCCCGCATTTAATCCCAATGACATGGCGGCGAGAATCCCCGAGCGTGTTAGAAATCGACCAGTCATGGACCTGATGGAGCCTGGCTCACCAATCAAGCCATTTACTGTCGCTACTGCGATTGATTTGGGGCTAGTGGATCCAAGTACCACCATCGATACTGCGCCCGGCCGGATCCGTGTTCAGGGGAATGTGGTTAGTGACGTCAACAATTACGGTCAGATTGATGTCAGCACTGTGGTTGCCAAATCTTCGAATGTCGGCACCGTCAAAATCGAGGCGTTGATGGAGCCGACCGCTTTGCGCGATCGTCTCGCTCGTTTGGGCTTAGGGCAATCAACAGCGACTGGATTTCCGGGTGAGGCAGAGGGCAAGCTGCCAAATACTGCAGTACTTGGCGCCATGGATCGTGCCGCGTTGTCGTTCGGATACGGTCTGAATATTTCGGTATTGCAGTTGGCACAAGCTTACAGCGTGTTCGCCAATGACGGCATCTTACAACCCGTGACCTTGCTGGCTGAAGGGCTGACCCCAAAACCGGTCCGTATTTTTCAGTCATCGACTGTTAAAGCGATGTTGCCAATGCTTGAGGCGGTCACCGAGCGCGGGGGGACAGCAACCCAAGCCCGTGTTGATTTGTACCGAGTAGGTGGCAAAACAGGCACCACCATGAAGTTGGTCTCGGGCTCCTATGCCAGTCAGCAGTATGTCTCCAGCTTTGTGGGTTTGGCTCCCATGTCGCAGCCACGGTTTGTGATGGCAGTCGTTATCGATGATCCGCGTGGCCAGGAATACTACGGCGGTCAGGTGGCTGCTCCAGTTTTCGCGGATGTGATGGATGACGTGATGCGGATCTATGACATCAGGCCAGATGCACCATCAACACCGATCCTTGCGCAGGGGGCACGATGACGCTAGCGCAACTGTTGGCTTCAATCGAGATGGACCTGAGCCAAGCCGGTGTTGTGCAGCTCACAGGCTTGACACTGGACTCCCGCGCCGTCGTTGAGGGCGATGTGTTTGTTGCCATGGCTGGGACGCAATCGCACGGAATGCTCTTTGCAGATCAAGCGGTGCGACAAGGTGCCGTAGCGATCTTGTTTGATGCGTGGGACGGTGCAATCCCTGCCGGCATTCCAGTGATTCAAGTGTCCGATCTTCGGCGACGCTTAGGCTTGCTTGCGCATGCATTTTTCCAAAATCCCGCTCAGGGACAGCAAGTGATTGGTGTCACGGGGACCAATGGCAAAACCACGATTGTGCATCTGTTAAGCCAGCTAGCTTCTGCGCAGGGACTGAGAGTCGGACGCATGGGTACGTTGGGAATCTTTGTTGGCCAAGACCAATTGGCGGACGGTGATCGAACCACGCCGGATGCGATTCATGTAGCGAAGTACTTCGCCGATTTCCGGGACCGTGGAGTGCAACTGTGTGCCATGGAAGTCTCATCTCACGCATTAGATCAATACCGAGTTGCCGGCGTACCTTTTGACATTGGTGTCTTCACCAATCTGACTCGAGATCATTTGGACTACCACGGCACGATGGAAGCCTACGGTGCGGCCAAACAGCGTCTGTTTACTGAGTATGGTCTGCGGTCTGCCGTGATCGATCGCGATGATCCTTTTGGTGATCATCTGGTCTCCACATTATCCGATATCGACATCTGGAGTTTTGGCCTTCACCCCGATGCCCGCGTTCGTATTGAAAGCCTGAAAGCCACCGATCAGGGCTCGCAAATGGTGGTTGTGATTGCAGGCAGTCAGTTTGTTCTTAACGTGCCACTGCTTGGCTATTTCAACGCGCGTAATGCCTTGGCGGCACTCGTGGCGTTGCACGTAGCAGGACAGCTTCACTGGGACGATGCGCCTAATTTATTGGCGACTCTAAAACCCGCTCCAGGGCGCATGGAAGCATTTCGTGCTGATGGCCGACCAACAGTGGTGGTTGATTATGCGCACACCCCGGATGCGTTGAAGAATGCACTGCAAACAGCGCGTTGGCATACCGAGGGTGATTTGTGGGTGGTGTTTGGTTGTGGCGGAGATCGTGATCAGGGCAAGCGTGCATTGATGGGTGAGGTGGCTGCTGATTTGGCGGACCATGTTGTGCTGACCTCTGATAATCCACGCTCTGAGTCAGCACAAGTTATAGCCGAAGATATTGCAGTCGGCGCAAAACACAGCGCAAAAATTCAGGTCCAACTTGATCGTGCAAAGGCCATCCAGCAGGCATTTGATGCGGCTTCTGAGGCCGATCTGATCCTAGTTGCCGGTAAGGGTCATGAACACACACAAACGGTAGGTGATCGTGTCTTGCCATATTCAGATCGCGCCACGGTTGCACAGTTATTCGGCCTACTGAACTCAGGAGTTGCGCATGCTTCCTGAATCCATTGCCCAATTGGCACAAGTGATTTCTGGCGAACTCAGCGGCACAGGTATTGTTACCGGCTTTGCCATTGACAGCCGAAAAGTCGAGCCGGGCGACCTGTTTATCGCGCTCCAGGGTGCGCGTGATGGCCACGATTTTCTCGTTGCTGCTGCAGAAGCTGGCGCGGCAGCCGCCTTGGTCAGTCGGTCGCAATCGGTGCTGCCAGCAATCCGAGTGGCTGATCCAGAAGTAGCGATGACTGACTTAGCGCGCCATTTCCGCGACCAGTTTACCAATCCAGTGATTGCGCTGACAGGCAGTCAAGGGAAGACCAGTACCCGGGGATTCATCGACGCGGTGCTGACCCACATGGCGAATGCTCGTCAACAGCAGATCCTTGTCACACGAGGGAACTTCAATAACCAGTTGGGTGTACCACTCACTGCCGCGCGATTGCGCCCTGAGCACGCGTTTGCGGTATTCGAATTGGGTGCATCTGCTGTTGGAGATATTGCACACATAGCGGCCATTGTCCGACCACATGTGTCCGCGCTATTGAACGCCCGTGCCGCACATCTCGAAGGTTTTGGTTCGATGCAAGGTGTGATTCAGGGTAAGGGCGAGATCATTGATCACACCGATGTCCGGGGTACGGTGGTTCTGAATTGCGACGAGCCAGCTTTCCAGACTTGGCGCGCGCGAGCTGGTCAGCGTGCGGTAAGAACCTTCGGCCGCCAAACCGGTGATGTGCAGTGGCATCCAAAGACAGATCAATCATTTGATTTGCGCATCGATGGGGACACATTTGAGGTTCGGTTACCAACCCTTGGCCAACATTTCATGGAAAACGCAGCGGCAGCGGCCGCAGTGTGTTTCGCCGTCGGTGCGACACATGAGGACATTCATGCGGGATTGCAGTCGGCGCGAATCGAACCTGGGCGGATGACGCCGATTGATTTGCCCGGGCTTCGGTTGATTGACGATTCCTACAACGCGAGTCCCGAGGCCGTTTGTGCGGCCATTGATTGGCTCGCGACACAGCCGGGTCAGCGGATGCTGGTCATGGGTCATCTAGCCGAGCTCGGTGCTGAGTCTGGCGCCGAGATGCATCGCCTCGGGCGGTATGCAAAAGCGCAGGGGCTTGACGCTTTGATTGCCATTGGTGATGCGCAACCGATCGCCGAGGGTTATGGCGATGGCGCACATTACTTTGCGTCTATTGCAAACCTCGCACCACAGTTGATCGGCCTGGTCGCAAGCATGGACACGGTGTTAGTGAAAGGGTCTCGGTCGGCACAGATGGATCGAGTCGTTGCGATGTTACAGACTGATTTTGGGAGACCCTGAGTATGCTGCTTTGGCTGGCAAATTATCTGAGTTCGGTGGAACCGGCATTTTCGGTTTTTCAGTACTTGACTCTCAGGGCCATTCTCGGAGTGTTGACGGCATTGTTGATTGCGCTGTTTGTCGGGCCTTGGGTGATCCGGATGCTCGAGGTTCGGCAAATTGGGCAGTCGGTGCGTCGTGACGGACCAGAATCTCATTTCTCCAAGCAAGGGACCCCAACCATGGGCGGGGTGCTCATTCTTGTTTGCATTACCGCTTCCACGTTGCTCTGGGGTGACCTCACCAACTCCTATGTTTGGATCGCACTGCTCGTGATGTTGGGTTTCGGTGCGATTGGATGGATTGATGATTGGAAAAAGGTGGTGTTGAAAAACTCCAAAGGATTGTCAGCAAAGTCAAAGTATTTGGCGCAGTCAGCTGTTGGTCTTGCCGCCGCCTTGGTGTTGTATGGCATGGCAAACACACCTGCAGAAACCACCTTATTGGTGCCATTTTTCAAAGATATTTTAATCCCGTTAGGGTTTGGCTATGTGATCCTGACCTACTTTGTCATTGTCGGAACATCCAATGCGGTCAACCTCACGGATGGACTGGATGGATTGGCTATTCTTCCAACCGTTTTGGTAGCCGGCGCTCTTGGTGCCTTCGCTTACCTCACCGGCAACGCCATTTTTTCAGAATACCTCTACATCCCATACATACCCGGCACGGGTGAATTGGCTATTTTTCTCGGTGCCATGGTGGGTGCTGGGTTCGGTTTTCTCTGGTTCAACACCTATCCCGCGCAAGTCTTCATGGGAGATGTGGGTGCCTTGTCCTTGGGCGCGGCCCTCGGTGTGGTCGCGGTGATGGTGCGCCAAGAATTAGTGCTTTTCATCATGGGCGGAATCTTCGTGTTGGAAACAGTCTCGGTGATGCTGCAGGTCGCCAGTTTCCGCTTGACTGGAAAGCGCATTTTCCGGATGGCTCCCATTCACCATCACTTTGAGCTCAAAGGCTGGCCTGAGCCACGGGTGATCGTTCGCTTTTGGATTATCTCAGTGATGCTTGTTTTGGTGGGTCTCGCGACCCTGAAGTTGAGGTAAGTGGTGGACCTGATCGCAAGCACGCGTACTTTGGTTCTCGGTGCCGGCCCAACAGGTCAAGCGGTTGTGCGTCATCTGCAGCGACTCGGTCAACGGTTTGAGGTGCAAGACACGCGCACCACACCGCAACTGCAAGAGGCGTTCGCACTCGCATGCCCTGGCGTGGCCGCGCACTTTGGCCCGCTGGATCCAGTTTTTTTGAGTCAGTTTGATGAGATTGTCGTAAGTCCTGGGATTTCACCGAGTACGCCAGGACTGCAGTCAACACAGAGCAGCCAAATCAGCGACATTGCCCTATTCCGCCGAGCATGGCCTGCGGAACAGCCATTGGTCGCGATTACCGGCTCCAATGCCAAGTCCACGGTGACGACATTGGTGGGGCAGATGATCGAAGCATCCGGTCGGTCAGCTCGGGTGGGGGGTAACCTTGGACCGCAAGCACTCGATTTATTGTGTGATATGGCAGACGAGGCGATCGCAGTACTTGAGTTGTCGAGTTTTCAGTTGGCTCGTACGTCCGCCCTAAGGGCAACCGTTGCAACCTGTCTCAATATGTCGCCGGATCATCTCGATTGGCATGGTTCGATGATTGAGTACCACAAGGCTAAACACCGTATTTTTGAGGGTGTAGGTGCGATCGTCGTCAATGCTGAGGATCCACTGTCGCATCCCTTAGTGCCGGATCAAACACCACGCATTCAGTTTTCGGTGCAAGCGCCAGACTTCCATCGTTTCGGGATCATGGTTCATGACGATTCCGACTGGATTTGTTTCGGCACCGATCCCTGGATTCCTGTTGCTGAGTTGCCCTATCAGGGCCGTCACATGTTGCAAAATGTGATGGCTGCTTGCGGTATTTGCCAGCACTTGGGCATCGATAAGTCTGCCTGTCGTGAAGCAGCAACAAACTTCCGCGGGTTGCCGCACCGCATGGCTGAGTGTCAAAGCGTACACGGTGTTCGCTTCATCAATGATTCTAAGGGCACCAATGTCGGTGCCTCGCAAGCTGCGATCGACAGTGTCGGTGCCGGCCACCGTGTACTGCTGCTAGCCGGTGGCGACACAAAAGACGCCGATCTCACCGGTTGGGGTCAGTTTGCTGCAACACGATGTGAGCAGGTGTTTGCCTATGGGCGGGATGCGCGTCGTGTGCAGGCCGCGGTGGGAGCTAAAGCACAAGTTCACGACACGCTCGACCAAGCATTTCAGGCCGCAGTGGCCATGGCCGAAGCCGATGATGTGGTGCTGTTGAGTCCAGCAGCAGCGAGCTTTGACCAATTCGACAATTACCAAGCACGTGGCCGTCACTTTGAATCTTTGGTGGAGGCGTTGTATGAAGTTTGACCTCCGGATGCAAGACTTGATCCCATTGGGGCTGCCCGATCGCACCTTTTTATTGGCTGTTGTGTCCTTGGCGAGTCTGGGTTTGTTGATGGTGGCCTCCAGTTCGATTGAAGTCGCATCCGATCGATTCGGTGCGCCATTCAACTTCGCTCTGAAACACGCCATTTTCCTCGTCGTCGCCGTGGTCGCTGCGCTGGTGGCGTATGCGCTACCGACCCGCTGGTGGTACAACTATGCCACTCTGTTTTTGTTAGGCTCACTGGTTCTTCTGGCCATCATTCTGATTCCGGGAATTGGCCACACGGTGAAGGGTGCCACGCGCTGGTTGAATCTTGGATTCTTCAACTTGCAACCCTCTGAAATCGCCAAGTTCACTATGATGTTGTTCTTGGCATCGTACTTGGTGCGGCGCCTCGAAGAGGTCCGAGAGAAATTCAGTGGCTTCGTAAAACCCATGGTGGTGGTGGGCTTGATTGCGGTGTTGCTGCTGCTCGAGCCTGACTTTGGAACCCTGTTGGTGATCAGTCTGGCTGTGATGGGTGTACTCCTACTTGCTGGTGCGCCCTTTACTCAATACCTCATGATTGTCACAGCACTTGCGCTGGGTTTGGTTGTGTTGGCGATCATCGAACCCTACCGCGTGCAACGCATCGAAATGATTTTCAATCCTTGGGATGACCGCTACGGCGCGGGTTATCAGATCACTCAAGCACTCTTGGCATTCGGCCGTGGCGGGTTAAGCGGCATGGGCTTGGGCAATTCCGTACAGAAACTCTTTTACCTGCCTGAGGCACACACTGACTTTGTGTTCGCCATCTTGGCTGAGGAATTGGGCCTTCTGGGCGCAATGTTCACCGTTGTGTTGATGGCGTTGTTGATCTGGCGCGGTCTCTTGATTGGTCGTCGTGCCGAGTTAGGAGGGCGGCCATTTGCGGCGTATCTCACCTACGGGCTGGTCCTGACGATCGCATTGCAAATGATCCTGAATCTTGCGGTCAATATCGGACTTGCGCCCACCACCGGGCTGACATTGCCATTACTGAGCTACGGCGGCAGTTCGTTGGTGATGACCGCAGTGAGTTTAGGCGTTATCGCACGCATCAGTGCAGACACTGTGTCAGGAGGTGGCCGATGAGTCGTCCGATCATGATTATGGCAGGTGGTACTGGCGGCCACATATTCCCGGGGCTAGCTGTTGCTGAAGAATTGATTCAGCGCGGTCATGCTGTGCATTGGATGGGATCAACCGCGAGTCTCGAGGGACGGTTGGTTCCTGAAGCCAACATTCCACTGCACCGGCTGATGGTTCGTGGTTTGCGCGGAAAGCATGGTATTGCCCGCGTGATGGGTCCAATCCGTTTGGCCATCTCATTGGTGCAGGCTGTCGTTATTCTGGTTCGTTTGAAACCGTCGGTTTGTGTGGGATTTGGAGGCTATCCAGCGGGACCTGGCGGGCTCGCATCACGTCTCGTTGGTATTCCGTTGGTGATACATGAACAAAATGCGATCGCTGGCATGACTAACCGATATTTGGCCAAGTTTGCGACCAAGGTGCTGACAGCGTTTCCTGACGTACTGCCAGATGCCAAGTGTGTGGGTAACCCGATTCGTCCAGCAATCGACCAGGTGGGTAGGAAACGCATCGCCGAGGGACACCAAGCCAATGGGACAACCCGAATTCTAGTGATCGGTGGATCGCAGGGTGCACGGACATTAAACCGTGAGCTGCCTGCCAAGTTTTACGAAATTGCGGAGCAGTATGGCATCGAGGTGATGCATCAAGCGGGTGAACACGGGGTGCTCGAGGTGGAGCAGTCTTACCAAGCCCTGAACCTGGATGCCACAGTGATCGCGTTCATCTCGCGTATCGATCAGGCGTATCAAAATGCTGACATTATTGTGTGTCGTGCTGGTGCGTTAACTGTGTCTGAATTGGCCAGTGCGGCAATGCCCTCGGTGTTGATTCCGTTCCCACAGGCAGTCGATGACCACCAGACGAAAAACGGCCAACAGTTGGAGAAGGCCGGAGCCGCCGTGATTGTCCAAGAGTCAGAATTGGATATTTTCGTGGCCAAAATGTCAGACATCCTTCGGGCTCCGGAAAATCTGACACAGATGGCGCGGGCTGCGCGTTCAGTGTCAAAGCCCGAAGCCACAACTGATGTGGTTAACGCAGTACTGGAGGTGGCCATTGGTTAACCGCATGGGTCGTATCCAGCAAATCCATTTCGTCGGCATTGGCGGCGTTGGAATGAGTGGGATTGCTGAGGTGTTACTGAACCAGGGCTACCGAGTGACTGGCTCCGACGTGAAGTCAAGCCCGGCAACCGAACGCTTGCGTCAGTTGGATGCGGCTATTTTTATTGGGCATGACGCGCAACACATCGATGGTGCCGATGTATTGGTGGTGTCGAGCGCGATCGACACTCAGAATCCTGAGGTGGCCTGTGCTCTTGAGGCGCGAATTCCAGTAATCCCCAGAGCGCAAATGTTGGCTGAACTCATGCGTTTTAAGCAAGGTATTGCCATTTCTGGAACGCATGGTAAGACCACCACCACCTCGCTCGCCTCTTCAGTGCTCGCTGAGGCTGGACTGGATCCTACCTTTATCATTGGCGGAAAACTCAACCAAGCCGATACCAACGCCAAGCTGGGCGACAGCCAATACATGGTGGCGGAGGCCGATGAATCAGATGCATCGTTCTTGGTCTTGAAACCCATGATTTCAATCGTCACCAACATTGATGCTGATCACATGTCCACTTACGGTGGCGACTTCGAGCGCTTAAAAAGCACGTTCGTACAGTTTCTGCAAAACCTGCCGTTTTACGGAACGGTCATCGCCAATGCTGACGATCCGGTGGTCACTGAGATATTACCCAGAGTGGGACGTACAGCGCTGACCTTTGGCATCGACCAAGCGGCTGACTACCGAGCCGTCGATGTTCGTGCGGATGGTCTAATGACCCACTTCAAGGTGCATCGACCCGATGGATCAGTACTTGACGTGACACTTTCGATGCCGGGACGACACAACGTCTTAAATGCATTGGCAGTGATCGCTCTGGCCGATCATTTGGATGTAGAGGATGCAGCATTGCTGCATGCATTGGCTGCATTTCAAGGGGTGGGTCGTCGATTCCAATTGGCCGGCACTCTGCATCGGGACGGCGCTGAGATTCCAGTCATTGACGATTACGGTCACCATCCTAAAGAGCTGGAAGTCACCTTTGATGCGGTCCGGGCCGCCTATCCCGGGCGTCGTCTGGTGAGTGTGTTTCAGCCCCACCGCTTCACACGGACCCAAGATCTGTTTGATGACTTTGTTTCGGTCCTGACCACTGCAGACGCTTTGGTGTTACTGCCAGTGTTTGCGGCAGGTGAAGCACCCATTGTCGGTGCTGAATCCAAAGATTTGGCCAAACTGATTCGGCAAGTAGGGCGGTGCCAGCCGGTGGTGGAGAAAGATTTCGATCACGTCATCGCACGCCTTGACCAACTGTTGCAGCCCGATGATGTGGTTTTAGTCCAGGGCGCCGGGTCAGTCGGTCGCTTGCCGGCAGAAATAATGGCGTATTTCGGAGGTGGTCGATGAACTGGTCACAGCAACGCGTGGCGCTTTTGTTTGGTGGAGTCGGCGCTGAGGCGGAAGTGTCACGCGCTGGTCGCGATGCCGTGGTAACCGCGATGTACGCATTGGGGATTAAGCCAATCGAAATTGATGTGCAGACCGACTATGTCACCCAACTGTCCACTGAGCGTCCCGATCGCGTGTTTAATTTAGTACACGGTCGTCCTGGCGAAGATGGTGTGCTGCAGGGTGTCTTGATTGCACTTGGTATCCCATTTACTGGATCTGGCCTGGCTGCTTCGGCATTGGCATTGGATAAGCCCCGTACCAAACAGGTTTGGGAGTCATTAGGACTGCCGACAGCACCGATGGTTGTGGTTAATGACATTGACCAAGCCGACATCTGTATCAAACGCCTCGGAGCTGATGTGTTTGTTAAGCCGGCGCACGAAGGCTCATCTGTTGGCGCCTTCGCTGTGTCCGGTGTCGATGGGTTGCGTGCCGCACTTGCTGAATCGTTGAAACATGATTCGCGGGTGTTGGTCGAACCGCTTTTACCTGGACCGGAATACACAGTCGGTGTGGTGCGAGGACTTGCACTTCCAGTAATTGGAATCCGGCCGGCCAGCGGGTTTTACGATTACAAAGCCAAGTACGAAACCGACACTACTGAATACGCGATTCCATCCGGATTGTCGCCAGAGATGGAAGCGGAGGCGCAGCAAATGGCGCTCGAGGCGTTTGATGCACTCGGATGCAGGACTTGGGGACGTGTTGATCTGATGTTGGATACTGCCGGTCAGTTGCTGTTGGTGGAATGCAACACAGTACCTGGCATGACTGACCATTCGCTGGTGCCAAAAGCAGCCCAAGCTGCTGGAATGGATATGCCGATGTTAATCGAGCAGATTCTGTTGGATGCAGAGGTGACGCCATGACCGTTCGCCAAATGGCTACTCGAACGCTGAACCACTGGAAAGCCTTGCTGTTGATTTTGGGTCTCGGTTTGACTGGATCACTGGCGGCCAGCGGCCTTGGTCATTTGATGGATCAAATTCAGATTCGCCAAGTGCAACTGCAAGGTGAGTTGAAGTATTTAGATGCACAGGCATTGGAGCTTGAGCTGACGCAGCAGTTCTCTGGTCGATTCTTAGATGCAGCATTAGGGCAGGTGATCTCTACCGTCGAGTCACATCCCTGGATTGCGAGCGCGTCTGCGCGTCGGGTGTGGCCTGATACGCTGATCATTGAAGTCATCGAACAGCGCCCAGTGGCGATCTACAACGACACGCTGTATCTCGGTTTATCGGGTGACCTGTTTGAGCCACCGAATCCGGTGACTGAGCCGTTGCCGAAACTGTACGGTGCACTGTCGGAAACCATGCAGGTCTACAGCCACTTCGGCGTATTTTCTGATCGCTTCGCAGATGTCTCAGACGTTGTCAGTGTGGCTCGTGGCAATGACTTAGGTTGGGAGCTCACTTTAGCTAACGGTATTCGAGTGCGATTGGGACGAACTGATACCTTGGGTCGTTTGGCAAGGGCTCGTGATGTGTTGCGCCGTTTGGATGCGGAGCGGACCGAGAAGCTTCGTGAAGTAGATGCCCGTTACGGAAACGGTGTTGCTCTGGCCTGGAGTCCTGACCAATGACCCACGTTCTTGTTCTCGACATAGGATCAAGCCAGGTCACCGCTGCGGTAGCTGAATTGACTGCGGATCGCCGAATTGTTGTGCGTGGTTTGGGTCGCGCACGATCCAATGGATTGAAGCAAGGAGTGGTGATCCAAATCGATTCCGTGGTGGAAGCGGTCAGTCGCGCAACAGCTGAGGCCAATAAAATGGCCGGTACGAAACTGAATAATCCCATGGTATCCATTGGTGGCGCACACTTGATCGGACAAGACATCTCCGGCGTGGTAATGCTCAATCACCGTGAAGTCACAGATGCACTTCTGACACAGGCCATGGAGCAGGTGCAGTCGCAAGTGCAAACCGCTGATCGTGAAATTCTCAGTGTGATTCCGAGGACCTTCACTTTGGATACACAGCACGGGATCCGTTCACCACAGGGGATGAGCGGCCATCGGCTCGAGGCCCATGTGCATGTCATCACCGGAGCGACCCATGTCGTCAATAACCTGCGGAAATGTTTACGCATGGCCGGACTCGAAGCCAGCGTCTTAGTGCCCTCGGCATTGGCGGTGAGCCAGTTGGTGTTGGCTGATGAGCGGGAGCTTGGTGTGTGCGTGGCAGACATTGGACTTGGCACGATCGATTTGATGGTGCTGTCTCAGGGAGCCCCAGCCTGGATGCAAGTGTTGCCGATGGGTGGTGAGCTTTTAACCCACGATTTGGCGGTGGCGTTGAAAACCCCGCTGGGTGATGCGGAAAACCTCAAGGTCCAGTATGGCTACGCCCACACCAGCTTCGCGCCGGCGAAAGAAGAAGTGCAGGTGCAAAAGATTGCTGATCGGCCAAACGAGGTGATCAGCCTGCAACAACTGACAGCATTTTTGCAGCCGCGGGTCGAAGAGATTGCTGAGATTCTTGGTGAGCGGCTGCGCTTGTCGGGGCGATTTGAAGAGGCTGCGACAGGTCTCGTGCTCACCGGGGGCGCTGCCGCGTTGCCGGGAATTGCTCAGGTTTTTGAAAGTATTTTGCAGTGCCCATGTCGGGTACTGAAGGGCGCCCACCAGGATGGTCTGGAAGGGTTGCTCCAAGATCCTGCAAACGCGGTTTTGGCTGGCCTCTTGGCGTATGGACGCGACCAAGAAGTTCGGCCTAGACCGCGCTGGATGGGCGTGCAAGGAGGCATGTTGAATCGGGTCCGGCAATGGATCCAAGGAAATTTTTAACTGAGAGGGTGTAACTATGTTTGAGATCGTAGATCAAATTGAATCCAGCGCGATCATTAAAGTGATTGGTGTTGGTGGCGGCGGCGGCAACGCTGTCAATTACATGCTGAAAAATGCGGTGGAGGGCGTTGAGTTTGTGGTCGCCAACACCGATGCACAGGCAATGCGTGCCATCCCTGCGGATCGGACTTTGCAATTGGGTGGTGAGATCACCAAAGGGTTAGGTGCAGGTGCCAATCCAGATGTCGGCCGCAACGCGGCACTTGAGGATCGTGCGGCGATTGCAGAAATGTTGGCAGATACAGACATGGTCTTTATTACAGCTGGCATGGGTGGTGGCACTGGTACCGGTGCAGCGCCGGTTGTTGCCGAAATCGCACGGGAAATGGGTGTCCTGACCGTAGCCGTGGTCACACGTCCTTTTGGCTTTGAGGGGCGTCGGCGGACGCATGTTGCGGATCAGGGTATTGCGGCACTCGAGCAACACGTCGATTCGTTGATCGTGATCCCAAATGAGCGCCTGCTTCCAGTATTGGGTCAAAATGCGTCGCTGATGGCGGCATTTGCAGAAGCGAACAACGTGTTACAGGGTGCTGTTCGAGGAATCGCTGATTTGATTATTCGTCCAGGGATGATCAACGTCGACTTCGCTGACGTGCGCACTGTGATGAGTGAAATGGGTAAGGCGATGATGGGGACCGGTCGCGCATCCGGCCAAGATCGGGCAACTAAAGCGGCTGAGATGGCTATTCGCAGTCCATTGCTTGAGGACGTCGATCTGGCGGGTGCCCGTGGCATTTTGGTTAACATCACTTCCGGCCCCGACTTTACATTGGGTGAATTCGATCAGGTCGGTAACGTGGTTGAATCGATCAGTGACGATAACGCCAACGTGGTTGTTGGTACCGTCATTGATCCCGAGATGGGCGATGAAATTTCAGTCACTGTCGTCGCTACCGGTTTGGGAGGCGCGGGTCGTCCACATGCGGTCGTCGACAATGGTCCTGATCTGCGCGCGCCACGCCAGGCATACAGTCCAACACAGGCTGATGCACCACAGGTCCTTAGAACACAAGCTGTCGGTAATACCGCTCTGGCGCAAGTTTCTGAGACGCAGTCGGAGGCGAATTCAGACATGGAGCGAATTCTCAACATTCCAGCGTTTTTGCGTCGCCAAGCGGACTAAATACGGCGTTTGGCAGGTGGCACAGGATGTTGCGCAGGATGCGCTTCGAAAAAGCCTGTTAAACTGCCGCCTCGGAAAGGAGATGTGAATTGATTGCACAGCGTACGCTGAAAAATGTGGTTCGTGCGACCGGTGTTGGTTTGCACTCGGGGGATACCGTGTATCTGACCCTGCGACCGGCACCTGAGAATCATGGCATTCAATTCAAACGGGTGGATCTTGATCCCCCTGCGCTGATTAAGGCGAATGCAGACAGTGTCTCTCAGACAACCCTCTCAACCTGTTTGTCTTCGCCTGACGGTGCGCATGTCTCGACAGTCGAGCATCTGCTTTCCGCATTGTCTGGAATGGGTATCGACAATGCTCTTGTGGAGTGCAATGCACCGGAGCTTCCCATCATGGACGGCAGTGCCTCGCCGTTTGTATTTCTGATTCAGTCGGCCGGAGTGAGGGAACAAACTGCGCCGCGTGAATACATTCGAATCGCACACATTGTTGAGGTGACTCACGAAGACAAGGTGGCGCGATTGGAGCCGTTCAATGGGTTTCGGATCAGTTTTGCGATTGATTTCGACCATCCAGTGGTTGATCAAGGAGCATGCCGAACAGTGGTCGATATTGACGAAGCCTCCTTTGTGCGTGAAGTAAGCCGGGCTCGAACGTTCGGTTTTATGCGTGATCTCGACTACCTCAAAGCCAATAACTTGGCCCGCGGTGGATCGATGGCGAATGCCATCGTGGTGGGGGAAGATCGGATTCTGAACGACGATGGATTGCGGCAAAACGATGAGTTTGTGAAACACAAGGTGCTCGATGCGCTCGGTGATTTGTATCTTGCTGGCCGTCCCATCATTGGCCACTATCTTGGACATCGAAGCGGCCATGCGCTGAATAATAAATTATTACGCAAGTTATTTTCTGATCCCTCGCACTACGAGGTGGTTACGTTTGATCGTCCTGACGATTGCCCGATACGCGTTCTGCCAATAGCTGAAACCGACGCTTAAGTTCGGGATCCGACAGCGTGTCTGAGTATGCTTGAAGCGCGGCACTTCCTTCGGCGCTGGATGCGGCGCGCTTCAGTGGTCTTTCTGGTGCGGCTTTCATAGGCGGGCGAATGCGAAACTTCAGTCGCCGTATGCCCTTGAACAAGGGGTGGTCACCGAGTGAATCCAGCATAGCCTGCTCTTCGAATCGTAGTTGCGCTGCCAGACTGCTGTGCGGCACGTACAACGTCAACAACCCCAATTTGAGATCGCCAGTGCTAATTTGATTGCGGTATGCCTCAGGCAAAAGGTCACTGACTACTTTGGCGCGTTCTGCTTGTATTTGCGCTTCGAATCGGAGGGTGTCGAGGTGGCTCCCTGAACGATTGACCAGACTCTTCAGGGTTTTTAGCTGTCCGGGATGCCGCATTTCGCTACAATGTGTTTTTGACTTTTTCCAGCACAATAGGATACGCATGTTAGGGACATTTGTCCGAAAGATCTTCGGCTCCAAAAATGATCGAGAAGTGAAGCGGATGTTGAAAGCGGTGACCGCGATCAACGCACTCGAGTCACGCTTTGAGTCGTTTACAGACGATGAGTTGAGGGCACAACGAGAGGTCTTTCGGCAACGTCTCTCAGAGGGTGAGACGCTCACGCAGATACTGCCTGAGGCGTTTGCGGTTTGTCGCGAAGTCAGCCGTCGGACGCTGGGTCTCCGCCATTTTGATGTGCAGATGGTCGGCGGCATGACATTGCACGAAGGCCGAATCGCGGAAATGCGCACCGGTGAGGGAAAAACACTGGTAGCGACTTTGCCTGCATACCTCAATGCGATTGAAGGGCGCGGTGTACACGTGGTCACAGTCAACGACTATTTGGCCAGCCGAGATGCAAACTGGATGCGCCCGCTGTATGAGGGGCTGGGTTTGACAGTTGCCGTTATTGCCTCGGGTCAAAGCAGTGAGGACAAGCGAGCGGCTTATGCTGCAGATATCACGTACGGCACCAACAACGAGTTCGGTTTTGATTATTTGCGCGACAATATGGCGTTTTCTCCTGAGGGCCGGGTACAACGTCCGCTGTCATTTGGCATCGTTGATGAGGTCGACTCGATCTTGATCGATGAAGCGCGAACTCCGTTGATCATTTCAGGTCCAGCGGAAGATCACTCCGAACGTTATCAAGCGGTCAATACCATCATTCCCAAACTGTCTGAAGCCAAAATGGCTGAGGATGGAGAGACCTTTGAAGTCGAAGGCCATTACCTGTTAGACGAGAAAAATCGTTCGGTGGAACTGACTGAGCTCGGGCATGAGGTGATTGAATCTGAGTTGGCGGAGCTTGGCTTGTTAGAGGCTGGAGACAGTCTCTATAACCCGGTGAATTTGGCGCTGTTTCATCACGTCAACGCGGGTCTGCGTGCGCACACGCTATTCCAACGGAATGTGCATTACATCATTCAAGATGGGCAGGTGGTGATCGTCGATGAGCACACCGGACGCACAATGCCCGGTCGTCGGTGGTCGGAAGGTTTGCACCAAGCGGTTGAAGCAAAGGAAGGTGTGGCCATCCAGCCAGAGAGTCAAACGCTTGCCAGCACTACATTCCAGAACTATTTCAGACTCTATGACCGACTCTCTGGTATGACCGGGACAGCGGACACTGAAGCCTATGAGTTTCGCCAGATTTACGGTTTGGATGTGGTGGTTATTCCCACCAACGTGCCGATTCAACGTCGTGACCTGAACGACTTGGTGTACATGACGATGGAAGAGAAGTTCAAAGCCATCGTTGATGACGTGGTCGCAGAGCGTGATGCGGGTCGGCCTGTATTGGTCGGCACAGCATCGGTTGAGGCCTCTGAGTTGTTGTCCGACTTCCTTGAGAAGGCCGGCGTCAAGCACAACGTCCTGAACGCCAAACAACACGACCGGGAGGCGCAGATTATCGCCGAGGCCGGTCGGCCTGGTGCGGTGACCATCGCGACCAACATGGCGGGTCGTGGAACCGACATCATGCTGGGCGGCAACTGGCAGTCCGAGGTGGCGGAGCTTGGTGCTCCCACTGAAGCACAAATTGAAGCAATCAAAGCCGATTGGCAGGTGCGCCATGAAGCCGTGTTGTCCGCAGGGGGGCTTCACATCGTCGGCTCTGAGCGACACGAATCGCGGCGGATCGACAACCAGCTACGCGGTCGCTCCGGTCGCCAAGGAGATCCTGGGTCGTCACGATTTTTCTTGTCGCTAGAAGATGATCTGATGCGCATCTTCGCATCTCCGCGGATGCGTTCGATCATGCAGGGTCTGGGTATGCAGCCCGGTGAGGCAATTGAACACAAGATGGTCACAAACGCCATCGAGAAGGCGCAGAAGAAGGTGGAGGGTCGTAACTTCGACATGCGGAAGCAGTTGCTGGATTACGACGATGTTGCCAACGACCAGCGCACACAAGTCTATGCGCAGCGTAATGAGCTGATGGACGCTGATGACCTGTCCGAGTTGTTTGATGCGATTCGCCGTGACGTCATTACAGAAACCATGGGGCAATACATTCCGCCGCAAAGCTTGATTGAGCAGTGGGATGTGCAAGGCCTATCGACTGAGCTTGCAGAGCAGTTTGGGTTGGAATTACCAATCCAAGAATGGCTCGATACCGATGAATCGCTGTATGAAGAGACCTTGCTCGAGAAGATTCTTGAAGAGGCTGCAACGCGTCACAGCAATAAGGCGGCAGTGGTTGGTGAAGACACCATGCGGCGTTTTGAGAAGCAAGTCCTACTGCAGGTTTTGGATCAGCAGTGGAAGGAGCATCTTGCGTCCATGGATTATCTGCGCCAGGGCATTCATTTGCGCGGTTATGCACAGAAAAATCCAAAACAAGAATACAAGCGCGAGGCCTTTGAGCTATTCACGTCGATGCTCTCGCAAATCAAGCGTGAGTCGGTGCGTATCCTCACTGCAGTGCAGGTCCCAAGTCGTGAAGAAATTGAAGCGGCAGACGAGGCGCGCCGCCGCGCTGCTGTGGAGCAGTTGGCTCGATCAGAAGCCGTGCATGCCGATGCTGAAACAGTCAGTGATGAGCAGGCGGTCCCAGAGCGTCCAATGCCTGCGACCAGTCACAAGGTGGGACGTAACGAACCCTGCCCATGCGGTAGTGGCAAAAAGTACAAACAATGCCACGGTCGGTTGGATTGAAACGCATGTACGGTGTTGACCAGAGTGAGTCGCTCTCGTGATGCAATCTGTTGAGGGTGCCATCGCGATTTCAGGGGTTCGTCTGGGGGCTGTGAGGGCACCGGTGTACGCCAATAAAGAACGTGATGATTTATTGTTAGTGGCCTTTGATGAGGGGACCGTCGGTGCGGCGGTGACTACAAAAAATCAATTTTGTGCAGCGCCCATCACGTGTTTGCGAGCCCATCTTAGCGCCACTCCCGCTGTTCGCTTTTGGCTTCTCAATGCAGGCAACGCCAATGCTGGAACAGGCGTCGACGGCGCGGCTGCGTGCCGTGCCACTGTAAAGGCGCTCGCGGAACTGACGGGACAGCAGGAGGACTCGATATGGCCGTTTTCTACAGGTGTCATTGGTGAGCCGCTGCCGGTAGATTCGATCAACACAGCATTGCCACGCGCATTATCGGTCATGGATCACACCACCGATGCTTGGCAACGAGCGGCTGCCGCGATCATGACGACTGATACGCATCCCAAGCTACGCTCGATCACCTGCGAGATTGACGGTGTGACGGTGAGCCTGAGTGGAATGGCTAAGGGATCAGGCATGATTCACCCCAACATGGCGACGATGTTCGGCTTGATCATGACCGACGCATCGGTCGCTCCGGATGTGTTACAGACGCTCTTAGGCCGCGCGGTGGACCACAGTTTTAATTGTGTCACCGTGGACGGTGACACCTCCACCAACGATGCCTGTGTGGTTGCAGCGACGGGTCATGCACAGCACGCACGAATCACAGATCCGCGCAGTGAGGCAGCACAAGTTCTGCAGGCAGCGCTGGATGTATTGTGTGATGATTTGGCGGAGATGCTGGCACGTGATGGCGAGGGTGCGACTAAATTCGTCAGGGTCATCGTCAAGGGTGCGCGCTCTGACGCGGAGGCACACACCATCGCCAATACAGTGGCCTTGTCGCCGCTGGTGAAAACGGCATTGGCTGCATCAGACCCCAATTGGGGCCGCATCGTCGCGGCTGTGGGTCGTGCCGAGGTCGATACCATTGATATTTCGCGGGTGCATGTCTGGCTCAATGGAGTGCAGATTGTTGCGCACGGCGGACGTCATCCAGATTACACCGAAGCGCAAGGACAGGCAGCCATGGCGCCGGTGGACATTGATATTGTGATCGATCTTTCTGCAGGGTCCGGTGCCTGTCGCGTCATGACCTGTGATCTGACCAAAGACTACGTACGGATCAATGCCGAATACCGCACCTGAGGTTGCAGTCGCTTGCGCCATCATTTGGCGTGAAGGGCAGATTCTGTTGTCAAAACGTCACCAACATGCCCATCAAGGTGGATTGTGGGAGTTTCCCGGTGGCAAGTGTGAAGCCAATGAGCCACCACGGGAGTGTCTTGCCCGTGAGCTTCACGAAGAGCTTGGCATCACCGTGCTGGACGCCGTGCCAGTGTGTCAGGTGCCTTGGGATTATGGAGACAAGCGAGTGCGCTTGTGGGTATTCGAGGTCATGCGCTTTGACGGGATACCCGTCGGCCAAGAAGGCCAAATGCTTCAGTGGGTCACACCAAATCAACTGGAATTACTCGAGTTTCCGGAGGCCAATCGGCCAATCACGCGTGCAGTTGGACTGCCGCGAGTGGCACGGTTCTTTGATCAGCGGACGCACCAGAATCTTCTCCATTGGGTAGCTCAAAGTGAGCCCTTGTCATTGCTTTATTTTCGGGGGGTTCCGCCTTCTGTTGTCTTGCAACAGGCAGTTGCGTCGGCGCTCGATCTCGGCCATGCGGTGATCCTGACGGTCGATCAATTGGCATGTTACCGACCTGGTTGTGGTGTCCACCTCCGGAAATCCGATCATCTCGATACGGCACTGCGCTGCATTGCGCCGCTCGATCGGCCCTGGCCATTGACAGCAGGAATCAGGTCGCTAGCAGATTGGCAACAGCAACAGGGTTGGCCTGCCGATGCATGGTTCGTTTCCCCTGTACGTGCAACACCTACACACCCTGAGCTTCATGGCATGGGCTTGTCAGGATTTGCTGCATTAATGGGATCCATTGCTGCACCCGCCTATGCGCTCGGGGGCATGACTCGGGACGATTTGGATTGTGTCCAGGCTGTCTTTGGGTATGGAGTTGCAGGAATTCGCGGCGTTTAGTGCAACTCTTCAGAGTCGTCGGGTACCGGATCACCTGGAATGCGATGACCCTCATCAGCCCATTCACCGAGATCAATCAACCGACAGCGTGCACAGCAAAACGGTCGATCTGGATTGCTTGGATGGTAATGCGCGGGTTGACCACACTGTGGGCAGTCAACCATCAGGTCTGGGATGTCAGTCATGCCATGAGTCTCTCGTGTAGTGCCAAAATATTGCGCTGAAACTGTGCCGTAGTTCCGGCATTGTCCACCACATGATCAGCCTTCGCGAGTCGGTCGACGCGTGACCATTGGTTTGCAATGATTTTTGCGATGTCTTCTCGCCCACGGCGGTCACGTGCGGCAGCGCGATCGATTTGCAGGCTGGGATCCGTGTCAATCACGATAACGCCATCTAATTCGGCATCCTGTCCGGTCTCTAGGAGCAATGGGGAACACAATATCCGATAGGGGGCATCAGTTGATTGTGCTTTCCAGGCGGCGATCTGCGCTTTCACTCGAGGGTGAATCACTGCCTCAACAGCGCGCTTTAATTCGGAGTCCAGGTACATCGCATCGCGCAGCTTGCTTCGATCAAGGGATCCTGCATCAAAAAAATCGGCGCCAATCGCCTGCTCAAGTGCTTTTGCCCCCTCGCTTGCCGGTGCAATAACAAGCCGGGCGACATGATCCGCGTCTATCGTGTCAATCCCAAGATCTTGAAACGTTTGCAACGCAGTGGTTTTACCGCTCGCAATGCCGCCGGTGAGTCCATAAATGGGTGTTGATCTGTTCACATTCACTCCTTCAGACGAGCATGACGCGACTGAGCCAGTAACTCAAGATTGCAACGGCAAGATGAGGCCCGAAGCGAATAATCGGGCGCTTGCGCATACGGCCCTCCAGATACCCTGTTATCGAAGCCAATAATAAACACCATGCAATGGCATCGAGTGGTAAAAAGCTGGCAACGGAAAACAACAACATCACGTCGCCGCCGCCGAGCAGTTGTTGCCGTGTCAATCTCTGTGTCAATTGGTTCAGAGCGCGAAGACCAAAATACAGCAGCACGGCGTGAATCAAATGTGTCGAAATTGAACTCGGGGCGATGGTGGCCTGGTACAGCAATCCGCTCAGTGCAATCCAGGCTGATACCTGAAACGGCAACAATCCAGTGCGTGCATCAATCACACCACCAAGAAGTAGGCACCCACTCAGTACCAGCGTAAACACCTGCCATACAGGAGCTTGCTCTTGCGCAACGATCCAGATTGAGAGGATCAGCCAAAGTGCGGAAATCCCTAAAATTTCCGGTAATGCCAGCGCTTTGGGCAACTTTGGTTCACGCACCAAGATGCGGTGATCGAGATGAATCTCAGCCACTAAGCGCCGTGGCATGTGGACCGCCCAATACAAAATCAGTGGCGTGAAAAAACAGGCAGCAAGCAAGCCAAGCCATCTCATAGAGCGTCTCCTAGACTGAAAATCGGTTGGTATAAAGCCAACATCACCAACCCAGTGATGATCCCGAGACTGGCCATCAAAATGGGTTCGAGTAGGCTGGTGAGACTGGTCAATTCGTGGTCCAGTCGTTCCGCCAACGCCCGATGGCCCATTGCGAGAAACTCGGGGAGGCGTCCCGAGCGCACGCCAATGACCCAGAGATGTTGAGTCAAGGGTGCCAACAGGGTGCCATTGAGCGCGCGCTCTGAAATCTGTCCCCCTCGAATCGAAGCAGCCGCCCGTTCCAGTTGATGACGTAGGTCAGGTGAGTGGGTGATGCGTGCGACTGCACGCAGGGCATTAGGTAAGGTGACACCGGCGCGAACCAGTAATTCCAGGTATGCGAATATGCTCTGTGACTGGAGATCTCTGCGAAAACGTCCGACCACCGGCATGTGGTTCAGCATGCGATCGAAAAGCCTGTTTCCGCGTGGAGTGCGATGTATCCACTGCAGGGTCATTAGCAGCACCCCTATCCCGATCATGACGGTAAGGCTGTGTTGATTTAAGAGGTGTGACAGGGCAATCAGAATTTGTGTCGGCGCTGGGAGGTCGGATCCTAAGCGATCATAGAGCGCCTGAAATTTGGGTACGATTGAGACCACAAGGCCTGTGATGATCGCTGAGGCCATCAAGCCCACTATGATGGGATATCGGGCGGCCGACCATGCCTTGGCCCGCATAGAAGCTCGTTTCCGAGCAGCGACCGATGCCAGCGTCAAGACATCGGCCAGTTGTCCCGATTGTTCTGCGGCGGCGAGCGCTTGGATTACGCCGGGTGAGACGGGCGCCTCGGCAATCAGAACCGACTGCGATAGCGACAGACCGCGTTTCAACCCCTCGAGCACACTTTGAAATACACGCCGGTCTGCCGGAAGTTCAGTGGAGTCGGCCAGCAACTGCACTGACTCGGTGACAGTAAGACCTGCGTTCAGAAGTGGTGCCCAGAGTCCTAGAAGGTCAGCTTCATTGGAGGAGCGGCCTCTGAATAGGCGGTGTTTCGAGCAAGTTGTGATGATGTTGTCCAAGGACACGTTGGATCTCCGTTGTTGTAGTGCGTCCACTGCCTAAGTGGTAGGCAATCGACTCGTTGTAATCAAACGCCTCCGACTGCGTTACATCTGCGGCATGCCAGAATTCAAAAAGGCCTGTTCGTCCGCGATATCCTTGGCGGCACTCGCCGCATCCGCTTCCATGGCAGATCGTGCATAGGGTGCGAATGAGCCGTTGTGCGATCACTTGTCGCAATGTGGATTCGAGGTGGTGGCTTGCGATCCCAAAATGCGCCAGTCGATTTGGCGCATCACAGGCTCGCTTGGTATGTAATGTGGCGAGGACAAGATGTCCTGTTTCTGCCGCTTGGATGGCGATTTCAGCCGTTTCCCGATCCCGAATCTCCCCAATCATTAAGACGTCGGGGTCTTGTCGTAATAGCGCGCGGAGACTGGTCGGGAAGTCCAATTGGCGGTTGCGGTTCAGCTGTACCTGATGCACGCCGGGTAACTCAAATTCAATCGGATCTTCCACAGATGCGACATGTCGATCATCGCGCGCCAGGTCCAGCAACATCCGCCCCAGAGTCAGTGATTTACCTGAGCCTGTAGGTCCAGTGATCAAGACCAATCCCTGAGTCTGTTTCAGTAAATCCTGCACGCGGAGGTATTGAGACTCTGTGAACCCAAGTGCCGTGAGCGGAGGGATTTCTGAAGCATCACCGACCAATCGAAGCACTGCTTTTTCACCGTGTAAGGATGGAAGTATGGACACCCGAAACCGGCGTCGTCGATTGGATGAGTCATCGATAAAGAGTGCGCCATCTTGCGCCTGTCCACTTTCTGTCAAGTCGAGATTGGCCATGACCTTAATTCGCGCTAAAAGGCGTTTCTCGAGTTGTCCTGGTGCTGTGGGTTGTGATTGCAAAAAACCATCGACTCGAAACTTCACCAAGTAACCTGAGGGGCTTGGATTGATATGGATATCGGATGCACCTTGGTTGATTGCATCCATCAGTAAATGGCGGGTATAGCGCACCAAAGGTGCTTGTGTCAGCTCTGTTTCTTCGGCCCGATCATCGTCTATTTCCAGCAAATGATCGTCATCTTGACGCGTAGTGAACCGATCGAAATCCGTCTGATCCGTTAAGCCGAGCAACTGATATGGCATTAAAAACTGCAGTCGGTCTGCGTCAGCCACCAGAGCAAGTGGTCCGATGATGGGGAGGGTGAGCTCAGGTCCCTGTACCGTAGCGGATACAGCTTGTGGTGAGACCAAAGAGAGGTCCACCCAAGGCAGTCCAGCGTGTTGAGCCAGTTCAAGCGTATCAAGAGCATCCATGTACGAGATTGTATTGATGGATTGCTGAGGCCAGAGCTGAGGTGGACCGATGGACAGGATCTGAATCGGCTTTACTCGGTTCCGCTAGATTCTGCCCATCGTATGACAGACACAAGGAGAGATACGATGTTCTCAATTCAACGGGGATTTACCCTAATTGAACTTATGATTGTGGTTGCTATCGTGGGCATTTTGGCCGTCGTGGCAATTCCTGCATATCAGGATTATGCAACCCGCGCCAAAGTTTCTGAGGCCATTTCGATGGCCTCTCAAGTCAAGGCATCCGTCAGTGAAGCGTATATTTCAAACGGCAGTCTACCACTCGATAATGCTGAGTCTGGCTTGCCTGCAAGCACCAACATCTCCTCGACCTATGTTGAGAGTATCGGTGTTGCGAACGGGATCATCACCGTCGAGCTGCAGGGCTTTGCCGGTAATTCTGCATTGGATCAAGGATCCATTGAGTTCACACCTACTGTTTCAAATCAAAACTTACTTTGGGACTGTGCAGTGTCATCCAGTGCGCTGAATGCCTACGTACCGGCAGACTGTCGCGCATAACTTGTAATCCGCCAGTCTGTGCATACTGTTAAGGCATGCAAAAACTGACGGTTCTTTACAACGACGCGTGCCCGGTATGCTCTTTTGAAATAGAGCATTACCGGGGTTTGTGCTTAAAGCGCGATTTGCCATTGGAGTTTGAGAAAATCTCAGACGAAGGCGCCATGCTTGAAGCCACCGGTCTGACGGTAAAGGCAGCCAAGCAGCGTTTGCATGTGAGGTTGCCATCTGGTGAGTTAAGGGTCGGGGTCGATGCGTTTTTGGCGCTGTGGCAAGAGATGCCTGTCTATCGACTGTTCGGGCGCTTCGTGTCGTTACCGGGGGTGTATCAGGTGGCGACATGGGTCTACGACCGAATCTTGGCGCCAATGTTGTTTGCGTGGGATCAGCGGCGCGAGCGCTTAGAGAGAGACAAACAATCCCGCCATTGATGCCACGAACCAACCAATAGCCACCCCGATCAGAACATCGCTTGGATAGTGCAGTCCGAGGATGACTCGCGACAGCATGATGCAGATGGTCAGCGGGACCAGTAACAAACCCAAGGCAACAGCGTCCAAAACGCGTTCCCGCGGGGAAAGGGCTACAGCCATTGAAGCTTGAATCGGGCACCTCAACTGCTGCTGGAACTCGGTACATTCTGGCTGTGTCGGGCTCACGGGGAGGCATAATCTCGAGGGCCGCCTGATGCCGCCGAGCAGGTCGATAGACAGGTTGTTTTACGTCATGATTGGAGGAGCATCACGCTCCAACGACCCTCGTCAGGCCGTAACAAAACTGTCATTATTTGTTCATCGAACCGTCTTTCTTGCCTCATAAACTGTGTCAAACAGCCAGGGAATTTCACATGTCGATGACCGAACTCAATCGTAATCAAGGATTTTCAGTACGGTTGGCCTCCACTCCTGAAGAGATCGAGCAAACGCAGCGTTTGCGATTTGATGTCTTTGCCAAAGAGATGGGCGCACAGGTCCAATCAACCAAACCAGGGGTGGAGTCAGACGCATTTGACCCGTATTGCGAGCACTTACTTGTTGAGGAATTATCGACTGGTCGAGTGATCGCTTCTACGCGTTTGTTACGCCGATCAGAAGCTGATCTGATTGGTCAGTATTATTCTGAATCAGAGTTCACAGCGACCTTTGTGCGATCGTTATCGGGCGAGGTCGTCGAGTTAGGTCGTACGTGTGTGCACGTGGACTTTCGGTCAGGTGGTGGAATTATGCTGCTGTGGAGTGGTATCGCTAAACTGATGCAGGCATGGCAGATTGATTATTTGGTGGGCTGTGCCAGTGTGCCGTGCCGAGACGATGGGCAGTTGGTTCAAACCTTGATGAATCAACTGCGTGCCAAGCACTTTAGCCCAGAGGAATTGCGTGCAGTACCGCGCGTGCCAGTGGCCACGCTGCGAGGACCGGAGCTTAGTGGGGCCATCATTCCACCTTTATTAAAAGCCTATCTCCGACTGGGTGCTTGGGTGTGCGGTGAGCCAAGTTTGGATGAAGAGTTTGGTGTCGCCGATCTGATGGTATTGTTGGATATGGAACAACTGAACCACCGTTACTTTAAGCATTTCCTTGGCCGCGAATCCAGGGCCGCCGATGCTGTGGCTTTTGCCGTTCCCGTGGCATACAGCGCATGAGGTTACTACGCATCGTCGCACACATGATCACAGGCCTCTGGATATTGCGCCGCCTCGCCGTTCGTCGCGAACCACGCCTGACAAAGCGCCGTGTGCAGTTGTGGCATCGTAAAGCCTTGCATCTGTTTGGCCTTGAGCGTGTGTTGGTTGGAGAGATTCCTGCGGGCCCGTGCTTGATTGTGTCAAACCACCTGTCATGGATCGATATCCTGATGATCGGCTCGATCATGAATGTCCGATTTTTGTCCAAAGCGGAAGTGGCTTCCTGGCCCTTGGTTGGCCGGTTGGCTACAGGTGCGGGCACCTTGTATGTGCATCGTGGCGATCGCCGATCTGCGGAACAGGCGCTGGATGACATTGCGCAGGCCCTGGCCGCTGGGGATCAGGTCGTGGTCTTTCCGGAAGGCACTTCGACTCGTGGCCCGATGCCGATTAAATTTCGCAGTCGGTTGATTGAGGCCGCACGGCGAGTGGGCGTTCCGGTAGTACCCATGGCACTGAGCTACCACGGGCCAGGAAAAGAGTTTGCGTCTTACGCCGGTGATGATGAGTTTGTGTCACATATGTCGCGTCTGTCCCGGGCGCCTTTTATTCGTGGACGGGTCGCGGTCGGGCGTCCCATCGCATGTGACGAGCCAGCGGCTGCGATTGCACGCCAAGCTCAGGCTGATGTTGAGTCATTGCTGGAGTCGGTAGTTTGTCAACCACGCGGGACGCTAACTCAGTCCGGCGATTTGGCGCTAGTGACGACGCACTGAGAGCTTGCCCACGTGTTGTCCGCGCGCGGTTACCACAGTTGGAGATCGCATGGCTTCGGGCAGTCTGGTGACAATGTCGTCTTCACCGAGTGCGCTCAATAGCGCAACTACCAGAGCTTCCTGGCCTCGCAGGGAACCATCCTCGCACTTCAATGCAAACCCCAGTCCGCGGTCAATAAGTGCCCCACAGTAGACCCCTTCTGCACCCATTTTCACCTGCAAACGGCCACGTCCTGCCTGCAAAAGGGCGGTATCTAAACGCTCTGTTCCCGCCACCATAAATGGCTGTGCAGCTTGTGCTTGGAATAACCGTGCGGCAGCTACGCGAAGCGGGCCTTCGAGTTGACCGGCTGCGAGGCGCGCAAATCCAAAAGCTAAAACCGACAGTGGCATCGCATAGGTGGGTACGGAACACCCATCTGTGGCACATGGCAGCGTTTCGATGTCGCATTGGAATATCTGCGCCATGTGTGCACGAATTTGCGCTTGCAGCGGGTGGTCATAGTTTGTGTATCCTTCAGTTGGCCAGCCGCGTTGCTTACAAACCGAGAGCATCCCTGCATGTTTTCCCGAACAGCAATGGTGTAAGGCACAAACAGTCTGATGGGCGTGCGCCAGCGCCAGCCTCACGGCTTCAGTGAATGGTGGCGCAATGCCGCACTCAAGATCGGCTGCTGACAGTCCGATTTGCTGTAGCCACTGACCTACCAATGTGGTGTGCTCGATTTCACCATTGTGTGATGCACAGGCAATGGCGAGATGTGAATCTGTCAGTTGAAAGGTATCGGCAGCGCCACTGGCCACCAGTTCCAAAGCTTGTACCCATTTGGCAGCAGAGCGTGGGAAGGTCACCCGCTCAGGATCGCCGAATTGCAAATGCACCTGGCCGGCATGATCTACCACTACACCGTGACCCAGATGCTGACTTTCTACAAGGTCCCCACGCGATACTTCAACGATCCATGGATTCATCACATGCTCCAAAAACTTCAGTCAACCAGTGTTTTAGAAAAAAAGAAACTCAGCGCAAACGACTTTGCCGACTGAAACTGGGCCGAAGGAACTCCATTTGATCGGAGCGAATCCGGTGTGAGTTGATCAGTGCCAGGTATTCGGCATGGTTTGGCGTGTAGGGCAGCGCGAGCAGGTCCATGCTCATTTCTTCTAGCATTTTATTGCCCTTGTGTTGGTTGCATCGACGGCATGCGGTGACTACGTTCATCCAAATGTCCTGGCCGCCACGGGACAGTGGGACCACATGATCTCGGGTCAGATCTTTGTCTTGGAAGTCTCTGCCACAGTATAGGCAGAGATGTTGATCACGACGAAACAAGGACGTGTTTGTTAGATTTGGAATGCGGCTTGCGAGATCGAAAACTCGTCCTTCGCAAGCCATGATTGAGTGCAACACAAGGGTCGATTGTTGCCCTGTCAGTCGTGACCGCCCGCCTCGAACAGTCATACAAGGTGAGCCTAACGTCCAGGCCACCATCCCACGGGCCTGCAGTGTGGCCGCATCCTCCCAGGAAAGCCATTCCACTGGAGAGCCGGCAATGTTTAAGCGCAATATCCGTTCGTGCATACACCCACCTTGGTGTTCGAAATTACCCCATTTTTATGACAATTCAACCCTCATTGATAGGTCAATGGCAGAAATATCCTTAGTCAGAGTGCCCAATGAGATACGGTCAACACCGGTTTGCCCGATTTCGGCTAGATTCGCTTCGGTGATGCCACCTGAGGCCTCCAATTCGATATCGACAAGGCCCAGCGTTTGGCGCTCCACAACTGCGAGTTTCAGGCCATCGAGGTCAAAGTTATCGAGCATAATAATGTCTGGCTTGGCTGCAAACGCTTCCATCAATTCAGCGTGTGTCTCGACCTCCACTTGAATCTTCACTTCGGGGTGAAGCAACTGAGCAGCCCGCACCGCTTCGGTCAATCCGCCGGCTGCAGCGATGTGATTTTCTTTGATCAAGACTTGATCAAATAAGCCGATCCGGTGATTGTAACCGCCGCCAACGCGAACCGCATATTTCTGTGCCAGTCTGAGTCCAGGCAGCGTCTTTCGGGTGTCAAACAGCTTCGCTGGTGTTCCTTCAAGGGCAGCCGCCAGTTGGCGAGTCTTTGTGGCCACCGCAGACAAACACTGCAGAAAGTTCAGTGCCGTACGCTCACCGGTCAAGAGTGCCCGTGCAGGCCCGCGCAGCGTGGCCAATTGGGTGCCTGCGGCGACTGCATCGCCCTCGTCGGCGAACCATTCGAGCGTCACGGAAGGATCGATCTGGGCAAAGGTCTCGCGAACATAGGGCTGACCTGCAAGCACCATCGCATCACGTGTAATTAATGCCGCTGTGGCGTGTCGATCGATTGGGATCAGATCGGCTGTGACATCGCCAGAACCTAAGTCTTCAGCCAGTGCTCTGCGAACATCATCCCTTAAGCTGTCAGGAGCCATCATTTCAGGGCATCCTCAATGGACGCCCACCATCCAATGGCAACACGGTGCCCGTGGTGTAGATATTGGCTTGCAGGTAGCAAATCGCGTCAATTGCCACCTCAAATCCCGGCACTATTGCTAACGGGCTTTTTTCCAGTGCTTGTTGTCGATACGCGATGGAATCCTCGTCCCGGAATTCCAAAAGTGCAGGACACAGCGCGTTGACCCGAATCGTCGGTGCATACTTTTTCGCTTGTGATTTGGTCACATTCAGCATTGCTGCCTTCGAGGCTGCATAGGCCATATGTTGGTCGCTACCCCGATTGGCCACATGATCGGCAACGTGAATCACAGACGGTGAGGTGGCAGCCCGCAAGGCCGGTAACAACGCCTCAGTCAACACCATGGGTGCTCCCACATGAATTCGCATCATCAAGGCTAAATTGCTGAGATCGGCCTCGCCACCAGGGTCTGCTGCCCAGGTTGATGCATTGTGCACTACCGATTGAATAACAGGACATTGCGCACGCAGTGTATCTGCCGCGTCAACAATGCCGCGGTCAGTCGCAAAGTCGGCTTGCACAGTCAATGCGCCACGGTCCCGTAGTCTCGCCACCGCATCGCGTTCTGAACGGTAGGTGATGATGACCGGCTGATCCTGATCAAGGTAATGGTGCGCAAGCGCCAGGCCCAGTCGGGTGGCGCCGCCTGTGATGAGAATGGGTGCTGTCATGCGGTCAACTGGTCCGGTCTTATTGGATCTTCCATTTGAAAGAAGGCGTGCGAGAGTTGCAAGGGGGATGGCACATAATTTCGCTCGGACCGCCACACCCGTTCCGCTTCTTTGCACAGCGCATCGTATGCCTGATTGAAAGGATGGTGTGGATCCATTGGGTCACCATCTTGCATGGCATCAATACCTAATTCGTGCAGCCGTCGCCTGAACCAATCACGCAACAGTCGGTATTCTCGAACATGCAACGCGTGGTCTTCAGGATGCGTGATAACGGTGTACATCATAGAGCTTTCAGATCGGGACCGAGAGGAACTCGGACCACAGAGTCGGTCATCCAACTGTCGGCGTAATCACCGTCTGTTTGTTTTGAGAGCGACCACAGATAGCCTGCCACTTCACCACTGGATCCCACCACAATGACGGGGATCGATGCCGACCGTTCATCGAGGGTGGGCTGCCCAAGTTCACGGTTTGCATGGTTGATGAGTGGTGCATAGGCTGGTTGTTTGACCACCGCTACAAAATGCCAGTAGGGACCGAGAGACGCCCGGTTGGCGGGACTGGCGAAACGGTAAGCCATCTCAATTCCTGCGTCGGCCGAGGGCTGGTCGTTTCTCGCCATGGCCTGCAAAACCGTTTCGACAACGTCCGATGGTGACATGCTTGGCGATGGCGTGGCCGCTTGCGACGGACCGAAACCCAGACTGAGTAGACACACCAAAATGCTTCCGAGACGGTTCATGACAGCTCCTTATTTACCGAAGATGGTTGGGGCGGATTCTGTGGTGACAAGACCCCATCTGGCGTGATGGCATAGCACTGTGCATCTTTCGCAGTGAACTGAGGCCCACCGGAAAACGCTGTGAACGCAGGCAGTAGCAGGGTGTGGGATTGGACGATCGCGAAACATGGAAAGATCAACCGATCAGTGCGGCGTTGAAAACGAACTTGTGGGTGGATGTGTCCTGCGATCCGGGGGCGGATGGCCTCTGGGTCTGGATGATGCGCTAAATCGACGGATCCAAAGGCTGTTGGTTCTGGATTCAGCTCAAATCCGAGCTCTTCAGCCAGTGCCTCCGCATGTCTGTCGTGATTGCCTAAGATCACCTGTAAACCCACTTTCAGTGACCGAAAAACAGTTGCCCACTTGGCGAGTTGTTGGATGTTGATTGATGCCGGATGATGAAAAAGATCACCCAGAATCCAAACAGTGGTTGCTCCTGTTTGCTGGACCGCAGTGCATAATCTCCCTAAATCCTCATGCTCGATTGCGTCAGGAACTGCGATGCCCGAACGACGGAACAGGTGTCCCTTGCCTAAGTGCAGATCCGACAGAAACAAACATCCTGATTGAGGATGCCATAGCGTGCGATCCTTGCGCGCCACGAATTGTTGCTGAGCGAAATACAGATCAGTCATCAAACCCTGCCGTTAGCTTTGCCAGACGCATTTGCAATGTCTCAGTTGAGACCCTTGCACTGAGTCGCTCGATCATCAAGGGTAAACCAAGCGGTGAGGGGCGCGTTACTTCCACCGACTGTGGTGGATTACAGCGCAGACGCTCACAAGTCTCTCGCAACCGGTCGAGGTCACAGAATTCGCGGAGCACATCCTGTCTCGCCTGCTCCAACAAAAGATGCTCTGGATCATAGGTGGACAACACGTCAAACAACAAGCCAGCCGATGTTTGTAGCGCACGCGCCGATTTCATGCGACCGGGGTAGCCTTGAAATATCCATCCGGCGATTCGTGCGGTTGCTCGAAATTGACGTCGAGCGAGCTCTGACAATTGCAATGCAGATTGCAGATCATCGAGCAAACAGTGGTCACTGAGAAGGTCTTCCCAATCCGACAAAAGACGGTCGATCGGTTCGCGATCACTGCAAAGCCACTCGATCCCGTAGTCATTGACAGTCCAGGTGATGGTGGCAGGTTGTTGTGTTGCCAAACGTTGCGCGATGAGGGGTGCGAGCGCTTGATGCACGAGCCAGCCTGCAAATGGATAGATCCAAATGTGGTGCCCATCTCGGGAGCGGTATTGCTCGAGTAATGTGCGGCCTTTGGTTGGCACATGGCTGATGTCCGCCTGCAATGCGCGCGTCCGTTGTAATTCATGGTTAAGCCACTCCGCGTTGTCAATGCGTTCGGAGACTGGCTGATGCGCTCCCATCCGCTGCATTACAAAGCCTGCCAAAGTGTCTGACAGCGGCAAACGGCCTCCAGTCCATCGTGGGATTTCACTGGCGACTCCTGACGAGGCTGGTGTGACGAGTAATTCACCGTCGCGAAGTGTGTGCACTTTGAGTCGTTTGCCAGCAAACCGAAACACATCGCCGGGTTTCAAGCGCGCAGCAAACTGCTCCTCCACTTCACCAAATGGTTTCCCTCGGCGCATTTTCACGCGCACCTGTGTATTGGCGACAATAGTGCCAATACTCATCCGGTGTCGTGCTGCAATTTGCCGACTGGCGACAGCCCAGGTGCCGTCATCTAGCTGCACAAGGCGTCGGAACTCAGCGTACTGCTGCAGTGAATCAGAACCTTTTGACAGGATCGTTAGAAGCCCCGCAAATTGCTGGCTATCGAGGTGTTGATAGGCCTGAATTGAGCAGACTTCTGTTTGCATTGCGTCTGCATGCCAAGGCGCCTGCATGGCCATCGTCACCAGATGTTGCAGCAACACATCAAGACTTAATGCCGGTGGTCGGATCGGTTCCAACGAGTGATTATCCAGTGCATCAGCCAGAGCAGCGTATTCGTTGAGGTGCAGGCGGTGTGTGGGGACCAGTTGCATTTCGATTGCTTCACCCGGGCGATGTTTGGCCCGCCCGGCTCGTTGCAACAAACGACTTACTGAACGTGGTGAGCCAATTTGAATGACGCGATCGACCGCTTGAAAGTCGACACCCAAGTCGAGTGCACTGGTCGCAACAACCAAGTCCGCAGTTCCCTCTTTGAGTGCAGTTTCCACTGATTCGCGCATCTCGCGGGACAGCGACCCATGGTGTAGAAACACCTTAAGGTCGCTGCGAAGAATCGACAGCGCCTGATACCAGTGTTCCGCCTGACTGCGGGTGTTGGTGAACATCAGGGTTGTAATCCCTGCATCCAGACTTTTCGCTACAGGGCCCAACAAATTCATGCCCAAATGTCCCGCCCAGGGCAGTCGTGAATCGGTATCGTGTTGGGTGATGTGCAGTGTGAGTTTGCGTGCCAGATCGCTGCTGGTGATCGCACCTTTCCTACCAACCGGTAACAATGCCTCGAGTGCCTCTTGAGGGTTGGCCAGGGTGGCTGAGACCCCAGTTGTGACTAAGTTTGGGCTGAGTTGGCGTAGTCGTGCCAAACAGAGCGTGGTTTGCACGCCACGTTTTGAGCTCCAAAGATCATGCCACTCGTCGACTACGACCAACTGCAAATTGGCAAACAGTGTTGTGGCTTTCGGTGATGACAGCATCACCGACAAGGATTCTGGCGTGGTGAAGAGCACCTGTGGTGGTTTTCGGTACACCTGCATCCGCTCACTGGCTGTGGAATCACCATTTCTGCACATGACCCGATGCGGGGTCTGTTCCAAGGGTTCGACCACGGCCAGCTCGAGATCGCGCGTCATCGCACGCAGTGGTGTGACGTAAAGAAGCCTAAGACCTTGGGGTCGTTCGTCCGCCATTAATTGATCAAGGATCGCTCCACATGCGGCCAGCGTCTTGCCGGAACCGGTTGGGCACTGAATCAATTGATCCACTCGGGCGGCAGTCCGTTCCCAGGCCAGTTGCTGAAAGTCAAACGGTGTCATTTGACGTGAAGCAAAGTATGACCGGATTGATCGAAACTGAGTCATTGCCGACTGTCCAATAGCGACTCAAGGTGGCTGAGTTGATCGGCATCTGTGACATCAGCGTCTCGTCGCCAACGTACAATGCGTGGAAAACGAAGTGCAAGCCCGCTTTTGTGTCGACTGCTGCGTGCGATTCCTTCAAAAGCGATCTCGAACACGAGCTGCGGCTGTACTCGTCGGACTGGACCAAATTTCTCAATGGTGTGCGCACGAATCCATCGATCAGCCTCTTTTAATTCTGCGTCGGATAGTCCCGAGTATGCTTTTGCAACTGGGACCAGCTGGTCGTGATCAAACACAGCGAGCGTGAAGTCGGAGTGAATCGATGCTCGGCGACCATGGCCTGCTTGTGCATAAATGAGTACACAGTCGGCGGTCATCGGGTCCAGTTTCCATTTCCACCAAAGACCTGCTTTTCTGCCGCCTGTGTAGACGCCGTCTACTGATTTCAGCATCAATCCCTCGGCGTCGTGTTCGGCTGCCGAAGTCCGAAGTTCCGCAAGCTCAGTCCAATTCTTGGCCTGAAGTACTGGACTGACTGCAATGGGCAGACTCTCGAGCCTGTTCCGACGAACGTGCAATGGCTGGCTCCTCAGGTCTTCACCTGATAATCGCAAGCAATCATAGGGACGAAAAATTGCAGGATGGGTATTGAGGAGAGTTTTAGTGATGCGCTTTCGGTTGATTCGGGTCTGAAGGTCTTGAAATGTGCCCAATTTCCCCTCCCGCTGAATGAGAATCTCACCGTCAAGAACCAAGCCAGTTGGCAGCTGTGCCGTGGCTTCTATAATCTCTGGGAACTGTTCAGTAATGTCTTGATCGCCGCGCGACCAAAGCCGCGTCCACTGCGAGGTCTTGATCAGCTGGCAACGGATGCCATCCCACTTGTATTCGATTTGCAAGCCATTCAAATCGAGCGTGGTTTGGAGTGCGTCTTGCCAAGTATGGGCCAGTAGAAACGGCAGTGGGCTCGCGTGTTGCTCTGCCAAGGTGACGGGCTTTGTCAGCTCGTTCAGCCAAGTCGGGTGGATCGGAAACGGGCCCATCAAACGCTCGTCGATTACCGAGCGCGCAATACCAGTTGTTTGCGCGATCGCGTCGTGTACCAGATTGCGGCTGACACCCACACGAAAACCACCGGTCGACAGTTTCAGAAATAAGAATGACTCATCACGGCTTAGATCTGTGAGAAATGCATGCAGGGTACGCACAAAGGTGTCATCACTGCCGGCACGCATTTGCCCGATGCTGTTGAACCACGCCACGATGAGCGGACGACTCAGCTCCGGCTCCCGTTGTGCATCGCTGCACAGGATCGACAGTGTTTCTGAGAGATCCCCCACCGCGCCATAACATGCATCGAAAATCCAACTGTGTGTTGGAAAGTGATGGTGCGCGATCTGCTTTAGGAGGCGAGTCGGAATCCCTTGGGCAATTTTTTCGCCACGGAGCGCTTTGATGGTATACGCGCTCTCGAGCGGGTCCGCATGGCGGATGAAGTGAACCAGTGCGTCACGCTTTGATCGCGTGCTGCGACTGACATCGAGTGCCTGAAAGAGTGCCACGCAGTTCAATGGTCATCCCCGGACGCGATTCCGAATGCGGTCTCAAGCCGCGAGGCAGAGATACCCTCGACTTCGTTAAGATATTTGACCAGAACACCTGTTTCACCGTGCGTCGCATAAACCTCTCTGGCCTCTGATTGACGAATGGTGTGCAACAGCCCATGCCAATCGGCATGGTCGCTAATGGCGAACCCTTGCGTGATGGCGGCTCGGCGGCGGACACCACGAATCTGCATCCAACCTGAAGCCATGGCTAGCTCGGCAGGTTCAAAACGCTTTAGAAAGCTGGAACCCACCACCTGTGGTGGTGCAAGAATCAGATCCGATGACCACCCTTTAGGTAGCTCACTGGCCAGCTGCCAGGGACACATCGACACATTCTCTTCGGCATAGTTCTTGTTTAGAGCGGCAATCGCTCCGTGTACTGCCACCGAGCGATCCGATCGGGCAGCGATCTCAGCCATGAGGCGCTGTGCTTTGCCAAGTGAGTAGCACAGCAAAACGGAGGTTCGTTGCGCTCGAATATTGGCATCCCACCAGCGAAAGAGTTGCCCCATGACCTGATCCATTGGGCTCCATTGATAAATCGGTAACGCAAATGTGGCTTCTGTGATCAAGACATCACAGACGACTGGTTCAAATTCAGCACAACTGGGATCCGATTGTCGTTTGTAGTCGCCGGTGATGACCCAGGTCTGATCTCCATCGGTTAGCTTGATTTGCGCTGATCCGAGAATGTGCCCAGCAGGATGCAGACTGACTTGGAGCGCGCCCAGCTGAAATGCCTCGTTATATGCGTGTCCAGTGACAGCGTCTGTTTTGAGGCGATGTTTTAAAATCCCCACTCCGGGGGTCGCACAGTGGTAGTGGGTACTCCCAGCTCGCGCATGATCGGCGTGCGCGTGTGTAATTAGAGCGCGATCAACCGGTTTCCAGGGGTCGATGTATGCATCTGCTAAAGGGCAGTAGAGACCATTTGTCGTTCGAATGACGAAAGGGTCACGGTGTTTTTGTTTTTTCGGTACCATGATCGCAACAAGTTTCGAGAGTGTATCGGCCTGTATGTTTCAACTTGTCCGTGTCGTCTGCTTGGCCATCCTGGTGGCCATCAGTGTCCCTGATTTTTCGCATGCGCGCGAGCGGATTGGTCTCGTCCTGAGTGGCGGAGGCGCGCGAGGCTTTGCCCATGTCGCAGTTCTGGAGGCCTTGGAAGCGAATCGTGTGCCGATTGATTTCATCGCAGGGACCTCGATGGGTGCTGTTGTCGGGGCGTTGTATGCATCCGGCCTGGATGCAGCTGAAGTGCGAGAGAAGCTCTTGGCAGTGGATTGGAATGCCACACTGAAAGATGTGACTGATCGAAATGAACGGAGTTTTCGAAACAAAAGCTTTGAAGGGCAAAACTTTCTCGGGCTCGACATCGGAGTCGCACCGGATCAGTTGAAATTACCGTTGGCGGCTCTGCGCGGGCAAAAACTGGCATTGGCACTCAATGAGCTGATGCTTGAAACGGCCACTGTTACCCACTTCGACGAATTGCCGATTCCGTTTCGAGCCATGGCGACCGATTTGGCGACCGGCGATCCGGTGGTGATGGATCGTGGATCGTTGGCCACCGTTTTACGTGCCTCAATGGCGGTGCCTGTGGTTTATTCGCCCGTGCAAATTGATGGCAGGCTGTATGTCGATGGCGGTGTTGCCAACAACTTGCCCGTGGATGTGGCGCGCTCAATGGGCGCTGACCGTGTGATTGTGGTTGACACCTCGTCACAGCGTTACAGCACCAGTGAATTGACCAGCGTAATTACGGTGGTCGATCAGTTGACCAACCTGCTTACTCGCCGTAACACCGAAGCGCAACTGGAAACCCTCACTGATCGTGATGTGTTGATAGAAATTTTTCCGAAGTCTGTGGCTACCGCCGACTTCCATGAGGCGGAGGTGGCCTTGGCGGCCGGTCGGCAAGTCATGGCGACTGCGGCTGAATTGCTTAGTACGATGCGGGCTGATGCGTCCGAATACGTTGCCTGGCGTGCGACCCGTGAGGAGCAACGTTTGCCGCCAACTCTGGCTTTTGTGGAGGTGATTAGTGATGCCCCCAGAACTTCGAGTCAGACCATTGCCAATCGTTTAACCGTCCGCCCCGGGCAGCCATTGGATAATGAGCGGCTGAAGTCTGATTTGGGACGGATCTATGCGCTGGAAACGATCGATCAGGTGGAGGTCTCGGTAATTGAGCGCGATGGGCAAGTGGGCTTGTCGTTGGAGACCAAAGAAAAGGCATGGGGACCTGACTACCTTGATCTGGGCTTCACTCTGGAAGACAGTTTAGACGGTCGTGCATCCTACAATTTAAACGGTGTCGTGCGTGCCACGAACATCAACCCCTTGGGTGGTGAATGGCGCACCGGAATCACCTTGGGTGACAAGACTCAGATCGTGTCTGAACTTTACCAACCAATTGATTATGGATCGGATTGGTTTGCCTCGGTGATGGTCGGATTCTTACGCGAAGACCAATCGCTCTATGAGCAGGGGGTCATCACGTCGATGTATTCAACTGAAACGCGAGAATACGGTTTTGATGCGGGTTACACGCTTGATACTCGGGGTGAGTTCCGACTCGGATTTCGCCAGAGTCACATTAAAAACAATGTCATCTTGGGCTCAAACTCACTCAGTGCCAAGGTCGACGATTCTCGCTATTTCGCCCGTGCCGGATACGACACATTGGACTCACTTGGCTTCCCGACCAGCGGATTGCGGGTGCTTGGTGAATATTCGATTTATGACGCTAAGCTGGGTGCAACGCGGCAATATGATGGTGTGACTCTGGATGTCTTGTATCCGTTTTATCACAGCGGACGAACCACATTGGTCGGGCAAGGGTATTTTGGCTACCTGTTTGAAACGGATGTCGCTGATGTAACACCGCGGTACAGTTTGGGCGGCTTCACTCGACTGTCTGGGTACAGTCCCGACGAAATTTCTGGCCGGCATGCGGGGCTGATTTCACTGATTGGCTACCAACGGTTGAACGAACAAGCAGTTTTTCCCATTGATCAACCGGTATTTGTTGGGTTTTCTTTGGAGGCAGGGAACGTGTATCAAAGCCGAGATCAGTTTCGCTGGAACAACACGCTTTCCGGAGGGGCGGTGTTCATTGGTGCCGACACAGCCATTGGTCCGGGATATTTGTCTTTTGGTCGAACTGAGGGCGGTCGACAATCCGTTACTCTGTCGGTTGGACGGCCCTTTGCGGAGCGGGATTGATGCGATTTGAACGACGTTTTCATGTACCAAAGCAACCTGTCGAAGCGTTGCAGTTGATTGCCGATTTTCGGCATTTGCAATCATGGGATGACTCCGTTGAATCTGTGAAACCCTTGGACTCAGTGTTCTCCCAGGGTGCACGCTATGCGGTACAGGTGCGTTTCAGTGGCAATTTGATCGACATGGAATACACCGTCACGGTCTATGAGCCCGGGGTTCGCGCTGTTTTGACTGGTGTGGCGGCGAAGGCGACTGCAATCGACATCATTGAGGTGACGGAGATGGACTCAGGCACTCAGGTCGATTACACCGCAGAAATTCAACTCGCATTTCCCTACAGTCTGTTTGATCGCCTGTTGGCGTTGCAGTTTAAGAACACGGTAGATCACGCGGTCGATGGGTTAAAACGTTTTTTAAGTGCTTAGCACAGCTTTTTTAATCAACGCCTGAAACCAGGCGTCTGGGAGTACTTTGCGCAGGAATAACAAGGTTCCAGCGTGTTTCCCCGCCGCATAGCGCAGTCGTCTGCTGCCATCGAACAGAGCTTGCTCCATTTTTGCCGCAACCACGTCCGGATTTGAAGCCGTCTGGCCGGTTTTCATGGCGGTCGCCAACCGATTGAGTGCCTCGCGATGGTTCGGATGTGCAGCGCCAGAGTGCCGCATGCCCTGAGTTGCAAACTGCGTCTGAGTGAAACCCGGCTCAATGATCTTGATGTGGATGTTGCTGTTGGCGCTCTCGTACCAAAGCGATTCGTAGGCGGCCTCAAGTGCGTGTTTGCTGGCATTGTAATAACCGAAATACGGGAATGCCATGCGCCCACCGATGGAGGTGTTCACCATCAATGTGCCTCCCTTGGTGTGCTTACGGAAATGCGCCATCGCGTGCTGTGTCAGGTGCATGGTGGCAAAAAAGTTGGCTTCAAACTGCGCTCGAATGTCAGAGTCGTCAGCTGACTCGATCGGCGCAATCAGGCCAAAGCCCGCGTTATTTACGACCGCATCAAACGGAGTGTCCCACAGCCTGTGGCCACAGAAACTGTCGATGCTTTGGCGGCTTTCGAGATCAAGTGCAGCCCAGGTGAGCCTTGTTTGGGGGAGCTGTTTCTCCGGATGCCGAGTTGTGGCGACAACTTGATGCCCGTGTTGTAACAGGCGGTTTACAAGCGCCTGGCCGATGCCTTGTGAGCCTCCGGTTACAAGAATGCGCGCGCTCACAGTCCGCAGTGCCCAAGCCCGCGTTTCTCTAGATAATGCTGATGGTAATCTTCAGCCACCCAGAACGTTGCTGCTGTTTCAAGCTGCGTCGCGATAGGGCGACTGTATCGACCACTATTCTCCAACGCGTTAATTTTGGCTTTAGTAGCCTCTGCTTGTGCCTCGTCTGCCGGAAAGACCGCTGAACGATATTGCGTTCCGATGTCAGGCCCCTGCCTATTTACCTGCGTCGGGTCATGCCACTCAAAAAAGCACGAAAGCAATTCAACAAACGTAATCTGCTCTGCATCGAATTCGACTTCTACAGCTTCGGCATGACCGGTGCTGCCGCTGCAGACTGAGCGGTAATCGGGCTGATCAGTGTGTCCACCCATGTAACCGACGCGTGTACTTAAGACGCCGGGAAGTTTTGAAAAGCGTTGTTGGACGCCCCAAAAACATCCGGCTGCGAAATATGCTGTGGCCATGGCTACCTCAGTTCACACGGCTGACGGCAAGATCCGCCAACCCAATCAATCCTGATTTAAACGTGGATTCCGGTAGACCCTGTAGCGCCGCTTTGGCACGACTTGCTGACTCTACCGCTCGCTCTCTGGTGTAGTTGAGGCCGGTCGATTGAGAAACAATGGCTGCTACAGACTGAAATTTGTCACGGTCACCGAACTGGATCGCCTCTTGAATGATTTGCTGGTCAGCTGAGCTAACTTCTGTAAGAGCGACAATCAGTGGCAGGGTACATTTGCCATCGGCAAGATCGTCGCCCAGATTTTTGCCAAGGCTGTCTGGGTCGCCTGCATAGTCTAGGTAATCATCGATCAGTTGAAATGCGAATCCAAGTTCCAGACCATATTGACCTAGTGCCTTTGTCACCTGGGGTGGCTGGTCGGTGATAAGGCCGGCGACTGCGGCCGCGGCCTCAAACAAAACGGCAGTTTTTCGCGTGATCACCTGATCGTAGTCGGCCTCGGTGACGTCAGCACGGAATTGGTTTCGTAATTGCCACACTTCGCCCTCTGAAATCCGATTCGTGGTGTCAGCAAGCAGTTGCAACACATCCAACCGCCCAACGGAAACCATCATCTGGAATGCTCGGGAGTAGACAAAATCTCCCACCAATACGCTGGCGCTGTTGCCGAACGCTGCGTTGGCGCTGGGTTGTCCACGTCGCGCCTCGGAATTGTCTACCACGTCATCATGAAACAAAGTAGCCGTATGCAGACACTCAATGGCTGCCGCCAACGGGATGTGATCGTTGTTGGTTGTACTGAGTGCCCGAGCCGCCATCAGTGTGACCAGCGGCCGGACGCGTTTGCCGCCGGACTGGATGAGGTACTGACTCACCTCTTCGATCAGGTCGATTTCTGAACCGAGTTGCGAGATCAGTAATTGGTTGAGGGCCTCAAAATCGGGGCGTATCAGATCGATGAGCTGGTCGGCAGTTGGCATGGGTTTTCTCAAAATAGGAATTGCCGCTATTCTACAGTCCTTTGCGCAGAGAAAAAGGTGATTTAGGGCTTGTCTTCTGATTTAGAACTCCCTATTATTACGCGCCTTTCGGGTGGCACCGCCACCGAGATTTGAAAACGGAGTTAGGACATGTACGCGGTCATTGAAACAGGCGGCAAACAGCATCGCGTGGTTGAGGGCGAACTGCTGAAGGTTGAAAAAATCGAAGCTGAAACAGGCTCGACCATTGATTTCGATCGTGTACTGATGGTCGGCGAAGGTGAGAGCATCAAAGTGGGCACGCCCGTCGTTGACGGAGCCAAAGTGTCTGCAGAAGTAGTTCAGCACGGCCGTGGTGACAAGGTAACGATTGTGAAATTCAAGCGTCGCAAGCACCACATGAAGCGCCAGGGCCACCGTCAGTGGTTTACTGAAATTAAAATTACAGCGATTAACGGTTAAGGCAGGAGACTGAACAATGGCTCACAAGAAAGCTGGTGGTAGTACCCGTAACGGCCGCGATTCAGAAAGTAAGCGCCTTGGCGTGAAGAAATTCGGCGGTCAACAAGTGATTGCAGGCAACATTTTGGTTCGTCAGCGTGGAACACAGTTCCATCCGGGTGATAATGTGGGCTGTGGTACTGACTACACGCTATTCGCGAAAGCGGACGGCGAGGTCAAGTTTGAAGTCAAAGGACCACACAAGCGTCGCTTTGTGAGCGTTGTTGCTTCCGCGTAACGGATCAAACAGCTGTCCCCGAAGCCCCGCTTGAGCGGGGCTTTTGCGTTTTGGATAACCCATGAAATTTGTAGATGAAGCACTGATCACAGTCGATGCAGGAAACGGCGGTGCCGGTTGCTTGAGTTTTCGTCGTGAAAAATACATTCCGAAAGGCGGTCCAGACGGTGGTGACGGTGGTCACGGCGGTTCGGTGTTACTGGTCGCGGATGAAAATCTCAATACCCTAATTGATTATCGGTTTCAGCCGCGTTACCGCGCGGACAACGGGCGCCCAGGGGCTGGCCGTAACAAAAGCGGTGCTGCCGGAGTAGATCTTGTTCTCAAGGTGCCTGTTGGCACCACAGTGTATGACGATGAAAGCAATACGCTGATGGGTGAAGTGGTCGCTGATGGTGACGTGATGACAATCGCAGAAGGTGGTCGGGGCGGTCTTGGTAACACCCGTTTCAAGTCTTCGACCAATCGTGCGCCGCGGCGGACGACGCCTGGAACATCAGGGGAGTCCAAGCGTTTACGTCTTGAGCTTCGGTTGTTGGCTGATGTTGGCCTGGTTGGATTACCCAATGCGGGTAAGTCGACTTTGATTAGCCAGTTGTCAGCGGCACGGCCGAAAATTGCAGATTACCCATTCACCACATTGACCCCACAGCTTGGGGTGGTGTCGTTGGCGCCGCATCGGAATTTTGTGATCGCCGACGTGCCTGGACTGATTCCTGGCGCTGCCGAGGGAGCGGGTCTTGGTATCCGCTTTTTAAAACACCTCACCCGAACACGGATTTTGTTACACCTTGTTGATGTGGCTCCGCTCGATGGCAAGGATCCGGTGGATGTGGTGGCATCGATCGAAAACGAGCTCGAGAAGTTCAGCCCGTCGCTTGCCGCGCGCGAGCGTTGGTTGGTGCTGAATAAAGTCGATTTGGTGGATCCCTCGGAGTTAGACGCAGTGATCAGTGCCCTGAAAGAAGCATTTAATTGGCCGCATCCCGTGCATGCCGTGTCTGGAGTCACCGGTGAAGGCTGTGAGCTGTTGGCCTACAACTTGATGACGCGTCTCGAAGAATTGGCGATCGCGCGACGCGAGGACGAGGATGCGCAGGCCGCAGAGCGTAGTTGGTTGGATCAGATGGCAGCGGAGGCACATGAGCGGATCGCACAATTGCGTGCCGCGCGTAAGCTACAGCGTCAGGGTGTAGAGCTCGACGACGAGGATGGGGACGATGAAGACGACGATCATGGCGTCGAGGTCGTGTACGTCCGTGACTGATCGCACCAAATTGAATTCATCCAAGCGCTGGGTGATTAAGATCGGCAGTGCTTTGTTGACCAATGACGGCGCTGGTCTTGATCGGCAGCGGATGCAGAACTGGGTGGACCAAATGAGTGATCTCATCGCGGATGGCGTTGAGTTGTGTTTGGTGTCCTCGGGGGCGATCGCTGTGGGTCTGCAGGTACTCAAATTGCAACAGCGGCCGGATCAACTGCCGGTACTTCAGGCGGCAGCTGCAATCGGACAAATGGGTCTGGTGCAGGCTTGGCAGAGCTGTTTTGCCGCTCGAGGCCACGAGACCGCGCAAGTGCTCTTCACGCATGAGGATCTGGCTGATCGGACGCGCTATCTCAATGCCCGCGGTACGCTCAGAGCGCTCAGTCAGTTTCATATCATTCCGGTGGTGAATGAAAATGACACGGTGGCCACCGAAGAAATCCGGTTTGGTGACAATGACTCATTGGGTGCGTTAGCCACCAACTTGTTAGAGGCAGATGTGTTGGTGATCTTGACTGACCAAGATGGTTTCTTCGATCAAGATCCGCGGTTGCATCCAGAGGCGCAGCTGATTGCCGAGGCGCGAGCGCTGGATGATGGGTTGATTGCCAAAGCAGGCCATGAGGGCGGAAATCTGGGTCGGGGAGGTATGTACACCAAGATCTTGGCCGCGCAGCAAGCTGCGCGATCCGGTGCGATGACCGTGATAGCGAACGGTCGAACGGATCAGATTCTCACTCGGATTCGGAAGGGCGATCGCGTTGGTTCTCTGTTGACTCCCGATTTAAAGCCTCTGGCAGCTCGCAAACGCTGGCTGGCGTCGCACAAGCAGGTGCGTGGTACTCTGGTGATTGATCAAGGGGCAGTGCGCGCGCTGAAAGATCAAGGCCGCAGTTTGTTGCCGGTAGGCGTGACTGCGGTGCGCGGTGCGTTTACGCGGGGTGACATCGTTGCTATCGAGACTGAGAACGGAGTGCAGATCGCGACGGGACTTGTCAATTACGACTCGGAACAGTCACGCAGCATGCGCGGCCTCAGCACGGCAACCTTAAAGGAGACCCATTCTTTGCTAGAAGGGGATGCATTGGTCCACCGCGACAACATGGCGCTGGTGTAAACCAGCGCCTGTGGCTTTATGCGGCGATTGCTTTGATGCGATCGTTCAGGCGGCTCTTGATTCGAGCACACTTGTTCTTTTTGTACAGACCTTTCGTGACCATGCTGTCCAAGATCGGAGTGGCCTCACGGAACGCGCTCATGGCGTTCTGGTGGTCACCGGATGCAATGGCAGCCAGGGTCTTTTTAACGTACGTACGAGCCCGTGAACGCAGGCTTGCGTTGTGATTGCGACGGACATCCGCCTGCTTTGCGCGCTTACGCGCCTGGGGACTATTTGCCACCGGGGTTGCTCCCTTACACTACACTGTGAAACGGTTGAAATACTTTGAAAATCAAGGCGCGGGAATTTAACGGATATGCACGATCAGGTCAAGGAAAGTAGGCGTTGAGTCAGGAAAACATGCTTCGCTCGGGGATCACCGTCGGTGGTTGGACCATGGGCTCCCGCGTTGCTGGTTTAATCCGTGATGTGGTGTTGGCCAACGCGGTCGGGGCCTCGGCCGGTGCCGATGCATTTTTTGTCGCCTTTAAAATCCCCAATTTTTTGCGTCGGTTGTTCGGGGAGGGTGCATTTGCGCAAGCCTTCGTGCCGGTTTTTTCTGAGACGCGTGAAAAGCAGGGTGTTGAGTCTGTACAACAGCTGATTAATCAGGTGGCCGGTCGGTTTGGTCTGATTTTGCTGTTGATTACCGTGTTGGGAGTGTTGGGGGCGCCATGGATTGCACATTTATTCGCGCCTGGGTTCGCCAATGATCCAGGTAAATTGGCGTTGACCGCGGATTTACTGCGCTGGACGTTTCCGTATCTGTTTTTCATAAGTCTTGTCGCATTTTCTGGCGGCATTCTAAATAGCGTCGGTCGTTTTGCGATTCCCGCTGCGACACCTATCTTTCTCAATTTGAGCTTAATCGGTGCGGCGTTATTCATCACACCGCTAGTGACACCAAGCGTGTTGGGTCTTGCGATTGGAGTCTTCGTTGCCGGCGTCGTGCAGTTGCTGATCCAGTTCCCGGCGCTCCGCATGGCTGGTTTGTTGCCGCGCCCTAGCTTGGCTTCGGATCATCCGGGTGTCTCGAAAATTTTGCGCTTGATGGTGCCGGCACTGTTTGGCGTCTCAGTGAGTCAGATCAACTTGTTATTGGATACGGTGCTGGCCTCACTGTTAGTGTCTGGGTCAGTATCCTGGCTTTACTATTCGGATCGGTTAATGGAACTGCCACTTGGCGTAATCGCGATCGCCGTCTCGACCGTGATCTTGCCAAAACTGTCACGTGAGTTCGCCAATGATCAGCCGCTTGCCTCGCAGGCGACTCAGAGTTGGGCCTTGTGGGTGGTCTTGGTCTTGGGGCTGCCTTGCGCGGCAGCACTGGTAGTCTTCGGTGAGCTGATTCTTTCCACTTTATTCCAATATGGGGCGATGCAGGCTTCAGATATCCAAGCGTCAGCAGCGTCATTGATGGCTTATGCATTGGGTCTTCCCGCATTCATGATGATCAAAGTTTTGGCGCCTCATTACTTCGCGCGACAAGATACGAAAACACCGGTCAAGATTGGCTTGATCGCGATGCTCGCCAATATGGCTTTTAACCTGATGTTGGTGTGGTCTCTGGATCACGTGGGACTCGCGTTAGCCACCAGTTTATCTGCTTGGCTGAATGCGGGATTGCTCCTGCTTGGTCTACAGCGCCGAGGCTGGTATCGCATTGACGGCTTGCCTTGGAAGCGGTCTTTACAGTTGGGATTGGCGATTGTTTTGATGGCGCAGATCGGGTGGTGGACACCGGATGCGATTGCACTGGCGGACCAGGGAGTCGGGGCTCGGGTGCTAATCACAGGTGCACTGTTGATCGGTGCCGGGCTTTTGTATCTGGCGACGCTTTGGGTGGTTGGTATCCGGTATACTCGGATGCTGGTTCCGCCACAGGGTCAATAATCGCGTCCATGCTATTTCTATTTGGCCAGTGTGCCCAGTTTGAGTCGCCGCACGTGCTGACCATCGGAAACTTCGATGGCGTGCATCGTGGGCATCAGGCAGTCATTGCACAAGCGCGAGAGGCTGCATCGCGTCTGCACTTGCCCCTCACTGTGCTGCTTTTCGAACCGCAACCACGAGAGTATTTTGCCCAGAGGCAGGACGAAAAAAGCCCGCCAAGGCTCATGGCATTGCGTGACAAGGTGAACGCGCTTGCGAGCTTGGGCGTGGATTGCGTATGGTGCATACGCTTCGGGCGAATCCAATCCATGACGGCTGAGGCATTTGTCTCGGCACTGATTGCGCAAAAGCGCGTTCAGCATCTTGTGGTGGGCGATGATTTTCGTTTTGGTGCCGATCGACGGGGTGATTATCCGTATCTGGCGTCGGTGGCATCACGATTTGCGTTTACCTTGGAGCAATCGGGTACGCACTGCGAGCAGAATGATCGCATTTCGTCATCTCGGATCCGGTATGCCTTGGCAAAACACGACTTCGTAACAGCAGAGCAGTTGCTTGGTCGGCCATATATGCTGTCCGGTCGCGTTCTCTATGGACAGCAACTCGGGCGCCAACTGGGCTTTCCCACAGCCAACCTGCGGTTGCCGAAAAATCCCCCTCTCGCTGGGGTTTATGCCTGTGAAGTGCGTCTGCCGGATGGCGCGATGGCCCGAGGCATTGCTAATATTGGGTGTCGCCCCACGGTATCAGGGGGTGGATCGTGGCTGGAGGTGCATTTGCATGACCAGACCCTTGAGTTGTATGGTCAACGACTGACTGTGATACCCCGTTTTTTTATTCGCCCAGAGCAAAAGTTCGAAAGCATTGCGTTGTTGACGGCACAAATAGCTAAAGACAATCAAATAGCTCGCGACGTGCTCGTGACATTGCTTGGATCTGAATTGCATGACTGATTACAAACACACCCTCAATTTGCCCGATACGCCATTTCCGATGCGTGGCAATCTCGCTAAACGTGAGCCAGAAATGCTGGCGCAGTGGATTGCTGAGGACTGTTATGGTCAGGTTCGAGCAGCGCAAGCGCAACGCGACAAGCAATTTATCCTGCACGATGGGCCACCCTATGCCAATGGGGATATTCACATCGGCCACGCCGTGAACAAGGTACTTAAAGATATTGTGGTCAAATCCAAAGGCCTCGATGGCTACGACGCGCCATACATCCCCGGCTGGGATTGTCACGGGCTACCGATTGAGCACAAGGTTGAAACGAGCATTGGTAAAATCGGCCAGACGTTTGAAACAGCCAGTGCGTTCCGCGATGCCTGCCGTGAATATGCCGCAACGCAAATTGAGCGACAGAAAGTCGACTTTCAACGGTTGGGTGTTCTTGGTGATTGGGATCGACCCTATTTGACGATGGATTACGGCGTTGAGGCTGACATTGTCCGCTCACTTGGACGGATTATTGCCAATGGTCATTTCCACCAAGGTGCGAAACCAGTCTATTGGTGTATGGACTGTGAAAGTGCCTTGGCTGAAGCCGAGGTGGAATATCAAGACCGTAAGACTCACACGGTCGATGTGGCATTTCCAATTCACAGCACTGCGCAAGTATCTGCCGCCTTTGGCGTGTCTGATGCCATCGCCTCGCAAGCTGCGATGGCGATCTGGACTACCACACCCTGGACACTCCCAGCCAACCAATTTGTCGCAGTGAACCCCGAGCTTACGTATGTGCTCGCGCAGTTTGAAAAAGATCAAACCAACTGGACTGTGGTGCTTGCCGAAGGCCGACTGGAGGCCTTGGCATCGCGGTATGCGGTTGACGAATTCACGATTCTGGGTCGGGCGCTCGGTGAGTCTTTAGCTGGAATCACCTGTGAGGCGCCCTGGGATCAGCGCGTTGTGCCTGTGATTCTTGGTCATCATGTCACTCTCGAGGCAGGAACAGGAGCGGTCCATTCGGCTCCAGCCTATGGCCTTGAGGACTTTAATGCCGCTAAGGATTTGGATTTGCAGCTACTGACTCCGGTTCGAGATGACGGCACATTTGCCGACTCAGTGTCTGTTGTTGCGGGGTTGCATGTGGAAAAAGCGGGGCCCGTGATTGCGAACTATCTCCATGAAATAGGCCGTTTGATTCACAAAGCGCCGCTTGAGCATTCCTATCCACATTGTTGGCGCCACAAGTCGCCTGTGATCTATCGGGCGACGCCTCAGTGGTTTATTCGCATGCAAGGTGAAGGGTTATTGGAGCGCGCTCGAAAAGCAGTGGAGACTGAGATCCAATTCACGCCAAGCTGGGGCAAGAACCGTTTGGCCGCGATGCTTGAGGATCGTCCGGATTGGTGTATTTCACGTCAGCGTAATTGGGGTGTCCCGATTACCGTATTTGTGCACAAAGAAACCAGCGAGTTGCATCCTGATACTCAGGCATTGTTTGAACAGATCGCAACTCGCATTGAGCAGGGTGGAATCAATGCCTGGTTCGATTTAGAGCCAGAGACCCTGCTTGGCGAGGACGCGGCTGACTACCGGAAAGTAACTGATGTATTGGATGTCTGGTTTGACTCAGGGACAACCCATGCCTCGGTTCTTGCCCGTCGCGATGGGCTACGTTTTCCGGCAGATCTTTATCTTGAAGGATCTGACCAGCATCGGGGGTGGTTCCAATCTTCGCTCCTCACCTCGGTGGCCATTCATGGTCGTGCACCCTACGACGGTCTGTTAACGCACGGGTTCACAGTCGACAAAGACGGCCGCAAGATGTCCAAGTCGCTTGGTAATGTGATTCCACCGCAAAAAGTGATGAACTCACTGGGTGCGGATATTTTACGTTTGTGGATTGCTTCAACTGACTTCACCAAAGAGATGACCGTTGGTGATGAGATCTTAAATCGCACGGCCGATACCTATCGGCGAATCCGCAATACCGCACGTTTCATGTTGGCCAATATGATGGGCTTTGATCCTGCCAAAGATCAGGTGGCCATGGATGATCTGGTGTCGTTAGATGCGGAAATGATGCGGCGTACAGAGGCGTTGTCTGCGAAGATCATGGGGCACTATCGTGCCTATGAGTTTTCAGAAGTGACTCAGGCCTTACATCATTTTTGCGTGGATGATCTCGGTGGTTTCTATCTCGACATCATCAAAGACCGTCAGTACACATTGAAGGCAGACAGCCACGCACGGCGTAGTGCGCAGACCGCGTTGTATTGGATGACAGAAGCTTTTGTTCGTTGGATGGCCCCTATTTTGTCGTTTACCGCACAGGAAATCTGGGAATCCATGCCAGGTCAGCGTCCGCATCGGTTTGTGTTCGCGGTGACCGCCCTCGCATTACCCGAAGCAAAGGGACGTGCATCGCTCGATTGGCAGCTTATTCAGCGGACTAAAACCGCTGTCAACCAAGCGATTGAGATAGCCCGAAATGCGGGCACTGTGAAGGGATCGTTGTCTGCTGAAGTGACACTGTATTGTGATCCAGAGCTGTTGCGCACACTGGCACAGTTGGGTGATGAATTGCGTTTTGTCACCATCACCTCAGAGGCGCGATTGATGACGTCGGATCAACGTCCTAAAGAGGCAATTGCAGATCCCGATTGCCCCGGCCTTTGGGTTGAGGTTGTCGCTACTGAGGCGGCCAAGTGTGAGCGGTGTTGGCATCACAGGGCCGATGTTGGATCAACTTTAGCCCACCCAGAGTTATGTGGTCGTTGCGTCGACAATGTCGAAGGTGCCGGTGAAGAACGGACATTTGCGTGAGTTGGCGTTTGGCAACTGTGATGTGTGTGATCTTTGTCGCCGATCAGGCGACGAAATGGCTCGCATCCTCTTATTTGATCTATGCCCAATCAATTGAGTTGGCGCCTTTTTTTTCGCTGACTCTGCTGCATAACACCGGAGCTGCCTTCAGTTTTTTGGCTGATGCGGGCGGTTGGCAACGTTGGCTGTTTTTGGCGTTGGCTGTTGTTGTGACTGGCTATTGTTTGCGAGCACTGTGGGTCGAGGAGTTGAGTTTATGGGTCACGGTGGGATACGCGTTGTTGGTTCCCGGCGCACTGGGTAATGCCATCGATCGGGTCCTGTTTGGGTATGTGGTGGATTTCCTGCACTTCCATTGGCAGGGTTGGTCATTCCCCGCGTTTAATATTGCAGATGCCAGCATCACGCTGGCAGCAGTGTTTTTGTTAATAGGATGGTATGTGGATGCTCGACATCGGCCCGAATTGTAAAGTGAAACTGCACTTTGCATTGCGCTTGGCGGACTCTGGAGAACTTGTGGACTCCACGTTTGAAAAAAAACCGGCAGAACTGGTGATCGGTGACGGCAATCTGCCGGCAAGCTTCGAGTCCACGCTGTTTGGACTAACCGCAGGTGCCCGCCAAGTCAGTCGAATCGCGCCGCAAGATGGGTTTGGGCAACACAACCCCTCCAACGTGCAGCGGATTGCTCGGGATCAATTCGATCCTTCGGTCGAATTGTCGGAGGGATTGGTGGTGAGCTTCCAAGACAAAGCTAAGACTGAGTTGCCGGGTGTGGTGAAGGCCTTTGACGCCAAGCATGTGACGGTGGATTTCAATCATCCCTTAGCTGGGCGCGAACTTGAGTTTGAAGTGGAGATCCTCGATGTGACACCGGCGGAGACGCACTGATGCAGGTCACGCTGGCCAATCCCAGAGGATTTTGTGCAGGTGTCGATCGCGCGATCGATATCGTCAATCGGGCCATAGAGGTGTTCGGAGCGCCGGTTTATGTGCGTCACGAAGTGGTGCACAACAAAACGGTGGTCGATGACCTGCGCGAGAAGGGTGCAATTTTTGTCGATGAATTGGACGAGATTCCTGATGATGCAATCGTCATCTTTTCCGCGCATGGCGTATCCCAGGCTGTACAGAATGAGGCCAAACGACGTGCTTTGCAGGTGTTCGACGCCACCTGTCCGTTGGTGACTAAGGTGCATATGGAGGTCATCAAGTTCGCGAAAGAAGGGCGTGAGTGCATTTTGATTGGCCATGCGGGGCACCCTGAAGTGGAAGGGACGATGGGGCAGTTTGACACCCGCTACGGTGGCACTATGCGGCTTGTGGAAAGTGAAGCGGATGCGCAACAGATCGTCTTGGCTAACCCAGCGCGGGCCTGTTTTGTTACTCAGACTACTTTATCGATGGATGATACGGCTCGCATCATCGATATTTTGCGCGTTCGGTTTCCTGAGATCGAGGGGCCTCGCAAAGATGATATTTGCTATGCGACACAGAATCGTCAGGATGCCGTGAAACGACTGGCTAGCGCACACGATCTGGTGTTGGTCGTAGGTTCGCCGAACTCATCAAACTCCAACCGTCTGCGTGAGCTTGCCGAGCGTTTGGGGACGCGCGCCTACCTCATCGAGGGTCCTGAGCAGATTGATTCCGATTGGCTTCAGGGCGTGGGATCCATTGCGGTGACTGCTGGCGCTTCAGCGCCCGAGTCTGTCGTCCAATCGGTGTGCACGCATTTGCAATCACTTGGAGCCACTGATGTGGTGCAAGAATTGGGCGTTAACGAGTCCGTACAATTTTCACTACCCAAAGAACTGCGCTTGCATCCTGTCGACTCGGACTGAGGTCCACCTAGACCGCTATCGATCGCTTGATCTGCTGTACTGCCTGTGGAGGTGGTATGCGCGGATTTGCTCTAACAGATGCACTCAGTGCAGTGGCTGTCATCAGTTTGATTTTGGTGACTCTGGTGGCTCGCAGCCCAGATTTGCAGTTGGCTGAGGCAGATCGTCGTGTGCGCACCACATTGATCGATGCGGCACAGGCGGCACTGGTACTCAGCCAACCACACACCACCGGCACGTGGGTACTTTATGGCTCCGAGCAGAGTCCCCAAACGCCATCTGTCGCATTCCATTACATGATGGACACCCTGCAGTTCGTTCCCAAATCTGATTATCAATTGACGCTACGTGTCGATGCGCGTGGTGCCGATCAATACATCAGCCAGGTCACGCTGCAATTGGATCAGGATGTGGTCTATCAACAGGAGGTGATATGGTCCGACAGGCCGGGTATTTAGCAGAGACCTTGGTGGCGCTTGCAATTGGGCTCGCCCTCACTTTGGTGATGGTGTCGATCTGGGGCAGTGATGCCTCGCGGCGGGTCACCGAAATAGAGGGTTCATTGGCACGGAATGACCTTAACGAGGCCACTTTTTATTTGCCGATTTTGTGGGTCCCAGCGGAGCATTTTACTGTGGTGTCAGCGGCCGATATGCGCGCCGAGATGGGTCCCTCAACGGTCACTGCGCTGAGTGATGTCGCGCTTCGGATCAGTCATCCGTTCTCAGTGATTTTTGTCTATTTAGGCCATAGCGCACAGCAAGTCGATCCCGCAGTCTGGATCTACCAAAATCGATTTGGTAACACCTCACATCACGCTTTGATGGATGCGCGGGGTGCGTTCCAAGTGGTCACCGATGTGGATCGCGTGTGCTTGTATCTGAGTAATCCGGACTGGTCTTACTGTCATCGGCGCTTGCCAGGGCAGGTGATCGATGTCTAGAGCTGGATCGGTTTTAGTGGGTGCGCTCATTTTCATCTCGGTTCTTGGATTCTTGTGGGTGTCGGATTTCACACTCCGTGTCACCGAGCAAATTCAAACAGAACGCCTGTTGCAAATCGAAGACAAAAACTTATTGGCGGCAGAGCTTGAGTGGCAAGCGCTGCAGGCAGCATTAACTGAGCTCTCGCCGACGGATTCACCGGAGGTCATTGAGTACAGTGTCCCTGATGGATTGTCTGAGCGATTGGTGCGTTTAAAAGCGACTTGGAAGGATGGGCAATGGCGAATTTCCGAACGGCAGGCGGTCTGGCGTGCAATCGTGGGTTCTCAATGATCGAACTCTTGGTGGTGATGGCGATTGCAGCCATCTTGGCGGCTGGTGCAGGGCAACTGATCGGCGCCAGTTTTCAGCGCACACAGACGATTCAATATCAGGCGCATTTGCAAGCTCAGATTGAAAGCCTCTGGGCAGAATATCAACGCGAAGGCGCCTTCCCGACCACGGTGGCACCGTTTGCCGACGCTGACATTACACTAAGCTCGTGTGGCGACGATTGTCGGATGATTCGTTTGACGCCCAACCGGGCACATCGATGCGAGTACTGGACTTTGACAACCCGCGGCGAACGCGATGCCGGTCATTCAGCCTGTTGGTGACTCGCACTTTGGATCATCGTGCTTGAGGGCGGTTCGTCCAAGACTGGACAGACTAAGTACGGCATCCCGCAGGGTCCCGCAAACACGGAGTTGGCCGGGACTGACCGTGCCATCAGGATAGGCAGTGATCCGAGTCCCAGCTAGGGTACGGATTTCCACGGGCAGTGGCGTCTCTGGTGGTGCAACCTCAATGGATTGTTGGGTCGCAATGGCCAGCGACATGGTGTGCCGAATGGCTTGCCGGTAGGCGGCCACAGTGAGCTCGATTGTTTGCCGTTCGCGTGGCGCATTCCAGGTCCCCACAGCCTGTGTGAGGAGGATGGCTGCGATCACGCTGGCGGTGAGAAGACTGATCAGTTGCATCGGGAGAGTATAGTTCCGACTGAAGAAATGGCCGCAGACATGCGATACTACTTCCATGCAACCTGACCGATCTCAAACAACTCCCGATGTAACGATTTTGGGTGCCGGAGTTATTGGCCTCATGACCGCTTTAGAGCTAGCCGATGGCGGTGCGCAGGTGCGGATCGTTGATCGGCAGCGGGCTGCGATGGAGTCCTCCTGGGCTGGCGGAGGCATTGTGTCGCCACTGTATCCGTGGCGTTACGCGCCAGCGATCACGGCGTTGGCAACGTGGTCGCAGACAGCCTATCCAAGGCTGTTAGCTCGCTTGGTCGAGACCACTGGTATTGATGCCGAGTGGTTACAAAACGGCATGCTGGTGACGGCGACCTCAGAACGCGCTGATGCGCTGGCTTGGGGTCAAGGGTTGAATGCCCGCGTTCACGCAATTACGCCCGCTGATGCGAATTCCCTAGAGCCGCATGTCACCTTATCTGAGCCGCCTCTTTGGATGCCTGAAATTGCCAGCGTGCGAACACCTAGACTTGGTCAAGCGCTACGCGCAGCGTGCTTGATGCATCCGCGCATCGATCTGTTGGAAGGCCAACTAGTGGCATTGCACGGCACCGTTGCGAAGCCCGAAGCGATTGTTGACGGTATGCCGCTAAAGTCGGCGCAAATCCTGATTGCAGCAGGAGCCTGGACGGCTGGGCTGCTCAGTGGATTGGGTGTGGAGTGCCCGATCAAACCGATGAAGGGACAAATGCTGCTTTTTGCCCCCTGTCATTTGGTATCCCGTGTGGTGCTGTGTGATGGTCGCTACGCTATCCCCCGTGCGGATGGTCGCCTTGTATTTGGTTCGACTCTTGAGGATGTGGGGTTCCAGCGAACGCCGGATCGCCAAGCCTTTGAGGAATTGATGCATGAGGCAATTCGCTTGATTCCCGCGCTGTCTGATGTTCCGCTCGAGGCACAATGGGCGGGCTTTCGTCCTGGGTCTCCTGGGGGCATGCCTTGGATCGGCGCATTGTCAGAGTCGCTTTGGGTTAATGCTGGGCATTTTCGTAATGGTGTTGTTTTGGCGCCTGCCTCAGCGCGCCTGATGGCTGATATGATGCTGTCGCGAACACCGGGCATTGATCCGGCACCCTACCAACCAAGGAACCACGGATGAGTACTGACCTTTCAATTCGTTTGCTGCAAATGAATGCGCGTGTCGGCGATTTAATGGGGAATGTAGATCGGCTACTGGAGGCGATTACTCAAGCCAAGGCGGACGGTGTGGATGTTCTGGTGACGCCCGAACTGGCCATTACCGGCTACCCACCCGAAGACCTTCTTTTACGGCCTGCGCTGTTACGGCAGCTTGATGAGTCAATTGAGCGGCTTTGTGATGCCACGCAGGGAATCTGTTTGATTGTTGGTGCCCCCGAGTCGCTCGGTGAGCGGGCTGACGTGTCCTCTTGGCGGGTGGGTGCTGAGACAGCTGGCCCCCCTGTTTTATTCAATAGCGCGTGGGTTCTGCAAAATGGTCGCGTACTAAAAACCTACCAAAAACAAGCTTTGCCGAATTATCAGGTGTTTGATGAGCGCCGCTACTTTGAACCGGGGGTTGAGCCTTGCGTGGTGTTGGTCGGAGGCGTGTCTGTTGGTGTACTGATATGTGAAGACGTTTGGGTACCTGAGATTGTGGAAAAGACCTGCAACGCGGGTGCAGAACTCCTGCTGGTACTGAATGCGTCACCTTTTGCCGAAAACAAACTCCCCGAGCGACTGCGTCATGTGGAGCATCGCGCGCAAACCAATCAGCGGCCGATTGCGTATGTGAATCTGGTTGGTGGACAAGACGAGTTGATCTTTGATGGAGGCTCGTTCGCGGTAAATGCAGACGGTGAATGCGTAGCGCAGGCGGCTTGTTTTGAGGAGGCTCAGCTTGATCTTCGGTTTTCGCAAGAGCAGTTTCTACCGGCACATAAAACGCCGTGGCCGACAGCGGATGAGGCGCTTTATGCAGCCTTGGTGACAGGAGTCCGAGATTATTTTGCAAAAACTGGCTTTCAAAAAGCAGTGCTTGGCTTGTCTGGTGGCATTGACTCAGCTTTGACGCTTGCGATTGCCGTTGAGGCTCTCGGTGCAGAGCGGGTGCATGCGGTGATGATGCCTTACCGCTATACGGCGGATATCAGTATCGAGGATGCAAAAGCTCAAGCTGAGAAGTTGGGCTGTGAATTCTCGGTGGTTCCAATTGAGCCAATGGTGGGTGCATTTTTACAGACGTTGAATCCGTTTTTCGCTGGCCACCCGGTTGATTCGACCGAAGAAAATTTGCAAAGCCGGTGCCGTGGTGTGTTGTTAATGGCGTTATCAAACAAAACCGGCGCACTGGTCCTGACCACGGGCAATAAAAGTGAAATGGCTGTTGGCTACGCCACCTTGTATGGTGACATGGCTGGTGGTTTTGCGGTGTTGAAGGATGTTTGGAAAACTCGCGTGTACACGCTGGCGCGCTTTGTGAATCGTCACCAAGAAATTATTCCGGAGAGAGTCATCGTACGTCCCCCATCGGCTGAACTGGCTCCAGATCAGGAGGATTCGGACAGTTTGCCGCCGTATGAGCAATTGGATGCGATGCTTCGCATGTACATCGAACAAGACCGCTCACCGGACGACATCATTGCCGCGGGATTTAATGCCGATGATGTGCGTCGTATGTGCCGTTTGGTCGACATTAATGAATACAAACGACGCCAATCGGCCATTGGCAGTCGCGTCACGGTGCGCGGTTTTGGTCGCGACCGGAGGTATCCGGTCGCCAATCGCTTCCGTTTTTAGAAGAACACCTCGTCCACAACGCGCGGTGCATCAATTGATGGCGCATCCTCTCCTGGACGTAATGTCGCTTGCGGGCGTCGGCTGGTGTCTAATCGCCTTTGCTCGCTAAACGCCGCCAATCGGTCAGCAAGATCACCGGCGCTGCCTAAGAACCCAAGTGTGAGGATGCTGGTGAGCGTTTCGCCTTCTTGATACAACACCCCAGGAGCTAGCCTCTGATTACCACGCTCGCCAGTGACGTATTCCGGATAGTTCTTCGACAACACAAAGAGCGCATCTTGAGATTCTTGAGGTAGACCAAGTGCTTCGTAAGACAGATGCATCACAATCAGTGCGTCAATCACCGCAGGAGTTGAGGGATATCCTTCGACCACTTGCCTTGAGCGATTTGCGGCGGCGAGATAAGCGCCTCGCCGGATGTAATAGCGTGACACGTTAACTTCGTATTCGGCCAGCTGGTTACGAACATAAATCAAGCGCAGAGTCGCATCTTCGGCGAATTCACTTTCCGGATACCGCTGCAGCAGGGTGGTGAAATCGTCGATCGCATCACGTGCACCGCCAATATCTCGACCGGTCTGATCGCCTGGAAGATAACGAGCCACCATCGAATCATTGGAGGCGTAGCTAGAAAGCCCTTTCATGTACTGCGCATAGTCAGCCTCGGGATGCTCTGGATTCAGCCGAATAAACCGATCAGCCGTTAGT
>Ga0209654_1000066_pt1 | contig 104070 bp, 85 predicted proteins | sample SaaInl1SG_22_DNA_FD_184646 | JGI IMG/M metagenome (GOLD analysis project Ga0209654, IMG submission 184646) | Marine microbial communities from expanding oxygen minimum zones in the Saanich Inlet - ESP_161SG_22_DNA (SPAdes) (version 2) | ecosystem: Environmental > Aquatic > Marine > Intertidal... | reverse complement strand
CCCGTCGGAGGCGATAAACTGTATCGAAACGATAATGGTCAATTTGTTGATGTTAGCGAAGAAGCGGGCATTTATGGCAGTGTCATTGGTTTTGGACTCGGCGTCACTGTGGGGGATATCAATGATGACAACTGGCCGGACATTTTCATTTCGAACGATTTCTTTGAAAGAGACTACCTCTATGTGAACAATGGGGATGGCACCTTCAAGGAAATACTCGAAAACAGCATGCAATCTATTTCAGCCGCCTCAATGGGCGCAGATATGGCCGACATCAACAACGACATGCGGCCGGATGTATTTGTCACCGATATGTTGCCTGAGCCTGATGAAAGAATAAAGCAGGTCACCACTTTTGAAAGCTGGGATCGGCACAATTACGGTGTTCAAAATGGCTATCATTACCAATATTCACGAAATATGCTCCATGTGAATAATGGTGATGAAACTTTTTCTGAGGTCGGTCGATTGGCTGGCATTGAAGCCACTGACTGGAGCTGGGGAGCCCTATTCTTTGATATGGACAACGATGGTTTCAAAGACCTTTTCGTTGCCAATGGTATTTATCAAGACATTACTGATCTGGACTATTTGAATTTTATCGATGATGAAAATACCAAAGCGGCGATTAAGGCAGATGGTAAAACGAATTATCGTGCATTGATCGACCCGATTCCAATCAACCCGATTGCCAATTATGCCTATAAGAATCAAGGCAACCTTCAATTCAAAAACATGGCCGAAGACTGGGGACTTGGAATGCCTGTACATTCTAATGGATCTGCCTATGGTGATTTGGATAATGATGGTGACTTGGACCTGGTCGTCAATAACGTCAATGCCATCTCAGACATATTCGAAAACAAAACCAACGAACTAAAACCCGATCACCATTACATCAAATTCAATTTGAAAGGAGAAGGTGCCAATCCATTCGCTCTTGGTGCGAAGATCAAAATAAAAGCTAACGCCGACCAATACTACATTGAGCAGATGCCTATTAGAGGTTTCCAATCGACTGTGGGCACAAAACCGGTGGTGGGTCTAGGAGAAAACAGCATCATAGATGAAATAGAGATTACTTGGCCCAATGGAAAACTAAGCCTTTTGACGGAGGTAAGCGCAGATCAGGAGTTGACCCTTTCACAAGCAGATGCTCAAGCCGCGCCACGAAAAGCAACAGAAGTTATTCAGCCGATATTTGAAGAAGTAGACTTTAGCGAACAGTTAACCTTTCAACACCAAGAAAATGCTTTTGTCGATTTTGATCGAGATCGCCTCACCTATCACATGCGTTCAAATGAAGGACCAAAAATAGCTGAAGCAGATGTCAATGGGGACGGACTGAATGACTTACTCTTCGGAGGAGCGAAAGGATTTCCTGCATCACTCTTTCTGCAACAACCCAGTGGAAAATATGAATTAAGCCCTCAACAAGCTTTTGAAAATGACAAGTTATCCGAAGATCTTGGCTTGCTTTTTTACGACCATGACAACGATGGAGACCAAGACCTATTCATTGCGAGCGGCGGAAATGAACACGGAGTTGGAGACCTCTCTCTCTCTGATAGACTTTACCTCAATGACGGCAAGGGAATCTTTACTAAAGCTGAGGTACCTCTTTTGAGTGCGAATAGAGCAAGCTCAGCCGTGGCCATTGCCTATGATGTCAACAACGACGGATACCAAGACCTTTTTGTTGGCACACGCTTACGACCCTTTTTGTATGGCGTCCCTGCAACAAGCTATCTCTACATCAACAACAAAAATGGTGGTTTCACCTCTGGCGATTATCTGGCGCCCGCATTAGAATATATCGGTTTAGTCACTGACGCCGTTTGGGCAGACATTGATGCTGACCAAGACAAAGACTTGATCGTTGTGGGGGAATGGATGGCACCTAAGGTCTTGCTCAACAATGACGGGAAATTGACCTTAAGTGAAAATGCCCTTTCCGAAGGTTATGCAGGATGGTACAATTCCATTGAAGAGAAAGACCTTGACGCTGATGGCGATGTAGATTTTGTATTAGGCAATCATGGATTGAACTCAAGATTCAAAGCCAGTACGGAAGAGCCAATTCAATTATACATCAATGACTTCGATCAAAACGGAAGTCCAGAACAGATCTTCACGAGGATATCAGATGAGCGTAATTTGCCCTACGTGCTGAAGCATGAGTTGCAAATGCAGATTCCAGGCATCAAGAAGCGCTACCTGAAATATCAAGCCTATAACGACCAAACCTTAGAGCAGATTTTCACCTCAGAGCAACTTGAGAACGCAGTGAGCCAAGAGATTCAATTCTTATCTTCTGCTATTATGTTGAACGACGGAAAAGGTAACTTCCAGATTCAAGCCTTACCGACTAAGGCCCAATACGCTCCTGTTTATGCCTCCAGCTCACATGACTTTAATGGCGATGGTCATGTGGACATACTGTTAGCGGGTAACCTTCATGCAGCCAAACCGCAGGTAGGAAAGTATGACGCCAACTATGGTATCTTATTGCTTGGTGATGGAAAAGGAAACTTTAAAGAGATCGATAAAGCCCAAGGTGGCTTGAATCTTATGGGTGAGGTGCGTGATATGAAAATCATGGGAAAAGGGGACGATGAAATCTTACTTGTTGCCATGAATAATGAAGCAATTCGTGCCTTTAAATTCAAATAGGATGAAAAAAGCCCTTTGTGCATTTTTTGTCCTACTCCTTTTTGTGGCTTGTAAAGAACAACCGCCTACGCGTTTCGAATTACGCTCAGCCGAGCAAACAGGCGTTGATTTCATCAATTCGCCTAAACCCAACAAGGCCTTCAATATCCTCGAATATCTTTATTACTACAACGGTGGTGGTGTTTCTGCTGGTGACATCAACAACGATGGTTTAATAGACCTCTACTTCACGGCTAATCAATCTTCAAATAAACTCTACCTCAACAAAGGCAATCTTCAGTTCGAAGACATCACTGAACTAGCCGAGGTAGCAGGAAAAGGCACTTGGTCTGCCGGAACCACCATGGCCGATGTCAATGGTGATGGCTGGTTGGATATTTACGTATCGAACGTTGGCAATTACAAAACAGCGCAAGGGCGGAATGAACTGTTCATCAACAATCAAGACGGCACATTCACGGAATCAGCCGCTGATTATGGCCTTGATTTCGAAGGCTTCTCTACTCAAGCTGCCTTTTTTGACTACGACCGCGATGGTGATCTAGACATGTATCTATTGACACATGCAGTAAAGAATCCTGAAGTCTTCAGTGAACCTGAAGCAAGGAAAAAACCAGATGCAGGAGGAGATAAACTTTTCCAATCTCAATTAGCTCAAGGAGAACATAAATTTGTCGATGTCACTGAAACTGCGGGAATCTATAGCAGTATCATTGGCTTTGGCTTGGGAATCACAGTAAGCGATGTAAACCAAGATCAGTGGCCTGACATCTATGTATCCAATGATTTTACAGAGAACGATTACCTCTACATCAATAACCAAGATGGAAGCTTTTCTGAACGATTAGAAGAAAGCATTAGGCAAACGAGTCGCTATTCAATGGGTAATGAAATCGCAGATTTGAATAACGACGGTTTTCCTGAAATAGTCACCACAGACATGTTACCCTCCTACCCAGAGATCTGGAGAAAATCGGTAACCGAAGACAAAGTAGAGGTGTATAAAATCAAAGAACGGCTAGGGTATGGCGATCAGTACGTCCGAAATACCTTGCAGCAAAACTTAGGAAATGGTCAATTTTCAGATGTTAGTTTAATCTCAGAAACGTTTGCCTCCGACTGGTCTTGGTCTCCACTGATCTTTGATATGGACAATGATGGTTGGCCAGACCTGCACATCACCAATGGCATTTTCAAAAGACCCAACGACCTTGATTACCTTAATTACTTATCCAACCCACCTGAGGGGGGGCAAAGCCAAGAAGAACGCGATGAATTCTTGATCAATACCTTACCCACGGTAAAGATTCCTAACATGGCAAGAAGACAAGTTGGAAAGATGGAAATGGAAGATATGGCAACAGCATGGGGCCTCGACCAACCCTCCTATTCGAACGGCTCGACTTATGCCGATCTCGACAATGACGGTGACCTCGAACTCATCATCAACAACACCGAACAAGAGGCATTCATCTACGAAAATAAGACCAATTCTGAAGCCAACTATTTATCTATTTCGCTTAAAGGACCTCAAAACAACCCTTATGGAATCGGCGCCAAAGTTATTGTAAGAAGTAAAACTCAGCAATTCGTTCGACAGAATTATACCACTCGTGGGTTTCAATCATCTGTACCTCCACAGCTTCATTTTGGTTTGGGAAAAGCATCAGAAGTCAATCTTGAAGTGATCTGGCCAGATGGACAAAAACAAGTAATGCCTTCGGTAACTGTGAATCAGTTGATTGAAATTGACTATGCTCCCGAAGGAGGATTTTTGAGTCTCGGTATTGGTTCTCCTCAACAAATTGAAGTACGCGATCATCAGACAGCCTACCAACACAAAGAAAACAGCCATAACGATTTCGACACAGAATACCTCATTCCCCGTAAATTCAACACCGAAGGTCCAGCAATGGACGTGGCCGATGTCAATGGAGACGGTTTGGAAGATGTCTTTTTTGGGGGAGCAGCAGAACAGACAGCAGAACTTTGGTTACAAGGACCCAATCAGACTTTTGAACAAAAACCAATTCGTGCCTTTGAACAGTTGGCAAAATCAGAAGACGTAGCTGCTGAATTCTTTGATGCCAATGGAGATGGCGCACCAGACCTTTATGTGACCTCAGCAGGAAATGAATTTGAAGACGGACAGCTCTTCAATTATGATAAGTTATACGTCAATGATGGACAGGGCAACTTCATCTTCTCACCGATGTCGTTGCCTCAAATTGGTTCTCAAGGCAAAACGGTCACCACCGGAGATATCGATGGGGATGGTGATCAAGATGTCTTTATTGGCGCCAACATCAAAAAAGGAAGCTATGGCACTCCACCAAGACAATACCTACTGATCAATAATGGTAGAGGACAGTTTCAAGACGAATTTCAACGACGAATGGACATTGAAGCTGAACTCGGCATGATCAATGCGGCTAAAATGACCGACTTAGATGGGGATGGAGACCTAGACATCGCATTAGCAGGAGAATGGACAGAAGTGCTTTGGCTCGAAAATGACGGTAGAGGCGTTTTTAGAAAAAGAACCACCGCGAGTGGAAGCGGCCTTTGGTCTTCCCTTCAGATTATAGACATCAACAATGACGACTTGCCAGATATGATTGTAGGAAACCTAGGGTTGAATTCAAAGCTCAAGGCCTTCGAAAAAGAGCCTTTGGAAATGTACATTGGTGATTTTGATAAGAATGAACAAACCGACCCCATACTTTTCCACTATCAAGAAGGAATACAAACGCCATTCGCGAGCCGTGATGAGCTGATCAAACAAGTCAGTGCGTTCAAAAAGAAGCACCGAGACTATACGTCTTATGCAAAATTAAGCGGTCCAGAAGAACTACTCGGATCATCTGAAATCAAAGAAAGTCGGGTCCTGAAAGCAACTGAATTGCGTTCTGTTGTCTTGGTCAACAAAGGACAAGGAATATTTGAGAAGCGGGCGCTCCCTACAGCCGCGCAGTTGAGTACCGTAATGAGTTCGCTATTCACGGATATTGATGGAGACGAGGTCGAAGATTTGCTGCTTTTCGGTAACAATTACTCTTACCGCGTCAACCAAGGTAAATCAGATGCAAAACCCATCACACTATTATTAGGGAAAGGGAATGGGCTTTTCTCTCCTACAAATGATGGGTATTTGAATACCGCGAAAACTTGGGGGGAATATCGAAACGCCCACTTGATAAATTCAGATCTAATTATCGCTGTTCGAAATAATCAAGCGCCCATAAGCCTGAGTTTAAGACCTTAAGCATTTCGAATAAGTCAGTCTTCTCCATTCTGCCACTGTTCCATGAAAAGAGTTTGTGGTCCGAACGATCACACTTACCCCACTCTGAGAGGGGCTAGGGGGAGGAAGAATAGCCAACCCGTGAAATTTGTTCTTAAGGGTTATGTTCTTGCCTTGATTTTACAGAGATTATAGCTCGAATACATCAACCCTTACATGAAAAACGTATCGCTTTACCTCATTTTACTGTTAACAATTGCTGCTTGTAAAGCACCGCAATACGGCTTTCGCACAAAAGACATTGAAAGCGCACAAAAACTCTATGGGCTAGATTTTGAAAAAGAAGCCATCGACACCATGTACAATTACTTGGGGCGAAACAAACGTGGCTACGAAAACATGCGAAAGTTCAAAACAGCACTGAATACGTTTCCAGCTATGACTTTCGACCCGCATCCCCATGGATTTGAGCCTCCTAAAGGTACTCAACAACGCTATCAACCGAATATTCCAGGAGGAATCGTATTACCTGAAACAGAAGAGGAAATTGCCTTTTTGAACATCACACAGCTTGCCGCACTGCTCAAAAGTCAACAACTGACTTCGACTAGGTTAACGCAGATCTACCTAGATAGAATTGCACAATATGATCAGCAACTAGAAGCAGTGATCACCGTTACGGATTCCATGGCATTAGCGCAAGCAAAAAGAGCCGATGAGGAAATTGCTGCTGGTCAGTACAGGGGAATCTTGCATGGCATTCCCTATGGGGTGAAAGACCTGGTGGCCGTCGAAGGTTATCCTACCACCTGGGGTGCCGCTCCATACCAAGATCAAATGCTAGAAGAAACAGCCTCAGTAGTGAATATGCTAGAAGCACAAGGCGCTGTGTTGATTGCCAAATTGGTATCGGGCTCTTTGGCTAGAGGAGACGTTTGGTTTGGCGGCAAAACCAAAAACCCTTGGGACCTCAGCCAGGGAGCAAGTGGCTCTTCAGCAGGATCTGGTTCGGCAACAGCAGCCGGACTTGTTGCCTTTTCATTAGGCACAGAAACCCTAGGGTCCATTACCTCTCCAGCAACACGCAATGGGGTTACTGGGTTAAGACCTACCTATGGCAGAGTAAGTCGATACGGGGTGATGAGCCTAAGCTGGTCAATGGATAAAGTAGGTCCTATCTGTCGTTCTGCTGAAGACTGCGAAATCGTCTTCAATGCCATCTATGGCTTTGATCCTAATGACCCCACAACGAATCGCGTGCCTTTTGAAAAAGAATTAAGGCCAATCGACCAGTTGAAGGTTGCCTACTTAAAGGCTGATGCTGATCGAGACACCACCGAAAGTGGCAGAAACTTGCGCACACAAGTAAGCTTGTTAGAGACGGAGTTCGGTATTGAACCCGATTCTATCGAATTACCCAAAGACTTTCCCTTCCAAGTATTTGATATCATCCTTAGAGCAGAGGCAGGTGCCTTTTTTGACGAACTCATCCGTTCCGGTAAAGTTGATGAAATGGTAGAACAGCAGCAAGGATCTCGTGCAAATTCATTGAGACAAGCCCTGTTCATCCCTGCAGTTGACTACCTTCAAGCCAATCGACATAGAAGGGCCTTGATCGAAGAAATCAACCAACTCTTCAAAGACTATGACGTGATCATCGCACCTACCTTTGGTGGTAGACAATTACAGATCACGAACTTGACGGGGCACCCAGTCATCTCCGTTCCGACAGGTTTTGATGACAAAGGCCGACCAACAAGCTTAACCTTTATCGGCAATTTATACCAAGAAGGTACTATTTTGCACATGGCCAAAGCCTATCAAGCATTAACTGAATACGATGAAAAACACCCTCCTCTTTTCTATAAAAAAGCGATTGCTGACCAATAATTCGTTCTCTCCCTTCTTAATGGGCGCATTCGTGTTCCTCCTGCTTTTCAGTAGCTGTGGTTCAAACAAGTTTCAAAGAGAACTTGGACAGGTCGCTGCATTTGCTGAAGCAGTAAAGGCTGGGTCTAAACCCATGGCCTTGAGCCCTTCCATGATGCCGGCAGCCATGGATGAATTCTATTTGTTAGCCAAGCAAGAAGCCGCCAAGTATGGTGTCGACGTAAAAAGAGAAAATGATTTTTTAGCAACCGCTCTTTTCCCCGAATCGGCGACGGCAAATAAAGAAGTGCTGATCTTATACAAAGGAAGTACCCTTGATACCTACGAAGCAATCAAAGAAGATAAGGCATCTCTCATCGCCGCGAACAAGTATAACAAAGCCGCAAGATTAGACATTTCGCGAAGACTAGGCCGGCTGTTAGGCTATCAACCTTCTTATATCAATTCACTCATCGCCTCGAACACTGACTTCCGAACACTTAGCGACTTCGGAATCCAAGCGACCAATGTATTTCTCTACTACAAGGACCTTGCTTCTGCAACGAACTTTTATCAAAAAACCTTAGGTCTTGAACTTTTAGGGGCATACGAAAACTCCTCTATATTCAAGGTCGCCAATGCGTCCATGTTGGTTCTCGTGGATGAAGCCAAAGGCATGCATTCGGCGAACGAAGACAAATCCGTTGCACTAGCATTTCTTACACGAGATTTACCCAATTGGTATGCGCATCTGCAAGAACAAAATGTAGAGATCAAATACACCTATAAACCAACAGAAGGAGGGCCACATGATGGGTTTGTGGCGATAGACCCTGAAGGCTATCTATTAGAATTTGAACTATTTAAGCCTCATAAAGAAAATGAGCCTTTTGCCACATTACTCGCACAAAACGAGGAGGTAAATACTTCCATCATTTACAATGACAGCCCTTTAGGTTTTCATGGCAACATTACCTGGCTCTATCATAAAGACCTTGTGGCGTTACAGAACTTTTATGAGGACATTTTAGGCCTAGACCTCGTGGCGGACCAAGGTTGGACCAAGATCTATCAGGGCAGTAAAACTGGATTCATTGGTCTGGTCGATGAAAGAAGAGGCATGCGTGATTATTCAGATGAAAAAGCAGTGAACATGTCCTTTGTTCTAAGTGACCTTGAGGGCTGGCATAAATACGTACAATCGAATAATGTGATGCCCATGAAAGAGCAAGAGTTGACCGTTGGCCCTGACCAAAAATATAAGGCCTTTGTGGCTTTCGGCCCCGAGCTGTATTTCTACGAATTTGACCAATTCAAGGAACATTCATTGAATCAGAAAATCATTGAATTTTTGAATAAATAATTTGTTCTGATACACGTGGAGGCTTGAAACATGTACCAACATGCTTATTTTTAATTATTTAGCTTGATTTATCAAACCCACCTATTAAACTTTGACATTAGTAAGTGATGAGCGCAAAGATGAAGAAACACTTTTTAATACTGATAACCATTGTTTTGATCTCGGCCTGTGACAGCGGAGTCAAAGAGTTGAATATAGACCCTGCTGTTTACCATGAGACCATGGAAGAATTAAGCCAGGTAAGTGTCCATGATATTTTTTCACCGCCTGTCGCCAGTCGTATTTATGCCTATCCAAGCATCGCTTCCTATGAAGTGCTCGCTCAAAATGATAGCCGATACAATTCCCTTGCCGGACAGCTAGAAGGGCTAACGCCGATACCAGCACCGAAAGAAGAGGTTAGTCTTGACTTGGCGGCAATGGAAGCGTTTATCAAAATAGGCACAGCCTTGATCTTTTCTGAAGAGAAAATGGACACCTACAAGGCAGCCCTTTATAAAGAGCTCAGTAAAGGCGTGAACAAATCATTTTTTAAGGCTTCTGTTGCTTATGGCGATGAGGTTGCTGCGCATATCTTGGCTTGGGCAGACGGAGACATGTACAAGCAAACACGCACCTATCCCAAATTTACCATTACCGATGACCCTACACGCTGGGAACCTACTCCTCCAGGCTATATGGAGGCGATAGAACCTCACTGGAATCAGATCAGACCCTTTGCCATTGATTCGGCGAGCCAATTCGTTCCTGAAAGACCCACGCCTTTTGACCTCACAAAGGGTAGTGATTTCTACAAAGAGATCATGGAAGTATATGAGGTCGGCAATAACCTGACAGAAGAACAAAGAGAGATTGCTTCATTCTGGGATTGTAACCCATACGTGATGAATGTAACGGGTCATGTGATGGCAGCAACGAAAAAAATCACTCCAGGAGGGCATTGGATCGGAATCGTGAAAATAGCTGCCCAAAAGGCGGAGTCTGACCTCATGCAATCGGCAGAAGCCTATGCCCTCGCTTCTATTGCCTTAGCAGATGGTTTTATCAGCTGTTGGGATGAAAAATATCGTTCAAGCCTCATCAGACCAGAGACTTTGATCAATCAACACATCGATGAAGAATGGTTGCCGCTTTTGCAGACGCCACCATTCCCGGAATATACGAGTGGTCACTCCGTGATCTCAAACGCCGCTGCAGTAGCTTTAACCTCAATCTATGGCGATAACTTTTCGTTCGACGATGACACCGAAGTCAAATATGGGTTACCCATTCGATCGTTCGATTCATTTAGACATGCTTCAGAGGAAGCTGCTATCTCAAGACTTTATGGCGGCATTCACTACATGCCAGCCATCGCAAATGGCGTAACACAAGGAAGGGCTATTGGAAAATACATTGTTGACAAACTCGAATTAAGAAACGAAGCACTCAGCCAGAAATAGCGAGTTCAACCGGGAGATTAAGCCGCCAAGCAATTGTCGGCTTTTTTATTGAACTTATGTTCATGAAAAATACGCTGATCGCTCTTTTCTTACTCTTTACTCATACGACGATGCTATCTCAAGATTGGGCCAATTTAACACAGTATCAAGCCGCCAATGCCGAACTCATACCAGGAGAACATCCGGTTATTTTTATGGGTAATTCCATCACCGAGGGCTGGGTAAATGCCATGCCCGAATTCTTTACGAACAACGGATATTTAGGAAGAGGGATCAGCGGTCAAACGACACCACAAATGCTGCTCCGATTCCGTCAAGATGTCATTGCCCTCAAACCCAAAGTGGTCGTGATCTTAGCCGGAACCAATGACATTGCTGGTAATACAGGGCCAATGACCTTAGCGCAGGTCATGGATAATGTCAAAAGCAAGGCAGATTTGGCTTCAGCCAATGGCATAAAGGTCATCATTGCTTCAGTCCTTCAGTCCTTTGACTATAGTTGGGCCCCAGAAAAGCAACCGAATCTTAAGATCCCCGAATTGAATAAGATGATCAAAACCTATTGTGCTGGTTCAATGCATCATTACCTCGACTATTTCTCTGCAATGGTAGGTGATAAAAATGACCTACGAGCAGAAATCACCTACGACAGCGTTCATCCCAATAAAATCGGTTACGAAATAATGGCTCCATTGGCCAGTATGGCTATCGGTAAGGTACTTGGGCAGTAGTTCACTATGAATTTTGGGCATTATGCCCTATTATTAAGTTTCATGCTTTTACTATCAAAAGGTAGAAGCACCATCAACCTTAACTCATAACATGGAAAATATTGGCTTAGAAGTAACCGACTATGCGATCATCATGGTGTACCTCGTCGGGATTGTCTGGTATGGAATCAAAAAAGGAAAGCAAGAGAGTTCTGAAGACTATTTCTTAGCAGGACGAAACATGGTTTGGCCCATAGTGGGAATCTCTCTTTTCGCCGCGAACATTGGATCAAACACCTTGATCGGGTTAACTTCAGATGCCTTTAATACCAATGTTGCTGTCTATAACTATGAATGGATGGCCGCAGTAGTGCTTGTCATCTTTGCCATATTCTTCCTCCCGTTCTATCTAAAATCGAAGGTATATACCATGCCCGAATTCCTAGAACGTAGGTATGATACACGAACCAGGTATTTATTTTCGGGTATCACCATTGTTGGTAATGTGATCATTGACACGGCCTCAGGACTTTATGCAGGAAACTTGATCCTGAAAATCATTTTTCCTGATGTGCCTTCTTGGATTATCATCTCTTTGTTGGCTTTTGCTGCTGCTGCTTATACAATTCCTGGTGGCCTCTCTTCCGTAGTACATACAGAGGTAATTCAGGCAGTACTACTGATCTTTGGCTCTATGCTCGTCACCTATTTTGCTTTTGATGAAGTAGGGGGCTGGAGAGCCATGATCGATGGATTGAACGAGCTACACGCTCAAGGCGAGCTGAGTAAAACATCAGATGAGGTGCTGAGCCTCATACGGCCCAATTCCGATGAAGCAATGCCCTGGCTAGGCTTAATATTTGGAGTTCCTCTGCTCGGTTTTTACTTCTGGGCCAATAACCAATTCATGGTGCAGCGCGTGCTTTCTGCGAAAGACCTTAATCATGGCCGATGGGGTGCTCTTTTTGCAGGACTATTAAAGCTCCCTGTTCTTTTTATCATGGTCATCCCAGGGGTATTAGCGATCCTTTTGTTCTCAGATACAGACATTAGTTTTTTAAACTATGAGGTGCCGACCGAAAATGGTTTTGCCACCTGTACTACATTGAAAGAATGTCCTAATATGACCTATCCCGTCTTGATCTACTCTTTACTACCAACGGGTATTTTAGGCTTAGTGATCGCAGGTTTGCTTGCCGCCATGTCATCAAGTATCTCGGCCACATTAAACTCTGCATCTACCTTGATCACCATGGACTTTACCCAAAAGCTTAGGCCAGACATGACATCAAAGCAATTGGTAAGAGCAGGACAGATCGCAACGGTGGTACTCGTCATCTTAGCGGCTGCGTGGGCTCCAATGATTGAGACTTTCCGCTCGCTCTGGACATATCTACAGCAGATATTGGCCTTTATTTCACCACCAATTGTGGCGGCATTTGTCGTAGGCCTATTTAATAGAAGGTCTAATTCAAATGGTGGATTCTGGAGTTTAGTACTTTCCTACCTTATTGTCATTGGCTGGATCATTTTTGCTTTCGCCACATTTGGAGGAATCAGTACGGAAGATACAGGCGTGCATTTCTTGTACACGGTACCAATTCTTTTTGTGATCGCGATTGTATTGAACTTGGTGATTAGTCAATTTTCTCCAGCTCCTACTGAGGAAAAATTAGCCGGGATGATCTGGTCGAAAAAGATCTATACTGAAGAAACCAAAGAGTTGGTTGGATTACCATGGTATCAAAACTACCGCACGCTCTCTTTGCTTCTTTTACTATTGACTGCCGCCATTGTGATTTGGTTTGCATAAACACAAAAGGCAAGAAAAAGCCCTGGTTTCACTCATGTGGAATCAGGGTTTTTTGTACCGAAACATTGTCATTCAGATGATTAAAAAATACATTCGTCATCCACAGTACTGAAATATGTATAATCCGACAGCGCATATCGTGTTAAAAGACCTGAGGTCGAAAAAAGAAAGCCTGCAAAGCCAGAAACTTTCCAAGGATTTCAATCAACGGCTCACAGCTCTTTTTTCAGACATCTACAGCCGCTTTACAAAACTGTACAGCGATCATGAGCACTTTTACGCTGCACTTGACATGCTCATGGATGTGATGTCAACTGCCGCAAGCACACGACCCGATCACTTGCTAAAGGCTGATGCGGAAAGAGAAGCAAAACACAACTGGTTCTGTACGGAAGAGCTCACTGCCATGATGCTCTATGTCGATCGCTTCAATGGGGATTTAAAAGGAGTGCTCAATAAAATGGATTATCTGGATGAATTGGGCATCAATATGCTGCATCTGATGCCTCTTTTTCAAAGCCCAAAATTGAAGAGCGATGGTGGCTATGCGGTCAGCAGCTATAAAAAAGTCGACCCTAAATTTGGCACCAATGCCGACCTCACTCAAGTCACTAAGGCCTTAAAAAAATCTAATAAGCTGCTCATGCTCGACTTCGTGGTTAACCATACCTCAGACGAGCACACTTGGGCGAAAAAAGCTAAAAAAGGAGAAAAGCATTACCAAGACTACTACTATACCTTTCAAGACAGAAGTACCCCTGATGTCTTTGAACAATCCTTGCCGGAAGTTTTTCCTGAAAGTGCCCCAGGAAACTTCACCTACAACAAGCAAATGAATCAATGGGTGATGACCGTTTTCAATAATTACCAATGGGACCTCAATTACCGTAATCCATTTGTCTTTGTAGAAATGCTGAACAATGTGCTATTTCAGGCCAACTTGGGGGTTGATATATTTAGAATGGATGCTGTCGCTTTTGTTTGGAAACAAATGGGCACAAGTTGTCAGAATCTGCCAGAAGCACATACCATTCACCAACTCTTTAAGTTGTGTACACAAGTAGTTGCTCCTGGGGTAGCCTTTCTTGCTGAGGCCATTGTGGCCCCAGAAGAGATTATAAAATATTTTGGCAACTCGGATGTTTGGAGCAATGAACATGACATGGCCTATAACGCCACGCTGATGGCTCTTTTATGGAACTCCATTGCCACTCGCAGCACGCGCGTCATGAAGGCGGGTCTTCGAGACAAACCCAAAAAACCGAAGGGCACCACTTGGGTCAATTATGTCCGCTGCCATGATGATATCGGGATGAGTTTCGAAGATCGGCACATTCAAGAGTCCGGCTTCGATCCGGGCTCTCATCGTAATTTCCTCACCAAATTCTTCACTGGTGACTTTCACGGCTCATTCGCCAAAGGCATGCCCTTTATGTATAACCCTAAAACCGGTGATGCCAGAATTTCGGGTAGCCTGGCTTCATTGGCAGGATTAGAGCAAGCCCTAGAAGAAAAGAACAAACTAGGCATAACTCGTTCCATTGCAAGAATCAATCTATTGCATGGCATTATCTTGTCCTTTGGCGGCATTCCCGTAATCTATTCAGGCGATGAGATCGCGATGTTGAACGATTACAGTTTTTTGGAGGACGAGCACAAAAGTGATGACAATCGCTGGATGCATAGGGCCAAAATGGATTGGACACTTGCCGAAAAACGAAAAACCAAGAACAGCCCTCAGGCAAAGGTTTTTCATGCGCTAAAGCACATGATCAAGGTTCGAAAAAATAGTCCAGAATTTGCAGATCGCAACAACTTCAGATTAGTAGAAACTTCTAATGAACATGTTTTTGCCTTTGAAAGATTCTTAGTAGACTCCAACACGTTAGTCATCGCTAATTTCAAAGATGACGATCAAGAGGTATTCAGTCATTTGATATTCCATCAATCACTGCTCAACCCTTTTGACTTAAAGGATAAATTGACAAACAAAGCGGTCAAGATCGAAAATGGAAGACTCGCGCTTCAACCTTATGAAATGCTTTGGTTAACTTCTAAATGAATGCTATGAAAAAAACCTGGTGGAAAGAAGCAATCGTTTATCAGATCTATCCGAGAAGCTTCATGGATAGTACTGGAAACGGCATTGGCGACATTCAAGGAATTATTCAAAAGCTTGATTATATCAACTCCCTTGGGGTAGATATCATTTGGCTATGTCCCGTTTATCAATCCCCAAATGATGACAATGGCTACGATATTTCGGATTACCGCAATATCATGGATGAGTTTGGTGATATGTCAGCCTTTGATGAGTTATTGGAAGGCTGCCATCAAAGAGGCATCAAATTGATCATGGATTTGGTCGTGAATCATAGCTCCGACGAGCATGCTTGGTTTGAAGCCTCTCGGCAGTCAAAAGACAATCCGTTCCGCGATTATTACATCTGGAAACCCGGTAAAAACGGTGGTCCACCAAATGACTGGCAAGCCTTTTTTGGTGGTTCTGCATGGGCATACGATGAACTCACGGATGAATATTACCTCCACCTTTTCACCACTAAACAGCCAGACCTGAATTGGGAAAATCCAAAGGTGAGAGAAGAAGTAGCAGACATCGTCAAGTTCTGGTTCGACAAAGGCGTTGACGGTTTCCGCATGGATGTCATCTCTTTGATCTCAAAAAGACCAGCATATGACGACATGGTTTCTGACGTCTTCGAAGATACTATCCGACAGCAATACGCAAATGGCCCGCGGATTCATGAATTTCTACATGAACTCAATCGAAACGTTTTGAGCAAATACGACATCATGACGGTCGGCGAGGGGCCAGGGATAACACTAGAGCACGGACTCGACTATGTGGATGAAGCCAGAGAAGAGCTGGACATGGTCTTCCACTTCGATCACATGTTCATCGATTTTGGTCCAGGCGGAAAGTTTGATCCGAAACCTTATGATCTGGTAGAATTCAAGAATGTCTTTACCCAATGGGATGAAAAGCTCAAAGGAAAAGGTTGGGGTAGTATCTTTTTAGGAAATCACGATTTCCCACGCATGGTCTCCAGGTTCGGCAATGATAAAGAATACCATGAAAAATCGGCTAAACTTTTGGCCATGCTCCTATTGAGCCTGCGCGGAACACCCTACATCTACCAAGGAGATGAGATCGGCATGACCAATGTCGCCTTCGATACGACTTATGACTACCGAGATATTGAGACCATCAATTACTTCAAATCACTAGAACTTGAAGACAAAAACCCGTTACATTTTTTACCCAATGTGCACAAAATGGGACGCGACAATGCCAGAACACCTGTGCAATGGACAGATGAACCGAATGGTGGGTTTTCTTTGGTAGAACCATGGATCAAGAGTAACCCAAACTATACCGAAATTAACGTGGAATACCAGGAAAGGAATAGCAAATCCATCCTCAATTTCTACAGAGAAATGATCGCCTTGAGAAAAGCGAATCCGACCTTGGTTTATGGTGATTATGAATCAATTATGAATGATCATCCACAGATCTATGCTTACCGTAGATGGGATGAGGAAAATGAATTTTTCGTGGTCCTTAACTTCTCTGAGCAAACGATAGATTTTGAACCTATCATTACTGGTTTGGAATTACTGATCTATAATTATAACGACAGCACCGAGGACCTTTTAATGCGCCCTTGGGAAGCCAAACTCTTCAGAATTAACGACTAACAGATGAGCAAAAAACTATGGGGCGTTGATTTGGGAGGAACCAAGATGGAAGGTGTTGTGCTGAAATCAGCAGAGGAACCAGAAGTCTTAGTCCGTCTCAGACACGAAACTGAAGCAGAAAAAGGTTATCAACATGTGCTGAATAGGCTCAAAGAACTACTTGATAAACTCATTCTGGAAGCAGGTGAAAGACCAAAAGCTATCGGCATCGGTACACCGGGCACACGAGATCCACAAACAGGGCTACACAAGAATAGTAACTCGACGGTTCTCAATGGTCAACCTTTTAAGGAAGACTTAGCCAAGCTCTTCGGTATCCCTGTAGAAATGGCTAATGATGCCAACTGCTTTGCCCTCGCTGAGGCACGCATGGGCGCTGCACCAGAGGTAGATCCAGAGGCCCAAGTTGTCTTTGGTGTCATCATGGGAACAGGCTGCGGCGGCGGCGTGGTGGTCAACGGACAGGTGATCAATGGGAAACAAGGCATTGGTGGCGAATGGGGCCATAACTTCTTGGACGAAAGCGGAGGCCCTTGCTACTGCGGTAAAACGGGATGCGTCGAAAGAATTATCTCTGGGACCGGTTTAGAAAACTTCTACGAAGAGCAAACGGGTATCCGAAAGAGACTCAAGGAAATTATTCCAGCTGCCAGAAACGGTTCAGACCCGGTGGCAGTTCAAACCCTAGATAGACTTGTTCATTTTTTTGGGCTTGGCATCTCAAACATCATCAACATTCTTGATCCGGATGTGATTGTACTGGGGGGTGGTGTAGGAAATATTGAGGAACTCTACACACGAGGAGTTGCGGAAGCAACTAACTATGTATTCAATCTCAGACTAGATACTAAGATCGTAAAACCAAAATTAGGAGATAGCGCAGGGGTATTCGGCGCAGCATTCTTGACTGCCTAAATGTCTATCCATCCCCCTCTCGAGAGGCTGCTACTACGTCGGGGAGGGTTACAGCTTTCTGAGCAGGCTCTCCATCGAAGTCGTTTCCTTCAACTTCGCCTTAACATCATCAATGGATACCCGAATCTGCGAAAGATCATCTCTGTCTCGGATGGTGACGGTATTGTCTTCCAGCGTTTGATGATCCACTGTTACACAAAAAGGCGTCCCGATCGCATCTTGCCTTCTGTACCGCTTACCAATCGCATCTTTCTCATCGTATTGACAATTGAAGTCGAATTTCAACTCTTTCAATATTTCGCGCGCCTTCTGCGGAAGTCCTGAGTCCTCCTTCTTTAAGAGCGGCAAAACCGCTACTTGATACGGCGCCAAAGGAGCAGGTATTTTTAGCACGGTCCGTTGAGACCCGTCCTCAAGTGTTTCTTCCTGATAAGCCGAAGTCATAATGGCCAAGAACATACGATCTAGACCAATGGAGGTTTCCACTACATAGGGCACATATGATTTATTCTCTTCCGGATCAAAGAACTGCAGTTTCTTGCCTGAATGTTCTTCATGGGCTTTCAAATCGAAATCCGTTCTCGAATGAATTCCCTCCAACTCTTTGAAGCCCATCGGGAAATTGAATTGAATATCAGCCGCTGCGTTGGCATAATGCGCCAAATTCACATGGTCGTGGAATCTATAATTCGTTTCGTCCACGCCAAGCGCTTGATGCCAAGCCATGCGTTGTGTTTTCCAAGCTTCATACCATTTGAGCTCCTCACCTGGTTTTACAAAAAATTGCATTTCCATCTGTTCAAATTCACGCATTCTGAAAATGAACTGACGTGCAATGATCTCATTTCTGAAGGCTTTACCGATCTGGGCAATACCAAAAGGGATCTTCATTCTCCCCGTCTTCTGCACATTCAGGTAATTGACGAAAATACCCTGTGCTGTTTCAGGTCTTAGGTAGATTTTATTAGAGTCATCGGCGACTGAGCCCATCTCTGTTGAGAACATCAGATTGAACTGACGTACTTCTGTCCAATTCTTTGAACCAGAGATCGGGCAAGCGATGCCTAACTCTTCGATCAAAGCCTTTACGTCTGCCAAATCTCCTTTTTCCAAGCTTTCCCCCATCCGCTTTTCGATTTCATCGATCTTCGTTTGGTTGCGTAGTACATTGGGGTTCGTTGCCAGAAATTGTTCTTTGTCAAAGGCGTCACCAAAACGCTTTTGCGCCTTAGTCACTTCTTTTTCGATCTTGGCCTCATACTTGGCAATATGATCCTCGATCAGCACATCCGCGCGATAACGCTTTTTGGAGTCTTTGTTATCGATCAAAGGATCATTGAACGCATCCACATGGCCAGAAGCCTTCCATGTTGTAGGATGCATGAAGATGGCCGCATCAATCCCCACAATATTTTCATTGAGCTGCACCATGGCTTTCCACCAATACTGCTTAATGTTATTCTTTAATTCTACCCCATTTTGCCCATAATCGTACGCAGCTCCCAGGCCATCATAAATTTCACTTGAAGGAAAAATAAAACCGTACTCCTTGGCATGCGCCGTGATTTTCTTGAGCAAATTATCGTCATTTTGTGCCATGCCGCAAAGATATGTATTTGGATGTTATCGGAAAGGGCTTTTTCGCCCTTGTTGGTCTTTTCGACAATTGGAAACATTCCCTGACCGAGGGCATGCAACCCTCTTGTCGGCTTCTTTTTTACTTGCAAGTTCACCGATGGCATGAAAAATGTACACTTCATGGATTAAACCATAAACCACCTTTTGAAATCTATTATTTTGATGAAGATGAAACAAAAACTGTTGGCGATATCAGGGGCATTGATCATTATCCTGTTGGCAATTGTCGGCGTTCAACAGTACCAATTGTTCCAAACCAAACAATATAGCCCAGAAGCAAAGGTGCAATATGTGAGTAGTAACCTACGCATCGACGTTCAATACAACAGGCCATCAAAAAATGGAAGAGTGATTTTTGGAGAATTGGTGCCCTATGGCAATTGGTGGAGAACAGGAGCAAATGAGCCTACTACGATCAGCCTATCGCGCGATGTTCTCTTCAATGAAAAAGATTTACTGCTCGCGGGCACCTATTCCGTCGTGACCATCCCGCACCCTGATCATTGGATCTTAATTTTTAATATGCTGATTCCCGACTGGGGTACTGACTATGATCCCAGTCAAGATGTACTCGAAGTCCGTATGCAAGTGGCAAGACTACCACAAACTGTTGAACAATTCCTGATTGATTTTGCTGACAATGATGACGAAGCACAGCTCATTATGGCATGGGATAATGTCAAGGCGAGCGTTCCTTTTCGTGTGTTTTAACGATCAAACTTCAAGGAAACCTCTCGTAAACTATCATTAGAGCCTACCATGGTCAAGACATCACCAATACGCAAACGCGTATAGCCATGAGTAATCAGGGTTTGCCCTCCACGACTTATCGAAAGTACAATGATATCTTGTGGCAATCTGAGGTCCCTGAGCGGAATACCACGAAGATCCTGGTTCATCACTTCCACGTCAATGGTATCTTGATCTTCTTGCATACCCAAAAGCAGTGTTGCAGCCTGTGGTGATCGCACAAAATGATCCATTAAGCTCACCATGGCCGTTGTCGGGTCTACGATCAAACAACCCAAGGCATGGAAATCTTCAAAGTTCTCTCGCTTGTTCAGTCTAACCACGATGTCTTTAGTGCCTACATGTTCATAAACGGCTTCTGCAATCTCTAAATTTTCTTCATCCGTTAGGGTCAATACGACGGCCTCCGCTTTTTGAATATTTTGAGCTTCTAGTGTTTCTAAACTAAAATCATCCACCTGTCTGATGATAATATCCGGAAACTCTTTCGTGTTTATTTCTTGATTTTTTGTAATGATCTCAGCCTCCCAACCGTGCTCTTTTAACTGTCTTGCTAAAGCCACAGACTGTGATTCGAACCCGATAATGAATGCATCTCTGACGCCATCAAAGTGGGGCGTGTTAGCGCGCAACCTAGCCTCTCCGACCAAATTGATTGACCATTTGAACAAAGGAGGTCCGACAAACTGGTTGATCACGATCACAGCAACAACAGTCGTTTGAAATTCATTTCCCCAAGCAGGAAAAGCATTGGCCACAACAGTCGCAAGGCCTAAACCGACGCCCGCTTGTGTAACGAAAGGCATCCAGCCTATTCGCCTGAAGAGCGGAGGGTCACCCGCCAAGGTTCCTCCAATGAAAGAGCCCGCAATCATCGTAACCAAGCGGATGGCAAAAAGAATAAATGCCACACCGATCAAACTGATCAACACATCCAAGGAAACGGAAGCTCCTGTAAGGGTAAAGAAGCAAATGTAAATAACTGGTCCAATGTCTTCTAAGATCCTGATAAACTCTTGGCGATACTTTGAATAGTTGGTTACAAAGAAACTACCAATGATACAGATCAGAAGGGGCTCCAAGTGAATTATCTTTCCAAACCAATCGGGAGAATGAAGTTCAACATAATAGTTAAGCGCATAAACCCCATAGCCAATGACTAAGATCAGTGCCGCTTTCGCGTACTCGTTCATCCGGATGCTCAACACAACTGAAAGCACTCTTCCAATTAAATAGCCCAGCCCGAAAGATGCCAAAAGCTCTGCGATCAAAATCAATAAGAACCAAATGGTAAAAGGCTCTCCACTAACTAAAGTGACAGAGATAGAAAAACAGATGGCAAATAGCAGGATCACCAAAAAATCCTTGATGACCGTAACACCCATGGCCATTTGCACAAATGGTCCTTTGGCACGCATTTCATTGATCACTGCAATGGCTGAGGCTGGAGATCGAGCAACAAATATTGTCGCCATCAACATGGCGACCGACACCTTGGTGGCGGTATTCATTCCTTGCATGAATTCGATTTTATCTGCTAACAAGTAAATCAGGATGGCGCTAACAATGAAGGTGACGCCCAGTTGTCCAAAAGTCATCCATTTGATGCTTTTGAATCGACTCCGCATATCTTTTACATAGAGCTCTGCTGCTGCAGCAAAAGCAATAAAGGCTAAAGAAATATCATTAATAAATTGAAGTCCAGAACCTGTTCCTGCCGGGAGCAATTTAAAAATAAAGGGCCCTGAAATGAGTCCAATCACCAAAAGACCGGTGATTAGAGGTAGTTTCAGCTTCTGAAAAAACTGCGCAATTTGGTTGGCTGCGACAGCCACAATGGCAAAGCCTCCAAGGAGTATCAGGGTCGATTGTAGGTTGTCCATAAACAGGAAAAATAAGGAGCTTTAATGAATGCAACACCATTCGGTGACACTTTTGTTTGAAGAACTAACCCATAGAATTGACATTGATCTTCAAGCCATGGGTCATTGTCTTATGCACAGGACACTTATGGGCAATTTCCACCATCCGTTCTTTTTGCGCTTGCGTCAAGTTACCTGTCAGTTCCAATTCGACATCAATAAATTCCATTAAACTCGAAGCATCTAGGTGTTCTGCATCCTCCGCATGCCTTTTCTCCCTTGTCAAATGCACCTTTACCTCCTGGAGATCGATCTTTTTGTGCTCAGCATACATTCTTAGGGTCAACGCTGTGCAGGCACCTAAGGCACTCACCAATAAGTCATAAGGTGTGCCGCCAAAATCAGTACCCCCAACACTTTTTGGCTCATCCGCCAAAAGATAATGCCCATTTGCATTGATTTCTGCCAGATACCCATTGTGATCTTCATTCCGGACCACCACTTGATGATCTGTGTCCAAACCGGTTTCTTGCTCAAGGTTAACGTATCGATCGGCCCAGGCGGCAATGACTTCACCAACATAAATGGCGTCTCTTTTGCCTGACAACAAATGGTCTGCTTTGTCTAAAGAGATATAGCTCTTAGGATGATGTGCTGCTTTGTAAATCTTCTCAGCATTCTTAATATCCACAATGGCATCTTGGGGGGAATGAAATACGATCAATGGTTTCTTTAGGCTAGCAATGGTTTGGGCTAAATCATTGCGTTCGAGGTCTTCAATAAATTGTTTCTTAATGGTGAATGGTCTTCCGCCAATAGATACCTTGGCATATCCCGTTGCTTCAATCTCTTCTAAAGAATTTTGAAAAAGCCGTTTCACATGGGGAGGGTCTGATGGAGCTCCAATGGTCGCAACCGCCTCGACGCTTTCAATACTTGATGCGGCCATCAAAACGGCTGCTCCTCCTAATGAATGACCAATGATGATCTTTGGGGCTTGAAATTCATGTTTCAAATGATCGGCAGCACACAGCAAGTCTTCGACATTGCTTGAAAAGTTAGTGTCGGCAAAATCTCCTTCGCTTTCTCCCAAACCTGTAAAATCAAAACGCATCACCGCAATACCCTTCGCGGTCAGCGCCCGGCTAATGTTCGTTACGGCCTGTAGATTTTTATTGCAGGTAAAGCAGTGCGCAAATAGTGCATAGGCAGTAGGTCTTTTGTTCACTGGCATTTCAATCCTCGCAGATAGATCATGTCCGTATTGATTGGTGAAGGAGACGTTAAGGGTTTTCATGAAGATGGCATTTTATCTCTTGAAGATACTTTAATCTAGCGTCATAACTTAACGTCTCATCTGTTCAACGAAAAAGAGCTGCATAAAAAATGGCTCCAGAGATAAGGGTAAAGCGTTGGTTAAGTGTTTTTTATTTAACTACCTAATCAAGATCGCTCACTGGTTGTTGATCCGAATGGAGGAAATTATCGGGTAAAAAATTCATTAAGCGTGAGCGTGAATAAATAATAAGCTTGTAGCAATACAGGCTTATTTTTTTGTCTGAGCGGGTCATTTCTACTTTCGGGAAAACAAATACCTTTGCGGTCAGTTTTTGAGGGGAAAACCAAGCATATGGCAAAATCTTTAACCGGTGTACTGATCGTAAATCAAGGAACAACTGATAGTCCTAAAACCAGTGATGTACGCAAATACTTAAGAGAATTTTTAATGGATGGCAGGATCATCGACATTCCTGCACTTCCTCGCTTTCTGCTGGTCAATGGCATCATTGCCCCGTTCAGAGCACCAAAATCTGCCAAGGAGTATGCTAAACTATGGGAAGACAGGGGCTCTCCTTTGAAATATACGGGAGAAGACGTCAGGGACATGCTACAGCATGCCTTGGGTGATGAATACAAAGTGGTTTTGGGCATGCGATATCAAAGCCCGAGTCTAGAATCTGTCCTCCAACAATTAAAAGAGGCCAATGTGGCAAAGATCATCGTAATTCCTTTATTCCCACAATATGCTTCGGCCACCACCGGTTCTGTTTCTGCCAAAGTCAATGAGATCGTGAGCAAGTGGCAGATCATACCATCCATCACACACGTCAACCAGTTTTTAGAGCATCCTAAATTCATTGAAGCTTTCGCTGAAAATGGAAGAAAAATGATGGCTGAAAAAGAGTATGACCATGTCATCTTTAGCTACCATGGTGTTCCTGAAAGACACATCAGAAAGGGTTCTGTCGGCAATCAATGTCAGCTAGGATCCTGCTGCGAAGCTTTTCACGAACGTAACCGGTTTTGTTACAGGGCACAATGCTTCCAAACCACACGTTTGCTTGTGAAAGCCCTAGGCCTAAAAGAAGGGGAATACACAACTGCGTTCCAGTCAAGATTAGGGAGAGACCCCTGGGTACAGCCCTACATCGATGAAGTATTGAAGGAATTGCCTAAAAAAGGAATTAAGAGAGTATTGGCTTATTCTCCCGCTTTTATTGCCGATTGCCTAGAGACTACTTTAGAGGTTGGTGAAGAATTCAAAGAGGAGTTTGAGGAAGCTGGAGGAGAAGTTTGGGATTTGGTTCCCAGCCTGAATACCTCCACGACTTGGGTGGAATGTTTAGAAGATCTAGTTAGAACAGCCTAACGCTGGCTAATCTGAATGATCCTGCCTCCTATTAATGTATTACCAGCAGACTGACAGTTTTCTTCTGTGTAAAGATCTTCTAGGCTGATAAAAACCTCGAGCCCCTCCACTCTATATTGACTGGGTACATAAGAGGGCTTGTAGAACTGTCCTTCAAGGTTAATCACCCAACCACAGTCTTCATAACCCACTGGTGAATCTTGCATTTGACCTACTCCTTCTATGACTTGCAACTCATCCGTACTTGAACAGGCAAAACAGACAAGTAGCATAAAAAAGAAGGACATCTTTGTGGGGCGCATGCTATAAAACGATTGCAGGTTCTACAATATCTGCTAAATTCTGAACTACATAATCAACTTCTTCTTGGGTATTGTTCCTACTAAACGAAAAGCGAATCCCTTGGCGGTTCGCATCTGCTTTTATCCCTGTCAATACATGCGATCCTGTGTTTGCTCCACTGGAACAAGCACTTCCACCAGAAGCGGAAATGCCATTGATGTCAAGATTGAATAACAGCATGTCATTGTCCTCGTGCGCAGGAAAACTCACGTTGAGAACTGTATATAAACTCTTTTGAGGGTCAAGATCTCCATTAAAACCAATACCCGGGATCTTCTCTCTCAGTTGTTCAATCATGCTAGACTTAAGCCCTTGTACATGTTGTTGATGTTTTTCCATGTCGCGGTAAGCAATTTCAAGCGCTTTTGCCAGGCCTACAATACCGTAGACATTCTCCGTACCGCCTCTGCGGTTACGTTCTTGCCCTCCACCTTCGATAAACCTTGGTATGGACTTGGTTTTGCAAACCCTTAAAAAACCAACCCCTTTAGGGCCATGAAACTTGTGTCCAGCACCTACTAAAAAATGGCATTTTAAGGATTGCAGATCATGCCGAAAGTGTCCCATGGTCTGTACCGTGTCTGTATGAAATACAGCATCATACGCATCGGCCAGTTCGCCTATCGCTTCAATATCATTCAATGTTCCAATCTCATTGTTCCCGTGCATCAGGGTAATCAATGAGCGCTTGTTGGATTTGAGCAATTCTTCAAGATGCTGCAGGTTGATGTGCCCCAATGCATCGAGTTCGACAAAGCTCACTTTTGCTTTCCCTTCGGCCTCTAGTCGTTCAATGGTATGAAGAACAGCGTGGTGTTCAATCGGAGAAGAAATGATATGATCAATTCCATAGGCTTCTATTGTACCTCTGATGGCAGTATTATCGGCTTCCGTTCCGCCGGAAGTAAAGAAAATTTCTGAAGGAGCCGTATTTAGCAGCTGAGCCACCGTTCTTCTGGCATATTCTATCTTCGTTCTTACCTCACGACCATGTGCATGGGTAGAGGAAGGGTTTCCGTACATATCAAGCATCAATGGCTTCATTGCCTCAAAGACCTCTGGATCTAAGGCAGTGGTAGCGGCATTATCGAAATATACCTTCATGGCTTAAAAAATTATTTCGCTACAATCTCTCTAATGTCACTGATGATCTTATTCGCCAAATGTTCTGCGGTAGCCTCACTTTCAGACTCCGCATAAATACGAATGATCGGTTCAGTATTTGACTTGCGTAAATGTACCCATTCTTTGTCAAATTCTATCTTGACACCATCTATGGTGTTCACTGGCTGATTCTTATACTTCTCTTGCATACCAGCCAGCACAGCATCTACATCAATGTCAGGAGATAAATCGATCTTATTTTTTGAGATAAAATAATTGGGATAAGACGCACGCAACATAGAAACACGTTTTCCAAACTTCGCCAAATGTGTAAGGAATAAGGCAATTCCAACCAATGCATCTCTGCCATAATGGAGCTCAGGATAGATGATTCCTCCATTACCCTCTCCTCCAATAACCGCGTTAGTCGCTTTCATCTGGGTAACCACGTTTACTTCGCCAACAGCAGAAGCATGATAGGCTCCACCCCTTTTTTCGGTGACATCCCGTAGAGCCCTTGTCGAAGAAAGGTTGGACACTGTATTACCAGGGCTTTGCGATAGAATATAATCGGCAACTGCCACAAGCGTATACTCTTCACCAAAAGGTGTTCCGTCTTCAGAAACGAAAGCCAAACGATCTACATCGGGATCTACCACAATACCCAAGTCGTAATTTCCCTTTTCTAAAACACGGGAAATCTCTGATAAGTGCTCAGGTAGAGGTTCCGGGTTATGCGGAAACAAGCCATTCGGCTCGCAATACAACTCTTCCACCTCAACACCCAGTTTTTTCAATAATGGAGGTAATGATATCCCGCCAGTTGAATTGACACAGTCGATCACCACCTTAAATTTAGCTGCTTTGATGGCCTCAACATCAACCAACGAAAGGGCCAATACTTGGTCAATATGCTTATCGATGTAAGCATCGCTCTTGGTCTCTTTGCCAAGTTTCTTTACTTCGGCAAAATGGAAGGCTTCTTTTTCTGCGATTGATAATACCGCTTGGCCATCATCTCCGCTTATGAATTCTCCTTTGTCGTTCAACAACTTCAAGGCGTTCCACTGCACCGGATTATGACTTGCAGTTAAGATGATTCCGCCACCTGCCTCTTCTGCCGGAACCGCCATTTCAACAGTAGGAGTAGTAGATAGGCCAAGATCAATGACGTCAATGCCCAGAGCGATCAAGGTTGAAGAAACCAAGTCAGAGATCATCTTGCCCGAAGGCCTCGCGTCTCTGCCAATCACTATTTTAGATTTTCCGGTTTCTTGCTGTACCCAAGTACCAAAAGCTGCTGCAAACTTTACGGCATCGATTGGGGTAAGGGCTTCGTCAACTTTTCCACCGATAGTTCCCCTAATGCCTGAGATTGATTTAATTAATGTCACTTCCTATTCTATTTTTTTGGTGAGACAAAGATAGTCATTTACTTCCCTTAGGAAGTACCAAATGCGTTAAGAATGATTCTGAAAATAAGGTCTTATTTGAATTTAGCCAACACCTTGTCTACCTCATTATCGGGGTTACCACAAGATTCGCCTGCTTTGACATCTTTACCGCAAAAGCCACATCTAACCCCTTCTTTATTCAAGAATGGACTTTGAGAGGCACAGGTGCCTTTGAACTCCCCATTCTTTAATAAAATCAGTCGCACAGACATGCCTACAAAAAATAATCCCACCAATACAAGAGTCGCTATTAATGTCATTTCGCAGTATTTTGATGCAAATTTAATATTCTTAGTGCCTTAACACTACCTTTGCAGCATAAGTTTCTGGGCAGAATACAATAATCATGATCGAACCGAAGAAAGACCATAGAAGGAAAGAAAAATTAGCTGCATTCGACAGGCTTCTGACGATCATGGATGAATTGCGGCTAAACTGCCCTTGGGACAAAAAGCAAACGCTTGAAAGTATTCGGCACCTCACTATTGAAGAAACCTACGAGCTTTCCGATGCGATCTTAAATGAGAACGTCGACGAAATCAAAAAAGAGATCGGCGATCTGATGTTGCACATGGTCTTTTACTCTAAAATTGCCGATGAAAAAGGACATTTTGATGTTGGTGATGCCCTGCATGCAATTTGTGATAAACTCGTTCATCGACATCCACACATATATGGCGACGTGGAAGCCAAGGATGAAGAAGCAGTGAAAGCCAATTGGGAAAAGATCAAGCTCAAAGAAAAGGGAAATAAGTCTGTGCTCGGTGGAGTCCCCAAATCATTACCCGCCATGGTGAAGGCGACACGGATTCAGGATAAAGCACGTGGCGTTGGTTTCGACTGGGAAAAGAAAGAACAGGTATGGGAAAAGGTAGAGGAAGAAATGCAGGAGTTCAAACAGGAGATCGATATCGAAAATGGCAAAGCCGTTAACAAAGAAAGGGCTCGAAATGAGTTTGGAGACATGCTTTTCTCTTTAGTCAATTACTCCAGATTCATTGACATTGATCCTGAAGAAGCATTAGAACGAACCAACCTTAAGTTCATTAAACGTTTTCAGTATTTAGAAACGCAAGCCAAACAAGACGGTAAAGATATCGGTGACATGACGCTTGCTGAAATGGATGTTTATTGGGAAGAGGCCAAAAAACTCAAATGATCGGAAAAAAGACCTTATCGAAATTTCTGTTTTGGCGAGTCAAGCACATCAGCACCAAAAACTTTGTGATCCTATTAGGTGCCATCACGGGTCTAATAGGAGGCGTTGCAGCGGTAACCCTAAAAAGCGCAGTGCACTGGCTACGGGATAGCTTTGAGCACTTGAACATCCCACTTCTTTACGTTGTATTGCCGATGATCGGCATACTCATCACTACCTTTCTTGCCAAAAACATACTCAAAGAAAAGCTGGGTCATGGCGTCACAACCATTCTGTACATCATCTCAAAAAAATCCTCTAAGATCAGCCAGAACAAGATGTTCAGTCGAATGGTCACTTCCGGTATTACCGTAGGTTTTGGTGGTTCGGTTGGTCTAGAGGCACCCGTCGTCGTTACAGGATCCGCCATTGGTTCTAATATTGGCCAGCTTATGCACATGAATTATAGGCAGAGGACACTGCTTATCGGTTGTGGAGCAGCTGCTGCCATATCGGGCATCTTTAACTCTCCTGTCGCTGGAGTAATTTTCAGCATTGAGGTAATCCTCACCGAAGTAACTGTTGCCATCTTTATCCCTTTGTTGATCGCTTCCGTTTGTGGAGCCTTGGTCTCAATGTTATTATTGGGTGATGATGTCCTTTTCTCCTTTGACCTCAAGGACCCATTCCTCGCCAGCGATTTTCCTTATTTTGTTTTATTGGGTATTCTATGCGGGCTAGGGTCTGTTTATTTCACCAGGAGCACTTTGCTGGCTGAAAAGCTCATACAGCAAGTCAAATCAACTTACCTCAGGGCCATTGTCGGCGGTCTATCAATTGGCTTAATCATCTATTTTTTCAACCCCATTTATGGTGAAGGATACCGCAGCATCAAACTGATTCTTCAAGGACAGGCAAATGAAATCATCAATCAGAGTCTATTTCTAGCATGGGATTCTGATTGGGTTCTAGTCGTTTTTGCCTTCCTCATTTTACTGCTAAAGCCATTCGCTACGGGGCTGACCATCGGTGCCGGTGGTAATGGCGGAATCTTCGCCCCTAGCATGTTCATGGGTGCCTTGGTCGGTTTCGTCTTTGCTCAAACGGGCAATCTATTACTGAATGGAGAACCCTTGTCCGTCAGTAACTTCACGCTTGTGGGTATGTGTGGCGTCATGAGTGGTGTATTGCACGCTCCATTGACGGCCATATTTCTTATTGCCGAAATCACGAGTGGTTATACGCTCTTTTTACCTCTCATGTTAGTTTCTGCTATTGGCTATTATGCAAGCCAGTACTTTGAAAAGTATTCATTTTATACGAGCAAGTTGATTGAATCAGGCGACATTATTCCATATGATAAGGCCAAACAATTACTTAGCTTGATGCAGATCAACAGGCTGATCGAAAAAGACTTGCTGATCATAAAACCAGAGGAAACCTTGGCCGGTCTTGTTTCACTTGTCAAAAAGTCTCATCGCAATATTTTTCCAGTGGTAACTTCTGAAAATGAACTAGTTGGGATCATTACCTTAGATGATATTCGTGAAATTATGTTCGACCATGATTCACAGAAAAGTGTAATTGTATCAACCCTCATGCATAAACCTCCTGCGATCATCAAAGCAGACGAGAAAATGCAACAAGTGATGAACAGCTTCGAAACGACAGGTGCCTGGAACTTACCTGTTGTAGATGAAAATGGCTATGTAGGCATTGTTTCGAAGTCACGGATCTTCAATGCATACAGAACGATGCTCAAAAGACAAAAGAAGGGGCTTGAGCTTACTTAATCGATGTTTCTGCTCCTTGTTCAAAAAAAGACACAAAATAGTAAAAAGTCGATTTGACACAAAAGTTATCAACAAAAATAAAATCAGCCAAAAAATTCATAACTCACTGTTTATCTGCTGGTTATGCCTATGTGTTAAAGTTGTGTGGATAAATTCTTTAAAATGTGGAAAAAAATATCTGTGTTTTTTTGATTCTTTTTTTTGTCTAAAAATCGATCCTTTTGAGAAGGAATCTATTTCGATTTTGCTTCAAAATTTATATCCGAAATTCAACAGAAATTGAATGTAATCGCCACCAAAAAATAGTGTTAATCACGTGCTGAACTTCACAGATTTTACCTCTCGCTTGCTCATGACCCATTATCTCATGAAAAATTGACAGTTAACTCTTTTAACAGAATAAAACCGTTAGACGAATAGGCTCGATGAATTTCACAAAACACACAGTCTTAGAATAATACAATTCTATTTCTTCGACCAAGCAGAAACTATTCGATTACATCCTTAAATTTGTGGGTAAGCATACCAAAAAAGTCATTCATGAATTGGAGAGCGTTTCATTTATTAGTCTTCGTACACTTTTCTTTTCTGACGACGTGCTGGGGTCAAGCACCCATATCAAATGAAGTCACACTGAAATCGCTACCTAATGCCTATGGTCAGATCATAGACCCTAGGACAGATGTTGAACAAGGCCTTGTACTTATCTTCACTAACCATGGTTGTCTATACTCGCAATTATACAGTGCACGCTTGAATGAGATGCAGCAAGAGTTTGCCGCTTTGGGTATCAAACTGGTTGCCATTGAGACAAAGATCGACTCATTCGAGAACTCGTCCCTTTCTTTGGCCAATTATTTATCAGAAGTCACTACCTCTTACTCATACCTCATAGACATAGACAACACACTGGCCCGTGCAATGGGTGCCGAAAGTAGTCCGCATGCATTTTTGTTGAGGAAGCAGGAGGAGGCTTTTCAGATCGTCTATGAAGGAAGTATAGATAATAATAGTAGAAATCGTGATCGCGTGACCCGTGACTACCTAAGAGATGCAGTAACTCAACTATTGGCGGGAGAGGAAATTACCTACAGTAAAAGTAAACCCATTGGTTGTGACATCAGCAAAAATTAGGGCCTAACTCCGTGAAGTTTCTTTAAAATATCGTCAACATATTCTCTCGTATTTGACAATCGCGGCACCTTATTCTGGCCACCCAGTTTACCTCTTCCCTTCATCCATTCATAGAACGTTCCCTTGGGCACAAAATGAACTATGGGCTTACTTAATGCAATGTTTTTGTGACGCTTTGCATCGTAATCAGAGTTGACCATGCGCAAGGTCCTATCCAATTCATGAGAAAACCTATCGACATCTTCAGGTTCGTCTTCAAACTCAATGATCCACTCATGAGCACCATTCTCGTCTTCATTGAAATATTTAGGTGCTGCTGTAAAATTGATCACCTCCGCATTGCACTTATCTGCTGCCACCTCAATGGCTCTTTCTGCATTCTCCACTACCAGCTCTTCGCCAAAAGCATTGATAAAATGTTTGGTCCTCCCTGAAATCCGTATTTTATAAGGATCTGTTGAGGTAAACTCAATGGTATCTCCAATTTTGTACCTCCACAGCCCAGCATTGGTTGATATCAGTAAGGCATACTGCTCACCAACTTTTACATCACCTAAACCAATGACCTTAGGAGACTCTTTATGGATATCATCGAAAGGAATGAACTCATAATAAATACCATAATCTAACATGAGCAACATATCAGGTTGAGTCAGGTCATTTTGAATACCAAAAAACCCCTCTGACGCATTGTAGGTTTCGAGGTACGTCAGATCATCACCTACCAACTTCTTGAACATGCTTCGATAGGGCCCAAAAGCAACCGCTCCATGAAAAAACACTTCGAGATTAGGCCATACTTCTCTGATATTACTTTTTCCAGTAACCTCGAGCAATCGCTGCAAAAGAACGATCGTCCAAGTGGGTACTCCTGAAATGCTCGTCACATTTTCATCAACCGTATACTGCGCCATTCGTTCGATCTTTGCCTCCCACTCATCCATCAATGCAATCTCCAATGTTGGCGTTCGCACAAAGCGGGTCCAATAGGGTAAGTTCGACATGATAACAGCAGAGACATCACCGTAAAAGGATTCACTATTGGTATCAAACTGATTCACCTGTTGGCTTCCACCAATTGTTAGCCCTTTACCAGCAAACATTTTTGTTTCTGGGTTGGCATTGCAATAAACAGAGAGCATGTCCTTTCCTCCTTTGAAATGACATTCTTCTAGTGCCTCATAGGAAACGGGAATGAATTTACTGCGTGCGTTGGTCGTACCACTCGACTTAGCGAACCACTTGACATCCGACGGCCACAACAAGTTCTGTTCACCTCGCATATTGCGCTCGATATACGGGTGTATCTCTTCGTAAGAAAAGGTTGGAATCATCCTTCGAAACTGATCCTCGGTATGGATATCGGCAAAACCATGTGTGCGGCCAAACTCCGTATGGCGTGCGGTAGTAATGAGTTTTTTGAAGAGCTCTTCTTGAACCTCCAGAGGGTATTTCATGAAAAGATCGATGTCATGCATCCTCTTTTTCATTACCCATGTCAATATGGAATTAAGAATTGCCAATGAGGTCTTTTCGCTTTAATTGAAAATGCTTTCCTAAATATACTTTTCTTACCTGTTCATCGGCAGCCAGTTCTTCGGCCGTACCTGCTTTTAATAATCGCCCTTCGAACATCAAATACGCCCTATCTGTAATCGAAAGTGTTTCTTGCACATTGTGATCAGTGATCAAAATTCCAATATTCCTGTTCTTCAACTGCGCAACAATGGTTTGAATTTCCTCTACCGCGATCGGGTCTACTCCTGCAAAAGGCTCATCGAGTAATACGAATGAAGGATCAACCGACAAGGCTCGAGCGATTTCTGTTCTTCTTCTCTCTCCCCCCGAAAGTACCCTGCCTAAGTTCTTTCTTACGTGCGTAAGGGAAAACTCTTCTAAGAGCGATTCCATTTTCTCTTTCTGCTCTGCTTTGGAAAGTTTCGACATTTCTAACACGGCCAATATGTTTTGCTCAACCGTCAGTTTTCTAAAAACAGAAGGTTCTTGCGCCAAATAACCGATTCCCATTTGAGCTCTTTTGAACATGGGCTCCGGTGTAATGTCTTTGTCATCGAGGTAAATATGGCCTTCATTGGGTTTGATCAAGCCCACGATCATGTAGAATGAGGTGGTTTTTCCAGCCCCGTTAGGTCCTAGTAAACCAACGATCTCACCTTGGTTTACCTCAACGGAAATATCGTTTACAACTTTCCGCTTCTTATAAATCTTGATGAGGTTTTCCGCTCTTAAATTCATTCCTTTTCCGTTAATCAAACTTGATATCCTTGATCATCAATTGCAAAGAAGTGATGCCACGAAATTCATTCTCTTCAATGGTATATGCCAGATGGAAACGCATGCCGCAATCTACCAAGTCCATGTAATCCCCTAAACCAAATCCTATGGCGTCGAAAGCTGCATCAGTACCCTCTTGCTTTACAGTAAATTTCAAATGATCGCCTTTCAAAACACGCGCATTGGTTGCAAAAACATTCTCCGACACAAAAACAGGCTGCATATTCTTGGGACCAAATGGCGCCATCTGTGAGATGATCTTGAAAAACCGCTCATTGATCTCATCTAGAAAAATCACAGCGTCCGCTTTGATGACTGGCTTCGTTTGCTCTTGGGTAATTGTCCGTTTAACCACTTCTTCGAATCGCTGCCGAAAGGCCTCAACGTTTTCAGTGGGCAAGGTAACCCCTGCAGCATACTTATGACCGCCAAACTGCTCAAGTAGATCGGCGCATTGAGAGATAGCCTGGTATACATCAAAGCCATCCACCGATCTGGCTGAACCAGTAACCTTATCGTTGGACTCTGTTAAAATCACTGTCGGTTTATAATAACGCTCAATACAGCGAGAAGCCACTATGCCGATGACCCCTTTATGCCAACTATTTTTAAAGAGTACGGTCGATTTTGCTGCTAACATGTCTTCACTAGTAGAGATCATTTCTAGCGCTTCTTCAGTAATACTCGAATCAAATGTCCGTCGCTCGTCATTTTGATGATCAATGGAACTGGCTAAAACTTCTGCTTCATCCTCTGAATCGGCCAATAAAAGATCTACTGCTGCTCCCGCATGATCCATTCTTCCCGCGGCATTTATCCTTGGTCCGATACCAAAAACAATGCCTGATATGGTGAGATTTCTCTTGTTTTTACAAAGATTAACCAACGAAGCTAATCCTGGCCTTGGCCGTTGATTCAGCTTTTTCAAGCCATAGTAGGCCAAAATTCTATTTTCACCTGTCAGGGGCACAATATCTGAGGCAATGCTGACGGCCAAAAGATCTAAATAGTCGAACAAGGCGGTTCTTTCGTTGATGCCTTTCTTTTGACAGAAAGCCTGTAGTAGCTTAAAGCCCACTCCGCAACCCGATAACTCCTTATAAGGATAAGCACAATCGGCTCTTTTTGGATCCAATACTGCCAAAGCAGGAGGAAGTTCATCTCCTGGGTTATGGTGATCGCAAATGATGACATCTATGCCATGCGTATTGGCATCCGCCACACGATTATTGGCTTTTATTCCGCAGTCAAGGGTAACAATTAAACTAAATCCATGCTCCGCCGCGTAATTGATCCCTTCGTCAGAAACGCCATATCCTTCCTTATATCGATCCGGAATATAATAGGCAAGTGACTTGTGATAGTTAGAAAGGAATCCAAAAAAGGTCGCAACGGCAGTCGTACCATCAACATCGTAATCGCCATAGACCATTACCTTTTCATTATTTGTAATGGCTTTGTCCAGTCGCGCCACCGCCTTATCCATATCCTTCATTAAAAAAGGATCGTGAAGGTCTTCAATCTTAGGTTTAAAAAAAGAATGGGCTTCCTCTTCAGAGTGAATGTTTCGTTGAGCCAAAAGTATGGCGATTGCTTCAGAAACGTGTAACTCCTCTTGAAGTTTCTCAGCCACCTCATGGTCAAAATTATCCTCAAAAACCCAACGCTTCTGCATGATTATTGGTGTGATAAATTAAAGTAAAAATATAAAAAAAGCAGTACCCAGAAGAGCACTGCCTACTTTAAATTGATCTCTTATTAGTTTGACCCTTGGCCTGCATTGCCAATCACTTCTTTCAATGGTACTCGCTTGTTATCTTTATAAGGAACGATCCACGCGTCTTCAACGCCCATTTCTCTGAGATATCTTTTCAAAACATTGGCGTCTTCATAGTTTCTGAAGTTGCCAATAACATATCTCCTGAGCTCTTCCATTTCTTCTTGGTTGAACTCTTTTGACGTCTCCGCATATTTTTCCAGATCCATTTTTCTGAATGCACCCACTTGTACCTTAAACACAACCCCAACGCTGAAGTCTTCACCATTCATCATATTCGGGTTAAACGCTGGTTGTTGTACCGGTTGTTCTTTCAAGTTTTCCAACTCTCGTTGTGCCGCTTGATAAGCTGCTTGCATTCTGGTAACCTGCTTTTGAAGATCGCTCGTTTGCTCATCCTTGGTTGAAATTTGAGATTCAAGACTTTTGATTTCGCCTTCTATACTCGCAATTGTTGCTTTCATAGCCGTGTTTTGCTCATATAACATCCTGAAGTCTTCTGGAGACATCTTCTTTTTCCTTTTCTTCCATTCCTTCTTTTCCTTTTTGGGCAAAGGTCTGACATCTTCAGTTTGGGCAAAGGCAACGGCCGCCACAAAAAGTCCTAACACTAAGGTAAAAATTCTAGTCGTCTTCATTTTGCTCTCTATATAACTACAAATTAGGATTTTAAACTCAGCTTTTCAAACTACCGATCATATCTTCAGGCCGAACCCATTCATCGAATTGTTCTGCGCTAAGGTATCCGAGATTGATCGCCTCTTCTTTCAGGGTAGTACCCTTTTCATGTGCGGTCTTGGCAATTTTTGCTGCTTTCTCATAACCGATCTTTGTGTTCAAGGCGGTCACAAGCATTAATGAATTATTCAAATGCTCTTGGATACTCTTGTGGTTAGGCTCAATCCCCACCGCACAATGCTCATCGAAAGACACACAGGCATCACCGATCAATTGTGCAGATTGAAGCACATTATAGGCCATTACCGGCTTAAAAACATTGAGCTCATAGTGGCCTTGTGCTCCTCCTACAGATACGGCTACATCATTTCCCATGACCTGCGCAGCAACCATGGTCATGGCTTCGCACTGTGTTGGATTGACTTTTCCCGGCATGATTGACGAGCCCGGTTCGTTCGCCGGAATGATGATTTCTCCAATTCCTGATCTCGGACCAGATGCCAACATCCGGATATCATTGGCAATTTTATTCAAAGAAACGGCCACCTGCTTGAGTGCGCCGTGGGTTTCAACAAGGGCATCATGCGCAGCTAAGGCTTCAAATTTGTTTTCTGCGGTAACAAAAGGCAAGCCTGAAAATTCAGCGATCTTCTTTGCGACCAGTTCAGCATAGCCTTCAGGCGTATTGATCCCTGTTCCAACGGCAGTGCCCCCTAATGCAAGTTCGGATAGGTGCGCCAATGTATTCTTCAATGCCTTGATGCCATGATCGAGTTGAGAAACATAGCCAGAAAACTCTTGGCCAAGGGTCAATGGCGTAGCATCCATCAAGTGAGTCCTGCCGATCTTTACCACCTGCATGAAGGCTTCAGATTTTGCCTTCAATGTATTTCTGAGTTGTTCGATTCCTGGAATGGTTGTTTCAACGATCATTTTATAGGCTGCGATATGCATGCCTGTTGGGAAAGTATCATTCGAAGACTGTGACTTATTTACGTCATCATTGGGATGGACCTTCTGCTCTCCCTTGCCGAGTTCATTTCCTGCTAGCACATGCGCACGATTGGCAATCACTTCATTGACATTCATGTTTGACTGTGTTCCTGAGCCCGTTTGCCAAACGACCAGTGGAAACTGATCATCCAATTTTCCTTCCAAAATCTCATCACAGACAGCCGAAATCAAATCCCTTTTCTCTTCAGACAAAACACCTAATTCGCAATTTGTATGCGCTGCTGATTTCTTCAAATAGGCAAAACCATAAACAATTTCTAAGGGCATACTTCCTGCCGGGCCTATCTTAAAATTGTTTCTAGATCTCTCCGTTTGTGCTCCCCAGTATTTCTCGGCAGGTACCTTTACCTCGCCCATCGTATCTTTTTCGATTCTATAATCCATAAGAAATGCGTGATGTTGAATGAGGCTGCAAGTTAGCCGATGAGCGCTTCAAACAGAAATGAAAAAGCGCATTTCACCGAAAGCATTGAAAAGCAAAAAAAAATCGAACGAGCCAATAGAACGTTTACCGATTCATAGCGGTCGTTTACCGATATGTATCTATCGAGCTACGACTAAGCGCGTACATTTGATTAACAAAACAGCAAAAATCGGTCGTGGGTTGGTCGCCCATAAAGCCCGAGGTCATTTATCCGCTTAGCGGGAAGCTCAAAACAACATAAAAAAAGACAAGACAATGGAATCAAAATTAAACAAGCGGATCATCACAGGAGCCATCTTTCTAATCATAGGTGTGCTATTAACTTTAGACAATTTAGATATAGTTCGTTTCAGTCTGCCTGATTATTTATTCGGCTGGTATACTATCCTTATTGTAGTCGGCCTATTTATTGCTTTTGTAAGAGAAAAAGCTGGATTGGGCATTACCTTCATTGTCATCGGTGGTCTTTTTATGCTCGATGAAATGGCATGGTACTTTAACTGGGACTTTGAATTCAGAGATGTTTTTAGATTATGGCCTCTTGTTTTCGTTGCCATTGGTGCTTCGCTCATCCTTAGAAGAAACAAAGCCGACACTTACGAAAAAAAAACATTGACGGATAACGATGATGCGGTAGACGAGATCGCCATTTTCAGTGGTGCTGAACGCAACATCACGTCGAAAGAATTCAAAGGAGGAAAACTAACCGCTATTTTTGGTGGGACTGAATTGAACTTGATGAATGCCGATCTCGCACAGGGCACGAATATTTTGGATGTATTTTGCATGTTTGGCGGCACAGACATTACGGTTCCGTCAGACATGAATGTGAAAATCAAGGTGACTGCCATCTTTGGAGGCTTCTCAGACGATAGAAAACTCATCAGTGAAAACGAAGCCAATAACGGTAAAGAGATGGTCATCAAGGGACTCGTCCTTTTTGGCGGTGGCTCAGTGAAGTAAGCCACAAGGAAAAAGCCATAAGCTGCAACAATAGACTTGTAGCCTGTAGCATAATGCTTGAAACTTTTTGCTATTTTCCGCTTCGGCGGATTTTTTTATGGACCACCCCTTTATCAAAAATAAGAACATCATTCTCTACACCTTGCTTTGGGTGCTGGTCTGGGCTGTCTTCACTTCTGCGCTCTATTTTTTTTATGATTTTAACTTTGAACAAGCTTCGGTCGACAGCTTAGTGTACAACCTCCTGTTTTATGGAGCAGGCCTGGCCTACTGGTTCAATGTGCGCTACAGCTCATTAGAGAAATCTCAATTTTTCAATTTGGTTGTTTCCCATCTGGCCGCAGCAGCCCTATCGGTTGCACTGATCATATTACTATCCCAAACGATCTTAAAAAATATTTACAGCGACCAAGCATATGTTGCTTTTCTAAATGAATCGCTGCCTTGGCGGGCGGGGCTTGGAGTGCTATACTACATCATCATTGTGTTGATCTATTACCAACTGATTTATTTCGACTACTTAAAAGAGCGGTCAACGAGACAAGCTCAGCTCGAATCCATGCTGAAAAGTTCTGAACTCGAAATGCTCAAGTCGCAGATCAACCCGCATTTTATCTTCAATAGCTTGAACTCCGTGTCTTCCCTCACCATTATTTCCCCAGAAAAAGCACGAGAAATGATCGTTAAATTGTCTGACTTTTTGCGCTATTCATTAGGTAAACAAAGCGATCAGATGAACTCGCTTAAAGAAGAAGTCAAGAACATTCTTCTCTACTTAGACATCGAAAAAGTACGGTTCGGAGAACGATTGAATATTGTGGTAGAAATGGATGAAAAGTGTGAGTCACTATTCTTACCCAACCTGATCTTGCAGCCCCTTTTTGAAAACGCCATCAAGCATGGTATTTATGAAAGTTTGGAAAAGATCACCATCAAGCTTAGTGCTAGCTGTGAATCCAATGTCTTGAAAGTCTCGATCAGTAATGAATACGACCCGAATGCCATCGGTAAAAAAGGAAAAGGCATTGGGCTGCACAATATCAAGGAACGACTCCGTCTGATCTATGGCATAACTAACGGAGTGTTTATTCACAAAACCGATCGTATTTTTACTGTTAGACTTGAAATTCCACAAAAAGGATGAGTAGCATCAAAACCATAATCATAGATGACGAGAGCTTGGCCAGAGAGCTGATCAAAGCTTACCTAGCGAAGTTTGAAGAAATCGAGGTCTTAAAAGAGTGCGAAGATGGATTTCAAGGATTGAAGGCGATACAAGAATTGAAACCTGACATGATCTTTTTAGATGTGCAAATGCCCAAGATCACAGGCTTTGAAATGCTGGAATTATTGGATGAGCCTCCAGTAGTGATCTTTAGTACCGCTTTTGATCAGTACGCCATCAAGGCCTTCGAGTTAAATGCCACCGATTACCTCCTCAAGCCATACAGCGAAGAACGGTTTACCGAAGCGGTGAATAAGGCCATTCGAAAGATTGGACAAAGCAGTCAGCTAAAAGAAGAAACACAACAACTGACTGCCACACGAAGGGAACAAGAAGAGGAGATTGACCGATTGGTCGTTAAAACAGGCAACAAGATCCAAATTCTTCCACTCGATAGCATTCATCACTTCGAAGCACAAGATGACTATGTTGCCATTCATGCAGAGGCAGGCAAATTTTTAAAATTGATGCGCATGAAGCATCTAGAAGACGGCTTACCTGATGGTGAATTTATCCGTATTCATCGGTCGCATATGGTCAATGTCAAAATGATCGAAAAGCTAGAGCTTTATGAGAAAGACTCTTACTTACTGACCTTAAAAAATGGCAAACAACTCCCCGTAAGCCGGAGTGGCCACGGCAAATTGAAAGAGGTGCTGAAGTACTGATTTTAATCAAAAAGTCATTACCTACAGTTCATCTAGGAAATTCTACAGTTCAGTAAGACTTATTTAAACGAGGGCTTAGTTCTCTGCACCTTCATCCTATCAAAACAACGAACGGATGAAAGATCAACAACTCATGTGCTTACTGATGCTGCTGGTCACAGCCGTTGAGCTCAATGCCCAGCGGGTGATCAGCGGCTCGGTCAGAGACGAAAGCGGCCTCGGTATTCCAGGTGCAAATATTTACATCAAACACACGTTTGATGGCACCAACACGAATCCTGATGGCCACTTTCGTTTCGAGACGTCAGCAGAAGGTACGCAGCTATTGGTGGTCAGCTTTATTGGCTTCGAAACCATAGAACATCAAATCCAAATCGATAAACAGCTAATTGAATTTGACCTGATCTTAAAAGAAAGTATCAATAAGCTCGATGGGGTAACCATTACCGCCGGAGCATTTGAAGCGTCAGAAGTCAAGAAATCGACTGTACTTAAACCCTTAGACATCGTCACCACGGCAAGTGCTGCGGGAGACATCATGGGTGCAATCAACACACTGCCTGGCACCACTGCTGTAGGCGAGTCAGGTAGAGTTTTTGTAAGAGGAGGAGAGGGCTATGAAACCAAGGTCTTCATCGACGGTTTGGAGGTAAAGAATGCCTTCAATTCAACCATTCCCAATGTGCCCACTCGTGGGAGATTTAGCCCTTTCTTATTCAAAGGCACCGTTTTTAGTACTGGTGGTTATTCCGCAGAATATGGTCAAGCCTTAAGTTCCGTTCTCATTTTAAACTCAAATGACAAGGCCTTGGAAGATAAAACAGAGGTCTCACTGATGTCCGTTGGCGGTGACATCAGTCATACAGTGGCTTGGGATAAAACCTCTATTTCAGCTAAGCTTCAATACACAGATTTAAGGCCTTATCAAGAGCTGATCTCACAAGAATTTGATTGGCAAACGCCTCCTCATGGTCTTGTCGGTGAGGTCGTAATGCGACAGGCAGTTGGAGATGATGGTCTATTGAAACTCTACACCAACATAGATCATTCGAATTTCACCATCCGCCAGCAAAACTTAACTACTAGCAATCAAGACACGGTCGATCTGACCAACAACTATCGTTACGTCAACCTAAGTTATCGCAACATGCTCAACAACGACTGGTCTGTTAGAGGCGGACTAACGTATACTACTAATAGAGACGATATCGTATTAAATGAATTTAATTTTGCTGATGTCACACAAGGCTGGCATGCCAAAGCCGCGTTGAACTGGGATGGTCATAGCAAACTCAGCTTGAACACTGGCTTAGAACTGATCACAAATGAATTCACTAGAAATTTGGGAAATCGCCCTCAAGGTGACCGCTTCCAATTCAACGATGAGTTAACTGCTGGTTTTGCAGAATTGGACTTCTTTGCTTCAAATCGGTTTGTCCTAAGAACCGGCCTAAGAATAGAACACTCCAGCTTATTGCAAGACGCCTGGCTGAGCCCACGCTTGGCCGCTTCGTATAAAGCAACAGAGAATGGCCAATTCTCTTTGGCATATGGTCAATTTTATCAACAGGCGCAAAATGAATACAGCGTAGTGAATCCCACGTTAACGCCAGAAATAGCCGCTCATTACATCGCCAACTATCAGTACACGAACCTTAATCAAGTATTTCGAATTGAAGCCTTTTATAAAGACTATCAAGACCTAGTCACCTTTGATCATCCAAACGATTTTATTCCCAGTCAGTATGGAAATAATGGCTTTGGTACTGCAAGAGGTATTGATGTTTTTTGGAGAGACGGGAAAACCTTCAAGAATACCGATTACTGGGTCTCTTATAGCTTCACTGATGCAGAGCGACTCTATCAAGACTTCCCGGAAGTTGCTGCACCACCCTTTTTAGCCAAGCACAACTTTCGATTTGTTGCCAAACATTTCGTTGAGCCCTTAAGAACTCAATTCGGGGCAACGTTTAGCTATGCCAGTGAGCGGCTTTTTCACAATCCAAATAAACTAGGCTTTCAAAACGATGCCACCCCTCATTTCTCCGATTTGAGTGTCAATGCTGCCTTTTTATTCAAACCACATATCATCCTATATGTCTCTAGCTCTAATATTCTAGGTAGAGATAATGTCTTTGGTTATGAATATGCGAGCCAGCCCAATGGCAATGGCTTTTATGATAGCCGAGCAATAACACAACCTGCCAAGCGGTTTATTTTCCTTGGCCTATTCATTACACTGACAAAAGATAGAAATCAAAACCAACTTGAAAATTTATAATTATGAAACTCTTAATGACAACCCTTTTAGCGAGCCTAATGTGGTTAGGCTTAACAGAAAAAGCAGAAAACACCCTTACGATCAAAGTGAGTGGCATTAAAAACAAGAATGGCTACATCTCGGTGGCGCTGCACGACGGATCATCAGATTTTCCAAATGGAGAAGGTATAAAAACCGTTTCGGTTGATGCCGAACGCGGTACCGTAGAAATCATCATAGAAGGTGTTCCAGATGGTGAATATGCCATTGCATTGATGCATGATGAAAACGCCAACGATGAATTTGACATGGATGCAAATGGTATGCCGCTGGAGGGCTGGGGCTTTTCTAATAACCCTGAACCCGCCATGGGACCCGCTTCTTGGTCAGAAGCGAGCTTTGATGTAGAAGGAGATCAGGAGCTAGCTATTGACATGGTCTACTTAAACTATTGATCTCAGTATGATTTTTCAATAAAAAGCCCAGCCATTGACTGGGCTTTTTATTTTCTATGCTATACCTGTCTAATGCCTAGTCCTTGAATTCTTACAATTCAGCCGTCTAATTCGACAGTTGAGTAAGACTTTTTTCAGTTAGGCGGAGACGCGCTGTACTTTAGCTCATGTAGTCAGAACGAAAAACAAAACTCAGAATAAAATGAAAAAGATCACATTAATCATCGGAATGCTAGTGGCAGTATTTGCCTTGAACGCACAAAACCAAGAAGCATACATCAAAGCCATGATCGGTGGGCTTGAAAAAATGGGAGCTGCCCAAACCATCGAAGACTTACAAGCTGTTGCCGGACAATTCGAAAGAGTGGCCGCAGCGGCACAAGGAGATTGGTACTCACCTTACTATGCAGGCTTAGCCTATACACGAATGAGCATGATGGCTGAAGACATCAATACAAAAGATCAATACAGTAAGAAAGCGCTTGATCTTGCCAAGCAAGCCAAAGAGCATTCACCCAACAACTCCGAAGTAGTCGCTCTTGAAGGGTATGTGTACATGATGCAACTCGCCGCAGATCCGAACAGCCGTGGCCAAATGCTTTCGCCTAAGGTGATGCAAACATTTGGCGAAGCCATGAGCTTGAACCCAAAAAACCCAAGAGCAATGGCGCTGATGGCGCAAATGCAATTTGGCACCGCACAGTTCTTCGGGTCAAGCACCGCCAATGCCTGCGAGATGGCTCAGAAGTCCTTAGCTGTTTTTGACAGTGAACAACAAGGTCAAAGTTTTGCGCCAACTTGGGGGAAAAACGTAGCGGAGTCATTGATCGGACAATGCGCACAGTAAGAAATTGTAAAACGTCATATTTGATATCATCGCCCGTTAATAATTACTTAGATTTAATCAATGAGCTACTTCAAGACCATAAACTGGAAATCACAGATCATCAAGACCCTTTTGATCTTTGTTTTCGGAGCAGCTACCGCCCTAATTTGGTGTGGTGGCTGCTTTGATGACATGTGGGGTCAGCGCTATTCGATGCTTTTCTCTGGCCTCATGTGGGTTTTCCTTTGGCAAGGAAATGGGCACTTATCAGACTACATATCCACTAAAATTTCTTGGCTTGAAGAACCTGGTAAACGCTTCATTTGGGGAATCATTGGTGTAGTGGTCTACTCTCCAGCAGCGGTCTATTTTATTTATTTGCTCATTTTGTGGTCCGTGAATATAAAAATGTCAGGCATTGGCAGCATTGCCTTGATCGCTATTGGCATTACATTCATCATTAGTTTTTTCTTGAATGCAGCAAGCTTCTTTCGAAATTGGAGGCAAGCGGCATTAGATGCCGAACGCTTGAAAAAAGAGCAAATGGCAACCAAATATGAGTCATTAAAGAATCAGGTAAACCCTCATTTTTTATTCAATAGCCTCAATGCATTAACCAACCTCGTTTATGAAGACCAAGACAGGGCGGCAGATTTTATTCGCCAGTTGTCAAAGGTATATCGTTACGTGCTCGAGACAAGGTCGAAGGAACTGGTGACCTTGACTGAAGAACTGAAATTCGTTGATTCGTATTTAGTACTGCAAAAAGCGCGCTTCGACGAGAAGCTCCAAGTTAATATCAACATCAAAGGGCATGAGGACAAAATGGTCCCTCCAATTGCGTTGCAAATTCTTTTAGAAAATGCCATCAAACACAATGTTATCTCAGCTGATGACCCACTTCAGGTAGAGGTCTATATTGAAAATGATTTGCTTGTGGTGAAAAACAACCTACAAAAGAAAAACATACCACTAGAGGAATCAGCAGGTATGGGCTTACCCAACATCATTTCTCGATTCGAATTCCTTACGAAGCAACAAGTGGAAATTACAGATGGACCTAAGGAATTCATTGTCAAATTGCCATTACTAACGGCTGTCACATGAAGGTTTTAATAGTAGAAGATGAGAACATGGCCGCAAAGAGGCTCGAAAAGCTTTTACTCGAGGCTGACCCCAGTATTGAAATTCTGGCTAAGTTGGATTCTGTTAAAAGAGCGACTGCCTGGGTATCCGAAAACACTGCAGACCTCCTCTTCTTCGACATCCAATTAGCTGATGGGTTAAGCTTTGAAATACTCGAACAGCTTGAAATAAAAACACCCATCATATTCACTACTGCCTTCGATGAATATGCCATTAAGGCATTTAAAGTCAATAGCATCGACTATTTACTGAAACCCATTGACCCAAAAGAGCTAGCTCAAGCCTTAAGAAAATACCGAGAACGTTTCTCGTCACAAGAGCAAACTCCGGCAATAGATATAAGCACATTAGCCGCTGCCATGAATCAATTAACAAAGCGCTACAAAGAACGCTTTGTGGTAAAGGTCGGTGAACAGATCAAAACAGTTGAGGTAACTGGAATTCGGTATTTATTTAGTCAAGAAAAGTCGACATTCATTAATGATATCCACAATAAACGACACATTATTGACTTCACAATCGAACAAGCACAAGAGTTGCTCGATCCTGAAGCCTTTTTCCGTATCAATAGAAAGTACCTGATCTCGATGCAAGCGATAAAGAATATTGTGTCGTATAGCAACTCTCGGCTTCGCATCATTCTGCACGATTCAGAGGAGATGGATGCGATTGTAAGTCGCGAAAGAGTCCAAGAATTCAAAAAATGGCTCGACCGCTGATTGAATAATACAAGGGATAGGCAACTAATTTTTTAGATATCTGTTAAACTTGGCTATGCTTAGATCATTTGTATTGCTTCTTGTTATTTGCTTTTCATTCTCGCTTTCTGCTCAGACCCCTTCTAGAACTTGGGTAATGGCCTTTGTGAAAGCCAAACAACCTGTCTTTACTATGTTTGAGGAAGAAGGAAGCTACGAGCTAGCTGATGAAGTCCCTCAAGATTCCCTTTATCTTTTTTCTCCAGGCTTAATGAGCATTCATTTCGATGCGGAGGGGATCCGAAGTTATTCTTGGGAAGGAGAAGAAACCTGGACCTCTCAGGTTACTGAAGACAGCCTTTACTTGTTTGGACAACGAGACACCTTGTATGGAGTTTTCAATGAACAAAAGATCATATTAAGCTCCACTTTAGACGATCGGCCAACAGAATATCACTTCGATCCTCTTGCTGAAAAGGGGGCTGAGTCGCCAAACCTCCTCGGCTTCAGCTGGGAGGTGCGTGCAAAGGGCCACCCTTTTGATAAAGCAACGATCCGCTTTTCGCTTCAACCCAACAGCACAAGATTCAATTTCAAGCCGCTCGACTTGGGGTCAATGAAAGCTTTTGAGTTTGAACTCCCCCCAAGCACTCCTGGTGGTTCAGATCAAGAATATGGCATTGTCTATTTATTTCAAAAACGCAGAAACCGCATTGATGGCGTTTTCTACCCTGCACGAAACGACAGCGGCGCACCAACTAGAAAGACCATACGGTTGGTAAAAAAATAATCTCTTCTTTAGTGCTTTCGAGCAGAAAGCGGCAGGTAGTCGCGTAGCGTGTCTTACTGTGCATAAAGGATGTTGGTGACAACACCAACCTCGGCCGACATAAAAAAAGCCCTGATGTTTCCACCAGGGCCTTTTATGTATTATTGAGAATAGCTCTTAATTACCTCCGTTTGCCCTTTGCATTGGGTTAGAACCGGAAGACTGTCCTCTAGCTCCGCCACCACTCCGTTTGAATAGCTCAAAACGAGTAGGCTGATTATTTCTAGGCCAGTAGTTGTTCATTTCATCTGTATCGGCTGTTTCTCTTTTTGGATCAATGCGGATCTGCACTACTTCCTTATCTTTCATAAAGGCCTTGGTGACTTTCTCCTCATTCTTTCTCCAGATATACGCCGGAATACGGTCTACTTCCGTTGTTCCATCAGCAAAGGTCCATTCGATAATGATCGGCATCACCAAGCCCCCTTTGTTCGTAAACTCCAGCTGATAGAAGTTGTCTCCCAACAAAGCTCTTTCCTCATCGCTTAAGGATGCGTTAAAGCGCTGATAGGCACTTTTAGCTGTTTCTGTTACTTCAAATCGGTCATATGAATAATAGAAATCTTGAAGCCTTTCGTCTCTTTCGACATAATAAGACATCCCCTCTTCTTTATTTTTGTCCAAAGCCACATCGGTTCTTCGATCATTATAGGCTGCTTCCGCAATTGGATTCTCCACCTCAGGGTTCTTTGTGTCTAACTTGTACCACTCCACATTATCCAATGAAATGTCAACGTTATCGATGGTGAAATACCATCCACGCACAAACCAATCAATGTCTACGGCTGAGGCATCTTCCAAGGTTCTGAACAAATCATCTGGTGTCGGGTGCTTGAAGGCCCATCTTTTTGCATACTCTTTGAAAGCATAATCAAACAACTCACGCCCCATGATGGTCTCTCTCAAAATATTCAATCCTGTGGCCGCTTTCGCGTAGGCATTATTTCCAAAGCCAATGATGTTTTCTGAATTGGTCATGATCGGCTCCAATTGCTCTTTTGGCAAGGCCATATAAGGGGCAATTTTATTGGCAGGACCTCTTCTATGTGGGTAATTTAGGTCCCACTCTTGCTCCGTCAAATACTGTACAAATGTATTCAAGCCTTCATCCATCCAAGTCCACTGACGTTCATCAGAATTCACAATCATTGGGAAGAAGTTGTGCCCAACTTCATGGATGATCACTCCAATCGCACCATACTTCGTAGATTCTGAATAGGTACCGTCAGGCAGTGTTCTCCCATAGTTGAAACAGATCATTGGGTATTCCATTCCGTTCGAAGCCTCCACTGAAATGGCCACTGGATAAGGATAAGGAATCGTGAATTTTGAATAGGTCTTTAGTGTATGTGCAACAGCCTTTGTTGAATAGCGCTCATAAATACCGTAAGCTTCTTTTGCATAATAAGACATGGCCATCGGGTTGTCCGCTCTGCCTTCAATATCAACGGCCATGGCATCCCAAACAAATTTTCTTGAAGAAGTCCAGGCAAAGTCCCTGACGTTTTCTGCTTTGTAGTGCCATGTTTTGGTAGCTGTCGTTCCTTCTTTTTCGTTTTCCTTCGCTTCATCAAGCGTAACGATCTTCACCGGCTCAACCATCTCTTGCTGTGCTTGCTCCCATCTTTTGATCTGCTCACCAGTTAAAATGTCGCGCGCATTTTGTAATTCCCCCGTTGAACCCACTATGTGGTCAGCTGGAACCGTCATTTTCACATCATAATCACCAAATGTGAGGGCAAACTCTCCTCTTCCTGTAAACTGCTTGTTGTTCCAACCTTGAAAGTCAGAGTAGACAGCCATTCGAGGGAACCAGCCCGTGATGGTATAGATGTAGTTGCCGTCTTCTGGGAAATACTCATGGCCACCACGTGCGCCAGACTGTGCTCTTGGCGTAGTGTTGTACCACCAATCAATGCTGAACTCGATCTTGGCACCTGGTTTCAAGGTTTCCGGCAGGTCGATGCGCATCATAGTTTGGTTGATGGTATATGGCAATGCCTTCCCTCTCGCATCTGCCACTTTCATGATGTGAAAGCCCCAATCATTATCGTGGCCATCTAGGCCCTGAATCTGATCATAGGTCATTCTAGGGCGAATGCTGCTTGGATCAAATTTATAAGAGTCATTATCATGGTGTCTCACATTCTCATCTAAGGCGATCCAAAGATAATCGAGTGGATCAGGTGAGTTGTTGTAATAAGTGATGGTTTCAGCACCATCGATCCGTTGGTTCTCGTCGTCTAATGTCGCTCGGATCTCATAATCTGCTTTTTGTTGCCAATACTGAGGACCAGGTGCTCCTGATGCGCTTCGGTAAACGCTAGGGTCGCGCAGCATGCGCTCTAATTGTTCAAATCTTTTTCCGTGGTTGCTATTCACCACTTGTGCGAACACAGCAGTAGTGAAAAAGCCTAGGATCATCATTGATAAGATCAGTTTTCTCATAGTATACGTAGTATTAATTACCAAAATTTCGTTTCGATCATCATGGTGATGGCAATACCCGCCACCGCAGATGAAATAATTAGATTCCAATCTCTTCTTGATACACTAAAGAGACTAACAAATACAAAAGCGATCACCATAAAGAAAAGAACAATGATGATCTGACCTAATTCAAGGCCAACATTAAATGCCAATAACGGTGTAACAATGCTATCTTCTTTCCCCAACATGCTCTTTAAGTAATTGGAGAAGCCCAAACCGTGAATCAATCCAAAAAAGAGGGCGAAGAAATAATTTGTGTTGAATTTTGATGGAGTCAATGCACTTTGCTTTCGCAAAAGATTACCAAAGGCAGTGATGAAGATGGTCACCGGAATCAAAAACTCAATGACATCCGATCTGAAATTGACCAAGTTCAAGGTACTCAAGGCCAAGGTAATGGAATGACCAATTGTAAATGCGGTAACCAAGATCAACACCTTTTTCCAGTCTTGTAACTGATAAATGACGCATAGTGCTACCACAAAGAGGATATGATCGATACCATGGATATCAAGAATGTGTTCTCTGCCTAATTCAAAATAAATGCCAAATTGGCTCATAATTTGCACCGATTATAATCCTGACTTGTAACAGGAATGCAATTATAAAAGTTAATTTTGAATCGACATACCCTTTCATGTGACATGCGCATCAATCTGTTATATACGGTATTTCTAAGCTGTTTCTCGGTTTTACACCCCTTTCATGTGAGTGTGACGGATATTGTGCACAAGGCAGAAACACAATCTGTCCAAGTAAGTCAGCGCATTTTCATCGATGATTTAGAGCAAGGCCTCAAAAAATTTCATCAACTGGACTATGTAGATACCTATAAACCAAAAGACCCTATTCGTCTAGACAGTCTAATTGAAGCCTATTTAAAGCAAAAGGTATTTATTCGAATCAATGGAAAAACCCGTGCCTTCAATTACCTAGGCTCTGAGGTTGAATCTGACGCAAGGTGGTGCTATTATGAGATTCAAGGCATCGCTGAAGTGACTGAAGCAGAAATAACAAATGTGCTGTTAATGGAAGTATTCGATGATCAACAAAACATTGTGCACTTCAAAGCCAATGAGGTAATGAAAAGCTATAAGCTCGACAAAGAAGACACTTACACGACCTTCAAGTTTTAGTATGAGAAATGGATTAGTAATAGCAATGGTCTTCTGGCTGAGCGGCTGTCAATTTGGAGAGAAACAGCAGCAATCGAACCGCATTGTAGCAGATGATCCTATTCCTGCCTACGTGGACTACCGCGTCGAAAAGATCGACAAAAAAGTTGGTGCATGTGAGAACGATTCGACCGCAAAGCAGTGCCTTTTTTTTCAGATAGAATACCCCGTGATCACTGGAAAAGTTGGTCCAGAGGTAATGGACAAAATTAATGCTGCAATTGAAAAAGAGATCTTATTGAATACCCCTGTTGAAAATGGAGCAATCGCTACGGTCGAAGGGATGATGGATGAATTGTCAAGCTCTTACCAGCAATTGGTCAATGAATTTGAAGATTACGAACAAAGTTGGTTGATTGAAATCAATGCAGACATTCTTTATCAAAACCAAAATTACATGAGCATTGCCAGCAGCGTATTTAACTTTACAGGTGGAGCACATCCAAATAATAGCCAAATCTACAAGACCTACGACCTCCAAACGGGAGAGCCAATCACCCTAGGCGATCTTTTTATTGAGGGCTACGAAAAGGCCCTGTACGAAGCGGCAGAGATCGAATTTAGAATGCAAAAGGAGATTCCTCCTCGAAATAGCTTATCCTCCGCCGGTTATTGGTTCGAAGATGATCAATTCAAGCTGAACGAGAATTTCGCAATCATTCGACAATCATTGATCTTCTACTTTAATCCATATGAGATCGGCCCATATTCCCTGGGCGCTACAGAACTCGAACTAAAGCTCACGGATTATATCGATTTGATCAAAAAAGACGGTTTACTTTTTGCCCTACTAAGCGACTCGACCGGCTCAGAGTAAATGCAACTCAATTCTTAAACTCAAATTCATGATGAGCATGCCAGTGTCTGCCATCATGCTTCAATAGCCAAAAAGAGTCTACTATCATCTTAGCCGTAAATGACTTGTCTTTATAGACTGTCCAAGCCTGATCAAAACCCTCCTTCCTTAGATCTCGAAATGCAACGGTGATGTGCGGATGAAAGCCTCTATTATGAGTCGAATTCAAGAGTTTCACGTTTCGTTTTGTGTGTAGCATGAGCTCTTCATGAAAAGCCTGAAGTTTTGCAGATAGTTTGTTTTTGATATAAATAGTTCGAGGAGGGAAAGCCCCAAACCCATCCAAGTGCAAATTAAAAGAACCAAACCTAGTTGCTTGAGCAAGCAAATTGATCAAACGCTCTTCATTTCGCTCCTTCCACAAAAAAGGCATGTGCAACGTGAGGTGAGCAGGCGACTTCAGCGCACCTTTCGTGCTGTAACGCTCAGAGATCTCTTCTTTGATCTGATAGATTTCCGAGGCCAAAGGTTCCTTTGGAATCAAGGCAATAAAGTATCGGGCTTCGCTTGTTTTCATTTCATTTGACTAAACGTCAAAAGCTAATTTGTACGGATTCGAAATTAGCGTAAATTCCAAACTGTTTTTAAAATCCAGATTATGAAAAGGCAATTCTTATTAGCATTTCTACTTTCTTTTACCCTTTTGAGCCTTCAGGCACAACAACTTCAAAGCCCAGATGAGTTTCTCGGCTATGAACTGGGTACGCGATTCACTCCTCATCACAAAGTGGTTGCTTACTACAACTATGTGGCCTCACAACTCACTCACGTGAAAACACAACAATATGGAGAAACCAACGAGTTACGCCCATTGATGGTCGCTTATGTCTCTTCACAGGAGAACATCAACAACTGGGAACAAATTCGCACGGATAACCTGAAAAGGGCTAATCTGATGGATGGCGACCCCTCGGGAGACAAAGTAGGTATAGTATGGCTAAGCTATAATGTGCACGGTAATGAGGCCAATTCAACCGAAACGGCCATGAAAACACTTTATGAACTGGCTCGACCTGACAATGCAGAATCGAAAGAATGGCTGAAAAACACCGTCGTCATTATGGACCCTTGCATCAACCCTGATGGTCGTGATCGTTATGCAAACTGGATCAATCAAGTAGCAGGAACCAGCCCTAACCCTTCAAGAGATGCCGTTGAACATAGTGAACCCTGGCCAGGCGGCAGAGCCAATCATTACCTTTTCGATCTGAATAGAGATTGGGCTTGGCAAAAACAAATCGAATCTCAACAGCGCATGACATTGTACAACACCATCATGCCGCATATCCATGTAGATTTTCATGAGCAAGGCGGCAATAGCCCTTATTATTTCGCGCCAGCAGCAGAACCTATCCACGATCAAGTCACTCAGTGGCAGAGAGACTTTCAAGAGATCATTGGCCGCAATCATGCCAAGTATTTTGATGAGAACAGCTGGTTGTTTTTCACCAAAGAGAGTTTTGACATTCTTTATCCTAGTTATGGTGATTCTTATCCGATGTACAACGGCGCCATCGGCATGACCTATGAGCAAGCCAGTAGTGATTTGGCTATTTTGACCGACGAAGGGGATACACTGACGCTAAAAGATGCCATTGCGCATCATTACACGACAGGAATGTCTACCGTAGAGGTGGCCTCCACCAACATGGACAAAATGGTTGATGAATTTGAAGCTTATTTTGAGAAAGCTGTCAACGATCCAAAAGCCAAGTACAAAACGTTCATCATCAGAGGCACAAACCACCCTGATAAGCTTAAAAAGCTCACCGATTTCTTAGATCGACACATGATCGAATATGGCGTGGGGTCATCTAAAAAAGCGGTTACTGCATTTGACTACCTGAATAACGAAGAAGGAAGTGTCACCATTCAAAATGGAGACCTACTCATTTCCGCAAGTCAACCCAAGGCGGTATTGATTCAAGCCCTATTTGAACCGAATACCTTCGTTAGTACCGTAGAAACCTATGACATCACCGCTTGGGCCGTTCCATATATGATGGGTCTTGAAGCCTACGCCACAGCACAAAGCATTGCGGTTGAAGCAAAAGCATTTGAAATGCCTCCATCCAATGCTGATATCACCGCTGGAACAGCAGCAGCTTATTTGGTCAAATGGGAAAGCATGGAAGATGCCAAATTCTTAGCCGAACTCTTAAAGCATGATATCAAACTACGCTATGCTATGGTGCCATTCTCAATAGGTGGAGAAAACTATTCGGCAGGTACCTTGATCATCACCAGAAAAGGTAATCAACACATGAAGCAAGAATTCGACACGATTGTGAAGAATGCTGCGGAAAAGTTTGGCCGAACGGTTGTGGCGAGCGCTACTACTTTTGCCGACTCTGGTAAAGACTTTGGTTCCAACAATGTGCCGTTCATTGAAAAACCAAAAATCGTTGTAATGCGAGGTGAGGGCGTTTCTTCATTAGGCTTTGGTGAGTTCTGGTACTTTATGGAGCAAGAACTTGATTACCCGATCACCATGGTCGATACAGACGATGCCGGGAGAATTGATTTGAATAATTACAATGTATTGGTGCTTCCATCAGGGTCGTATGGGCGGATTTTTACAAAGACCAAGTTAGAAGAGTTGCAAACTTGGGTGAGAAATGGTGGACGCGTAATTGCGATCGACAGGGCCATCAACACCTTTGTCGGTAAAGATGGAATTGCCTTAAAAAGAAACGCAAGTGAAGACGACAAACCTGAGGAGGATAAAAAGGAGGACGCGCTTACGCCTTATGCCGAAAGAAGTCGCAAAGCAGATCCCTATCGATTGCCAGGGGCCATCTTTAAATTGCGCGTCGACAATACCCATCCTTTAGGTTTTGGCTACGCCGAAAGCTATTTCACATTAAAGAACAACAGCACAGCATTTGATTACCTCAGCAATGGCTGGAACGTGGGGACCATTGCTTCTGCTGAATCTCATATTTCTGGAGTTGCTGGTGACAAAGTCAAGGCACAATTGGCTGAATCATTGGTCTTTGGTGTCGAAAATCAAGGTAGAGGAGCAATGATTTATTTGGCAGATAACCCACTATTCAGAGCCTTCTGGGAAAATGGGAAGCTTATGGTCGCCAACGCTTTGTTCTTGGTGGGGCAGTAAACCCTCTTTACATCCTGAGCTTGTCGAAGGATCAACCCTTTTGGTAGATTTTTCGGCAGGCTCAACATAGAAAAACAACAGAAAGGAGAACCATTGCAAAAGGTTCTCCTCTCTGTTTATGAAACAGCCATTTACCTTTTTCCTGAAAACCTTTCTTGAGATTCATCCTTGTCACTAGCGTATTGTTTTTAGCTCGCAATCAACTAAATTAATAGGATCTAAATCTTATCACTATGTTGAATACCCGTGTATACAAACAGTTTTGCCTGACCCTCATGGTCATCCTCTTTTTAAGTATTGAGCCCATTGTGGCACAAGACGTTTATCAAAAACCGCCAGAAGTGATCGCAAAATTGATCGAGGCGCCTTCGACTCCTTCGGTTAGCATTGACTCGAAGGGAGAATGGATGGTTTTGATGGAAAGACCTGGCTATCCAAGCATAGAAGAGGTCTCTTCACCTGAATTGCGTATTGGTGGTACGCGGATCAATCCAAGAACCAATGGCCGCAGTCGATCTTCTCATATGACGGGCCTAGAAATGAAGAATATCAAAACGGGTGAAAGCTTCCGTTTTTCTGGTATGCCAGCTAATCCTCAAATTGGCAATGTCAGCTGGTCGAATGATGAGACCAAGATCGGTTTTACCCATACGGTATCCAACGGCATAGAACTGTGGGTGGCTGATGTCGCAAGCCAAAAAGCCATGAAGTTGACAGAGGCCATCATCAACAATGCTTATGTCAAAGCCTTTGATTGGATGCCAGACAATGAAACCTTGTTGGTCAGCACCATCGTCAAGAACAGAGGAATGGCCCCTGAGCGTCCACAAGCACCCAAAGGCCCTGTTATTCAGGAAACTTCTGGCGCTGAGGCGGCCTCAAGAACCTATCAGGATCTATTGAAGAACAGCTACGATGAAGCCTTATTTGAATACTATACCACGGTTCAATTGATGAAAATCGATGTAAATGGGAAGGCAACCACATTTGGGAGCCAAGACATCATAAAGAACTACAATGCCTCTCCTGACGGTAATTATCTCTTGGTACAAACCATTCAGAAACCATTCTCATATTTAGTCCCTGCATCGAGATTTCCTTTCAATTACGAGATTTGGGATAGCAACGGAAACCGAGTCAGTGTATTGGCAGAAATACCACTAGATGAAGTTAGACCCAAAGGCTTTGATGCAACGCGTTTAGGAAAACGCAGCGTAAGTTGGAGAGCCGATCAACCCGCCACACTTTACTGGGCGGAAGCAAAAGATGGCGGTGATCCAGCCATAGAAACCAATGAAAGAGATGCCGTTTTTATGCTGGCAGCTCCATTTTCTACTGAGCCTCAACTTTTAGCAACCACCTCCTTACGCTATAGCGGCATTACCTGGGGTGACGAAAAAAGAGCCATTCTTTCCGAACAATGGTGGGCAAAAAGACTCGACAAGAGAACTTTGATCGATCCTTCTAAGCCAAATAGCGAAGGTAAAGTCATCATCGACAGATCAACCAGCGATCGTTACAGCGACCCAGGTAACCCAATGACCGTTAAAAATGCATACGGGTACTATGTGCTAAAATTCGACAAAGATGATGTTTTCATGTCGAGTGTCGGTGGCTCTCCGGAAGGCGATAGGCCTTATCTCAGTAAATTCAATCTAAAAAATGGCAAGAATGAAATCATCTTTCGATCGGAAGCTCCCTATTATGAAAGACCTGTGGATATCATTGATAAAAAAGCCAATACGATAATCACCATCAGAGAGTCTGAAAATGATCCTCCAAATTACTTTCTAAGAGACCTGAAAAAAGGAACAAGCACCGCCATCACCAGTTTTGAACATCCACAACCAGAAATGATGGATGTGAATAAAGAGATCATCAAATACAAAAGAGCTGATGGCGTCGACCTTACGGCAGTGCTTTATACGCCAGCTGGTTATGATAAAACCAAAGACGGCCGTCTGCCTGTCTTGATCTGGGCTTATCCGAGAGAATACAAATCAAAAGCCAATGCTGCGCAAGTTAGGGGCACTCCTTATTCCTTCACACGCGTGAGCTCAGGATCACCCTTATTCTGGGTACTCAGGGGTTATGCCGTCATGGCGAATACCGAAATGCCAATCATTGGGGAAGGCGACAAACAACCCAATGATTCTTTCAGAGAGCAATTGGTCATGAATGCCGAAGCGGCCATCGATGCCGTAGTTGACTTAGGCGTTGGCGATAGAAACCGAATAGGCGTTGGTGGACACTCTTATGGTGCCTTCATGACAGCCAATTTATTAGCCCATTCTGACCTCTTTGCAGCAGGAATTGCCAGGAGTGGTGCTTACAACAGAACACTCACCCCTTTCGGCTTCCAAAGAGAAGAAAGATCTTATTGGGAAGCGCCTGATCTTTACAATTACATGTCACCATTTATGCACGCCGATAAAGTCAATGAACCCTTGCTTTTGATTCATGGCGAGGCAGATAATAACTCGGGTACATTTCCTATTCAAAGTATTCGGTTCTACAATGCTGTCAAAGGACATGGCGGTACTGCACGATTGGTCATGCTACCAGATGAAAGCCATGGCTATCGCGCGAAAGAGTCGATATTGCATATGCTGTGGGAAATGGATACTTGGCTAGAAGAGCATGTTAAAAATGCGCCAACCAAACCAGAACAAACAGCCATCGATTCAAAACAGGAATAAGAAAAATCAGTCAAAAGCGCCATTCGGCGCTTTTTTTATCTCCCAACCAAACCATATGATTAGGATTAAATAGTCGCTTTTTCTTAATTGATATAAATATTGCTTACCATGAAAAAATCTCAACTACTACTGGCCTTCGTTCTTTTGTTGTTCACTTTTATTGACAATGCCGAGGCACAAAGAAGAAAATCGAAAAGTGCAGACCCTGAAGTGGTTAGCAATCCACTTGATGGTGTTAGCCTCAGCAGCTTTACCTTCAGAAATGTTGGCCCTGCTTTAACCTCAGGACGCATTGCCGACATTGCCGTAAACCCTTCCAACCATAATGAATTCTATGTCGCAGCAGCTGCAGGAGGTGTATGGAAAACAACCAATGCAGGAACCACTTTTTCTCCAATATTCGACAACTATGGTAGCTATTCCATTGGAGCCCTAGCGCTAGACCCTAACAACCCAAATGTATTGTGGGTAGGAACAGGAGAGAACAATAACCAGCGATCAGTTTCTTATGGCGATGGCATCTATAAATCGATAGATGGAGGAAAATCATTCAAGCATTTAGGACTAAAAGAATCTGAGCATATCGGAATGATCGTAATCGACCCCAGAAACGCTGACATTGTTTATGTGGCTGCCACGGGGCCTCTTTGGAGCTCAGGAGGAGATAGAGGATTGTATAAAACCACCGACGGTGGCGCATCTTGGGAGAAAGTCCTTGAAGTAAGCGAACATACGGGTATCAACGAGGTACACATGGATCCCCAAAATCCAGATGTGCTTTATGCCACGGCACACCAACGCCGACGTAGACAATGGACCTACCTCGGCGGAGGACCTGAGTCAGGCATTTATAAATCTACCGATGCCGGCGTATCCTGGGAAAAGATCAATAAAGGATTGCCTGGAGGTGATAAAGGAAGAATTGGCATGTCGATCTCACCCGCAAATCCGGAAGTTATCTACGCCATAGTAGAAGCAAAAAGTGGTCAAGGCGGCTTTTACAAGAGTACCAACAGAGGCGCTTCGTGGGAAAAACAGTCTTCACATTCAACAAGTGGAAACTATTATCAAGAAATCGTCGCTGATCCAGTCGATGTAGACAAAGTGTATTCGTTAAATACATTCACCCAAGTGACGACAGATGGAGGAAAAAGCTTTACCGACCTTGGTGAAAAAAGTAAGCACTGGGATAACCACGCCATGTGGATCAACCCAAAAAATAACCTGCACCTTTTACAAGGATGTGATGGGGGCGTTTATGAGTCTTTTGATGGGGGGCAAAACTGGAAGTTTTTCACCAACCTACCCGTCACTCAGTTCTACAAAGTATCGGTTGACAATGCGACCCCTTTTTACAATATCATGGGAGGAACGCAAGATAATTACAGCTTATTGGGGCCTTCACAAACGGTTAGTCAACATGGCATCCTAAGTTCAGATTGGATTGTTACCCTTGGAGGAGACGGGTTTGAATCTGTGGCAGACCCAACCAATCCAAATATTATTTATTCTCAATATCAAAATGGTGGGTTGGTACGATTTGATAAGCAAAGTGGAGAAACGGTATCGATCCAGCCAAAACCTAGAGAAGGCGAGCAAGCCTACAACTTCAATTGGGATTCTCCATTAATGGTAAGTCCTCATGATCCTAAAACCATCTATTATGCAGCAAATAAGCTTTTCCGAAGCCGAGATCGGGGAGATTCTTGGGAGGTAATTAGTGATGAACTAGATCAAGATATTGATCGAAACTTACTGCCGATAATGGGTAAAATCTGGCCCATGGATGCCGTTGCTAAAAACGGTTCAACCTCTCGCTATGGGGCAGGTGTTTCTCTCGACGAATCAAGAATAATTGAAGGACTACTCTATGTTGGGTCGGACGATGGACAGATCAGCATTACTGAAGATGGTGGCAGAAGCTGGATTCAGGTCAATGAATTCCCTGGCGTACCTGCCAATACTTATGTCTATGATCTGGTCGCTTCCAAGCACGATGAAAATGTAGTGTTTGCTGCATTCAATAATCACAAAAGTGGTGACTTCACTCCGTATTTGTACAAAAGCTCCGATAAAGGAAGAACGTGGACAAACATCAGTGCAAACCTGCCAGAGGGAGCTGTTTATGCCATCGAACAAGACCATGTCGAACCCAACCTCCTTTTTGTTGGCACAGAATATGGTGTACATGTCACTGTTGATGGTGGAAAAAGTTGGTCAGCAATGAAATCAGGATTGCCCACAATTAATGTCAGAGACATGATGATTCAAGAAAGAGAGCATGATCTTGTTCTCGCTACTTTTGGTAGAGGCTTCTACGTCTTAGATAATTATTCTGGTCTGAGAGAGATCAGTGAAGAATTGAAACAGAAAGACGCACATCTTTTGGCCGTAAAACCAGCGTATATGTTCAACACCTGGACACCATTGGGTAGCCTAGGCTCTCGTGAAAAGGGATTTCAAGGAGAAATGTTCTACACAGCCGACAATCCTACGCAAGGTGCTGTAATCAAGTACTGGGTAAAGGAAGGCATAACGACATTGGCTGCTGAAAGAAAAAAACGAGAAGCAGAACAATTCAAAAACGGAGAGCCTATCCCTTACCCAACGGTGCAACAATACGAAGCAGAACAGAATGAAAAACCTTCCTACCTCGTTTTTACGATCACCGATCAGTCGGGGGAAGTTGTTAGCGAATTAAGGCAAGCCTACAAAAAAGGACTGAATCAAGTGGTTTGGGACATGACCTATATGAACTTTGAGAATGTCAACGCTAGACAAAGCGCTGCTACACAAAACCTAAGCAGTTCTGGCATCTATGTAGTTCCTGGAAACTACAAAGTAGCATTGAATGCCGTGGTGAAAGGGGCGTTCCAAAACTGGGGAATCACGACCGATGTAAGGGTAAATGAATTGAATAACCGCACCATTCCGGCAAGTGACTGGAATGACATGGCAGCATTTAAAAAGAAAGCCGCCAAACTGGTGAATTCGATCGGAATGCTCAGAAGCTATATGACTGATGTGCAGCGCCAAATGAATGAATTAAAAGCTTCTGCGAAAACCCTTCCAATTGAGCGCTCTTTGTCAAGGCTCAATGAATTGGAAAGCCTTGAAAGAAGATATGACGCCCTCAATCGCATGCTAAATGGTAATAGTACCTTAAATCGCTTGGATATAGATGGTGACTTTAGTGCCCGACAACGTGCACAAAGTGCATTGGGCGATGTCTTCGGTTCCCTTTCAAATGTCACGGGAACATCACGACAAAACTATGATATCGCTGCCAAGCAATTCTCAGATATTATGAGAGAAGCTCGTGCTTTTAAAGCGGCCATGGATAAGGAGTTGACCCAATACTCTGGTCCCGAACTCAGTGGACAACTACCGAATTGGAGGAACACCGAAAACTAGCAGATTTTCATATTGGACTTTAAAATGTTATTTTTGTGCGTTTTTTGGAAAGTACTGCAGAAACAAACGTGAAATCCGTTTCTTTGTATTTGAAAAACAAAAAATTCTAGATTTAAAAAGAAACCTAACGCTAGTAGTAAAGACATTTAATTGGGTCATTGGCTTGTACTCTTGAGGTTCATTGTCATCATATTGCTCAGTTTTTCCGCTGAACACAGTTCCGCGCAGGATCTTATTTCCATCGCGAACACCTTCCTCAATGATAAAAATTACATTGAGGCCAAGAACAGTATTGATGATGCTTTCGATGACGAAGCGATGCGACAGAACCCTCGAGCTTGGTATACAAAAGCGAGAGTTTATCACGAGATCTTAAAAAGTCAATCGCCAGAACTGGATGACATCAAAACAAACTATGAGGGCTTTATCAATCAAGTCGTAGAGCCATATATCAAAACACAGCAACTTACCGAACGTAGCAACAATTTGCACATCCTAGCAACCAACCAAATTGAGATCTTATGGGCTGATGGGATTAACGCTGGTGTTGCGAGTTTTCAACAGAAGGAATTCCAGAAAGCACTACGATCGTTCGAGATCTCGAAAGCATCCAAACCTGCTGATACATTGGCATACCTCTACTCCGGCTTAAGTGCTCAAAATGCGGGACGTTATGCTGAGGCCATCCAAAACTACATGGAACTCAAAACCTATACGAGGTTGAGTAAAGAAGTGTATAACGGCATCATCGTCTCAAGCCAAGCGATGGATGCAAGCTACGACCAGCAACTAGAATATGTAGAAGAAGCGCTCTTTGAATATCCTAATCACATCCCTTACGTCATTCAAGAAGTGAGATTGCTCATCCGATTGAATCGCTTCTTAGAAGCGGAATCCGTCCTCAACAGTGCTTTTTTGCGTAATCCCAATAATCCTTTGTTGATTATTCGTCAAGCCGATTTGTTCGACCGAATCTTTAAAGCTGCTTATATCAATGGTGAACCAGAACGTTCTGAGGAGTACTATGAAAGAGCTGCAAGAAAGTATGAGCAATACTTGAGTCAATTTCCTGAAGATTTTGCCGCCAATTACAACTACTCCGTGATGATCAACGAACAAGCCAACAGGGTGTATGTTCGCATCAACCTAATGAGCAAAGATGAATACCAAATCAGGGGAAAAGAAGTTGAAGAAATTGGGCATGAATGGACCAGAAAAGCGCTTCCTTTTATGGAAAAAGCCTATGCGATCAACCGTAACGACCAAAAAGTAATCCTCGCACTAAAAGTGTATTACGAAAGACTACAAATGACGGAGAAACTTCAGGCCCTCAATGGACAAGATTAAAGTTGTTGTTGCATCGAAAAACCCAACCAAGATCAAGTGCAGCCTTGACGCCTTTCAAAAATCATTCCCTATGCAGGAAATCATCATTGAACCTCTTGCGGTGTTATCCGGCGTAGCAGATCAACCGATGTCTGATGCGGAAACCCTAGAGGGAGCAAGAAACAGAGCGAACCATGCAAAATTAGCTCAAAGCGATGCAGATTTCTGGGTTGGACTTGAAGGAGGAATCGCAGACGATGGTGAACAGATGGAAGCATTCGCATGGATTTGCATACTCAGCCAAGAAAGAGAGGGAAAAGCGCGATCAGCTTCTTTCGATCTGCCCCCACAGATTAGAGATCTTGTACTTTCTGGAATTGAATTGGGCCATGCAGATGACATGGTCTTTGAGCGCAAGAATTCAAAACATGGCAATGGAGCAGTGGGTATTCTTACCCATGGATTGATCGATCGGGCGGCTTACTATGAACAAGCCGTGATACTCGCGCTAATCCCATTTATCAACGCGGAACTTTACAACAAATAACACAAAAAAAGGCCCTCCACATTAGTAGAGGGCCTTTGAAGAATTGTCTTATCTATCTACTTCTATTCAAGCTCTCAAATTCTTTTGGCTTTCTCGGCATTTTTTGGTCCATATTAGCCGTCTGCATTACCATCGTGGCAATGATCACAGCATTCTTTTTCAAGTCTGCCACCTGTAACCTCTCGAAAAGGTCCATGTTTGTATGGTGCGTCCTCGTGCTGTAGTCGATCGGGTCTTGAATGAATTGAAAGCCCGGTAAGCCCACACCATCGAATGCCAAGTGATCTGTCCCTCCTGTATTTCGGATGGTGATGGTACTCGCGTCAACCTCCTCAAAGGGCTTGAACCACTCCGTGAAAATAGGACGCACGGCTTCATTACTTTGTAAATAAATACCCCTAATGGCCCCAGTTCCGTTGTCCATATTAAAATAGGCTGAAAACTTTTCGTGCGCGGCATTGGGTGTTCCATCATTCATGAATGTCTGCTGAACATAATTTCTTGACCCATAAATGCCTTGTTCCTCACCACTCCATAAGGCAATGCGCACCGTTCTTTTTAACGGAACACCTGACTCTTTTAGAATTCTAATGGCTTCCATCATGGTAGCAGAACCCGCTGCATTATCCGTTGCACCTGTTCCGGCAAACCATGAATCGAGGTGGGCGCCAAGCATCACAACTTCACCCTTCAAATTAGGGTCAGACCCAGGGATTTCAGCAATGACATTATATCCTTGTTGGTCCTTTTTATGAAACACTGTCTTGGTATCAGCCTCTACCATCACTGGCTCACCTTTCATGGCCAATCTCACCATGCGGTTATAGTGCTCTGGCGCGATTTCCATTTCAGGTAATGGATTAGGGTCACTTCGGGCACCATTTGAGGTAAAGAATGTACCTTGCCCGCCGCCTCTATGTGTATTTAATACCATGGCGACACCTTCTTGTTTAAAGAACTCGTAGGCAGCATTTCTCATCCGGGCGACTCTACGATAATCCGAAATGCTTTGAGCAGAAAAATTAGAGCTTGAACTGACGTTTCGTTGCTCCATCGATGCCAGTTCGTCAGCTGTAAACCTTCTTGCATCAGCTTCAAAAGTCGTTTTTGCTTCTATCGCCGTTGGAAGCATCACAATCTTTCCTTTCAATTTTCCTTTGTAATTGTTTAAATCTGCCTCTTCACTAATCTCTACATAGATCACTTCTGCCTTCAAAAGGCCGTTTGTCCCTGGCGTCCATGCTTTTGGAATGCCAATAATGGCCTGGTAATAGGGTGCCGTCATCGCGACATACGATTTCCTGACATCCCAACCATCACCAAACTCTCCCCACGGCTTGACTTCAACATTAGCAAGTCCCCATTCCCTCATCTGAGAAGAGGTCCAGTCGTATGCCTTTTTAAGACCTTCCGAACCCGTTAAACGAGGTCCTATACGATCCGTCAAGTTCCAGGCAATGTCCATCACCTGACTATTGTTAAAGCCTTCATCCTTGATTTGGTATACCGATGCATAGTCAATGCCTGCATCTTGGAAGGCCGATAGGTTCAAGCAAAATGCTATCCCCATAGCTAAAAATAAATGTGCTCTTTTCATGGTTATTCCGTTTTAAGAAAAATAGAAAGGATTCTGCCCAAAACATAAAAATATTTGATGGTTGGGGCTTATTCTGATGACGCTGGATATAAACTCGTTCTAAACGCATCCAAAAGCCCGCTTAAGGCATCAGACCAATCTTTTTCCGGTTGCCACTCTTTAGGCAAATAAATGGTGTTACTGCCCAAGCTCTTCATGTAGAATACAAGGCGCTCACCTTCAAAAGAAGGCATCGGTTCGTCTGTCTTAAAAAATTCGCTCAATTGCTCATGGTTCCCAAATAATGCCGCTAGTTCGTAATCGAATGAAAGCCGCTGCAATTCACGATCAATCAATTCAGGCTCTACAAATTCTACAATATTTGTCGTATCCAATGCGATGGACGAGAACAAGTCATGCCTTGCTTGCCATTGGGCTGCATAGATTTCTGGCGCTTTTAAATGATTGTCCAACAACTTATGTGCACCAAAACCTAGATAAAAATCAAGGTCCCAATTTTTCAATGCTACTTTGTAATTGGGCCTGATTCGAGGTGCTGCTGTCAAAATGATTCGATCGTTCTCTGGCTGAGGCTGAAAGAACTCAGGCCGGTCGTTGACAAGCAAATTCGTTCTCGCACGAGCACCTGTTCTAAAATAGGTGTCTAGTTCTGTAAACACAGGATCTAACGAGGAGGTGACCCTGATCCAAAATGTGTCTCCTTTGGTCCAAAAATTTTGTTGATCACTTAAAGGCCCCATCGCAATCAACATGTTCTTCTCCTCTCCTTGGTAATGAAAGAGAATCAAATTCTTGATCTCCCGGGCTCTCAAGACCTGAGGAACACCCGTCGCTTCCCCGGGAATGTTGTAAAGTGACGTCACGTTCACATAAGCAACGGCATCGATTCCTTGCGAAGCAAAAAACACTTGTAATTCAGTCAGCTTCTCCTTCCATTCACTGGTCTCTACGTCCTCAGCTACAGAAAAAAGCACCAATGAACTTGCACTCAGTATATCTTCAGGAGGATATAAGGCTTCATTAATTGCTAACTGTTCTTGATAGAACGCCAAGTCATTTTGTGCGTTTGCGAACAAATTGAAAAGCATCAGGAAGTTGATAATGAAAAATTTATGGATATAATTGGGCACGATATGCAATGCGATTTTCTATGTTTATGTTGGCTTCAACCATAAATATGAAGCATTTTAAGCGTTAATCTCAAGAACGATGAGAAAGAAAAGAAATTTCATTTTACTACTTATGTTCCTAGTGCTGCCCTTTATGGGACATGCTCAATATGTCAAAATCGACAGTGCGATTTTACTAGAAGACTTGAGAAAATTGAGTCATGACGCCGCTGAAGGCAGAAAAACTGGTACCAACGGCGCTGAAGCTGCTCGACGCTTTATCGTCAAACAAATGGATGCTATTGGCATTAAAAGCTTCGAAAAAAAATATCGCCACGATTTCACATTCACTAACAGGCAGGGTGAACAACTAGAGGGAATTAACATCATCGGTTATGTAAAAGGTATTTCGACTGACTCTACCTTTGTCATCACCGCACATTACGATCACCTCGGAGTAGTTGATGGAGCCATTTACAACGGAGCGGATGACAATGCTTCTGGTGTCTCGGGCATGCTTGCCATCATGGAATATTTTGAACGGAACCCTCCACGACATAACATGATATTTGCTGCATTAGATGGGGAAGAAATGGGGCTTCAGGGTGCAAAAGCACTCGTTTCGGATTCGACCAGGGTACCGATTGAGCTGGTTAAGCTCAATATCAATTTGGATATGATCAGCGTGAGCGATAAAAATGAATTGTATGTGGCAGGCACCTCCCACTACCCTAAATTCAAGCCCATTCTTGAGAAAATCGATTTTCCTGGTGTTAAATTACGTGTTGGGCATGATACAGGAGAAGGAAGCGACAACTGGACATACTCTTCTGACCACGGCGCTTTTCATAGAGCAGGAATCCCTTTCCTTTATTTTGGCGTAGAAGATCACCCAAACTACCATAAGCCGACTGACACCTTCGAAAACATCGACCGACGATTTTTTGTGCTTTCGGTCAGTACGATTCTTGACAGTATCATCGCACTAGACATCAACCTCAATTGATTCACATGTTTGCTACATTACTCAGTCATAACTGGAAAGAAAAAACACGCTCGTCAATCTGGGCAAAAAGTGTATTAGCCAATATATTCCTTGGCTTTGCTGCGCTCATGCTCTTAACATACGCAGTTTTGTTGGGTGTTTTTATCGCAATCGGACTAGAAGATCTCATTGATGCTGACCCCATTATTTTCATCAATAAAGCCCTCCTCTATTACTTTTTCTTTGAGTTCTTTTTACGCTTTTTCTTACAAAACGTGCCGGTTCAAGCCATCGAACCTTACCTCCATCTTCCCCTGAAAAAAGGACGCATTGTGCATTTCATGTTAAGGAAAAGCCAAGTATCGGTATTTAATCTATTGGCCATTCTGATTTTTACCCCCTTTGCTTTTATCCGAATAGGTGGTGAATACGGGTTCTATACTGGCTTTATGTGGTGGCTGATGATTGTTGGGGCTGCGTTTACGGTGCACTTCAAAACCATGTACTTTAAAAAGAAGCTCAATGATATCCCCAACCTTTTCTTGATCATGTTTTTGGTCATTGCTCTTGTTGCCGGGCTCGATTATTATGGCATTATCGCTTTGTCTGACTTCTCTCTATGGGTTTTCAATTGGGTTCTCGAGCAGCCCCTTTTGGCATTGATCTTTCCCCTTTCTTGGTTTTTGACCTACAGGGTCAACTATGGTTACTTCGTCAACAATACGTACCCAGAAGAGCTAAGTACTAGAAAAAGCACCTCTAAAATCAGTGGGGACTTTGGTTTTTTAAAACGCTTCGGTCGTACTGGAGAGCTGATCGGCTTAGAACTTAAATTGATCCTAAGGCATAAACGCCCAAGAACCGCCTTGATCATGACAGGTTTCCTGCTCCTTTATGGTTTAGCCTTTTATCCTCAAGAAGCTTATCAAGAAATGGACTGGATATTCCTCTTCGTCGGCATATTCATCACCGGTATCTTTTTCATCAACTACGGCCAATTCCTGCTGAGCTGGGAAAGTGGCTATTTCGATTTTGTATTGACACGCAAAGTCAGCTATCGGCAATACTTCGAAGCCAAATACTATATGTTTGTTGTCGCCGCAGCTATTGCCTTCGTCTGTTCATTAGCCTATGGCTTTTTCGGTTTCAAGATCATCTTGATCAATTTGGCTGCCTTTCTCTTCAATATTGGCGTCAACATACCACTGGTTATGCGAATTGCCTTGAACAGCCCAAAGAAGATCAACCTGAATAAAGGAGCTGCTTTTAATTATGAAGGCGTGGGAGCTGCACAATTCCTTATTGCCTTCCCTGTATTGCTCTTGCCCTATGCATTCTATCTACCTTTCCGATTGCTAGGAAATGACACCATCGGGTTATTGCTAGTCGGGTTAATTGGCCTTCTCGGTTTTCTTTTTAGAGATAAGGTCATTGATAAACTCACCGAAACATTTACAAATAAGAGACATAAAATTGCTGCGGGCTTCCGCACACAATAAGAAAACGCCATGATTGAAGTATCAGCACTTACTAAAGTTTATAAAGGAGTTACAGTCGTTAACATACCAGGCCTAAAGGTGGCAAAAGGAGAGAGTTTCGGTCTTGTTGGAAATAACGGCGCGGGTAAAACCACCTTTTTCCGGATGATCCTTGACCTCGTTCGCCCAACAACGGGACAGGTCACCAGCAAGGAAGAAGATGTCAGCAAGAATGAGGAGTGGAAACACTATACAGGTTCTTATTTAGATGAAGCTTTTCTCATTGATTATTTAACTCCTGATGAGTACTTCGAATTTCTAGCTACCCTGCATAATTACTCGTCAGGAGATCTTAATGAATACCTGGCTCAGTTCGAGGAACTATTCAACGACGAGATCCAAGGAAAGAAAAAGTACATTCGTGACCTCTCCAAAGGGAATCAAAAGAAAGTTGGCATTGTCGCTGCACTCATGGGAAGCCCAGAGGTCATCTTATTGGATGAACCATTCGCCAATTTGGACCCAACTACCCAAATCAGGCTCAAGAACACCTTAAAAAAATGGAAAGAAGAGAACCAATTGACCATGCTAATTTCCAGTCACGATCTTAACCATGTCACGGAAGTCTGCGAACGTATTGTATTACTTGAGAAAGGAGAAGTAAAGCGAGACATCCACACCAGTAGTTCAACATTGAAAGACCTGGAAGATTATTTTGCTGCTTATTAATCAAAGAGCCTGTCGATACGTTTCAGAAAAAACCGCATGAAAAGCAGGTATTCGGTTTATTCTTCACGCTTATAGAGCCGTCCATCCTTCATGACAAACTGGACCTCCTCCAAATGACTTAAATCCTCCATTGGATTTCCTTCAATAGCGATGATGTCTGCTAAGAAGCCCTCTTTGAGCTGACCTAAGTTGCTCAAATGAAATATCTCCGCATTTCCTGAAGTCATTGATTGTAAAACTTGCTTTACATTAATTCCAAATTCTTCCATTAATTGGGCTTCAATCCAGTTTTCACCATGTGGAAAAACCCCGACATCTCCACCAAAGACCCAAGGCACATCTGCAGCCAGCGCTAATTTTATGGATGCTCTTTTTTGTCTAATTCTTTCGGGTTCTTCATTGTCTTTCAAGAAGTCCCAGCCACTGTAGGTCGCAATGGACCAACCAGCCGCAATGGTCGGACAAAAGCCTATTCCTTTTTCCTTCATCAATTGAAAGATTTCCAAGGTTCCCCCATCACCATGCTCTATCGTTTCCACCCCTGCCTCAATTGCTCTTCTCATCCCTTCCTCTGATGAGGCATGTGCCACCACATATCGTCCGCTACTCTCAGCAATTTCTACAATCGTCTTTAATTCCTGAACGGTAAATGTCGGAGCAGCTTTTCCCTCTGGACTCCAACGGTAGTCTGCGTACACTTTGATAAAATCTGCACCATGGCCTATCTGATCTCGGGTTACTCGAACCAGGTCATCATATCCATCTGCTTCTTCAGCACCTAAAGGCACTTCAACACCATCGCGAAACCCTTTGGGCCCATAACTCCCCGTAGCAACGATGGCTTTTCCCGCCACGATTAACCTTGGGCCAGGAATCACACCTTTTTCAACGGCTTGCTTTAACCCAACATCGGCATAATCAGCCCCTTCAGAACCCAAATCGCGCATTGTGGTTACTCCCGCCATCAATGAGGCCTTTAAATGATTCACCGCTCTGGCCGAGCGCTCAGCAATGGACTCTTTGAGCACTTGATCATTCCAGCTCACCTCATTATATGGATGCAAAAGAATGTGAGAGTGGCCTTCAATGATGCCAGGCATTAAGGTCAAGCCATCAAGCTCAATTGTTTCATTCGCCTTGATTCGCTTGTCAGGACCCACATAGGTGATCTGGTTATCGGTAACCGTAACAACCCAGCCCTCATGTATGTCGAATCCATCAAATACACGGTCGGGTTTAAGCAAAAAATCGTCTTGAGAGAACAACCCTGTGGTTAAGCAAAGAAAAAGTGTAGCAATCAATCCTTTCATAGTCACAAGATAACGTATTAGAAAAGAACCTCCTCAACCTTTCCTTATTGAACAGACGAAATGCAGTCTCAGCACTCAACGTAAGATTACACTCTCCCCTTTTTGAAAAGGGAGTAATGGGGATTAGTGAGAAGACTACTTCGCAAAAATCTGCGATGGGTCTTTGAACGACTTAAACTCTAAGGCATTGCCGCTAGGGTCAAGAAAAAACATAGTGGCTTGTTCGCCTACCTCACCTTCAAATCGGATGTAAGGTTCGATCACGAACTCAATACCTTCGGATTTAAGCTTATCCGCCAGGTCGTGCCATTGTTGCCACTCCAACACCGCCCCAAAATGACGAACCGGTACATTTTTACCATCCACCGCATTGGTGTTCGCTTGAGCCAGTTCTTCAGGCTTGACATGCGCGCTGAGCTGATGACCAAAAAAGTTAAAATCGATCCACTTGCCTGTAGAACGACCAATTTGACAACCGAGTAGGTCGCCAAAAAAGCTTCTGGTCGATTCGATATCTTTTACTGGAAAGGCTAAATGAAAAGGAGTAGACATCGTTGGTTATTGGTTAATGACGAACTGTTCTTTGTAAAGTTAATAGATTCATTAGAAAAAAAAGCCTCGTTTTCACGAAGCCTTTCATTCCTTTTTCATTAATTCTTCACTACCAAGAGCCACCAGAGCCTCCTCCACCAAAGGAGCCACCTCCGAAGCCACCAAAGCCTCCACCTCCTCCGAAGCCTGAGCCACCACCGAAACCACCTCCACCACCGCGGAAGTTATCCCAATTGTTGTCTCTTCTACCACCCATACTTGAGCCCATCATCAGCCAAGCCCACCAGGGAATGCCTCTAGAACCGATTCCTCTGCGTCTTCTTCTACCTGCAATAGCAGGCAGAATAAAAAAGAACAGGATAAACAGGAAGCCAAATGGAATCCCTCTACCTCCCTCTCCACGAGATCGACCTCGAGCTACCTCATCAGCCTTAAATTCTCCAGAAGCCAATTTAAAGATTACATCTGTGGCATCATCTAAACCACCATAAAAGTCATTCTGCCGAAATCTTGGGTTCATATACTCTTCACGGATCGTATACGTGGCGGCATCTGTTATAGCACCCTCCATACCATAGCCTGTGACAATGGCTGCTTTTCTATCATCCACAGCGACCACAATGAAAACACCATTATCGCGGTTGGCTTGTCCAACACCCCAATTTTGACCAACGCGTTGTGCATAATCGACAACCTCATATCCATTTAAAGAATTGACGATCAAAATCGCTACCTGAGTAGAGGTTGTATCTTCATAAGACAAGAGTTTCCTTTCAAGTGCATTGGCTTCTCTCGCCGATAAAGTTGAACCCGTCAAATCATTCACCAATCGAGGCGGACTCGGTCTTTGCGGCAGGTCGGATTGTGCCCATGCAAGCCAACTGCTCAATAAAAATATGATCGTTAGTGTCTTTCGCATGCTAGTCCTTTCCAAATGATATATCGTCTGATAATTCGTTCTTGTCGTCTGTCTGATATGGAAAAAACTTCTTCAGTCTTTCTCCAGCACAAAGTATTCCCTCAACGATTCCTTGGGTCATATCACCCTGTTTGAAGTGTTTGACCATTTTTTCTTTGGTGATATCCCAAAAGTCTTCTTCTACCTGCGCGTTGATCCCGCCATCACCAATGATGGCAAACTTGTGGTCTACAACCGCCATGTAGATCAGCACCCCATTGCGAGCATCTGTCTTATGCATATTGAGGTCTGCAAACACCTGGGCGGCTCTATCGAGCACATTCTTCGCTTTGCAATGGTTTTCTAAATGCACACGAATCTCTCCACTGGTGTTCAACTCAGCTTCTTCTATCGCCGCTTTGATCTTTTCTTTATCCCTTTTGCTAAAATGTTGCTCCGCCATTAGTCAAAACTTACTTCTGGTGCATTTTCAGAACCTGCTGTTGCCTCGAAATAACCTTTTTGCTCGAACCCAAACATGTTGGCATACAAGTTTTTAGGAAAGCTTCTGATGTAGGTATTATAGCTTCTCACGGTTTCGTTGAAATTTCTTCTCTCCACCGAAATACGGTTTTCTGTTCCTTCCAACTGCACTTGCAATTGCTGGAACTGCGTATTGGCCTTTAGATCAGGGTAGCGCTCAACAGTCACCATTAAGCGACTTAGTGCTCCACTCAATCCTTGCTGCGCCTGTTCGAAGTTTGCGATCGCTGCAGGTGTTAAATTACTTGGGTCAATATTCACGGAAGTAGCTTTTGCTCTTGCCTCGATAACGCCTGTCAGGGTCTCTTGCTCAAAATCAGCATAACCTTTTACCGTATTGACGAGGTTAGGAATAAGGTCAGCTCTACGCTGGTACTGGTTTTCTACTTGTGCCCAGGAGGCCCCTATGCCTTCATCTTGCTGCACCATGGTATTGTAGGTGCCTTTAATACTTGAATAACCGATCAACGCGATTACAGCGATCACGATCAAAACAATCCATCCTTTTTTCATCTTCATATTAGCTTTGATTGATAATACGTCATTTACACCACAAGATATATGCTACATTTGTTATCGGACAATATGACAGATAAACGTTGCTAAATGGACACTGAATCTTTCCGAAAACATGCGCACGAGTTAGTCGACTGGATGGCTGACTACTTCGACAACATAGAGGATTACCCTGTTTTACCTAATGTAAAGCCCGGTGACATTCTTAAGAAGTTACCCGATCAAGCACCAGAAAAAGCTGAATCATTCGATCAGATCTTTAAAGACTTTAAAGAGATCATTGTGCCAGGCATGACCCATTGGGAAAGCCCGAACTTCATGGCTTATTTCCCTGCAAACAAGAGCAAGGCCTCTGTACTAGGCGAAATGTTGATGAGTACATTGGGTGCTCAATGCATGATTTGGCTAACCTCTCCGGCTGCTGCAGAACTAGAAGAACAAATGATGGAATGGCTTAGAGAAATGCTCGGCTTGGCCCCATCATTTACCGGAGTAATCCAAGATACGGCCTCGACAGCAACGCTTTGCGCCTTATTGACAGCTAGAGAAAAACATTCGAATTATCAGGTCAATGAAAAGGGCTTTTCTGGCGAGAAATTTACCATTTACGCTTCTCAAGAAATTCACTCATCCATTGATAAGGATGTGAAGATCGCTGGTTTTGGCCTAGAAAACCTGCGAAAAATAGCGGTAGACGACCGCTTCGCTTTAATTCCTGAAAAGCTTGAAGCACAAATCAAAAAAGATAAAGCGAACGGGTACACCCCTTTGTGTGTGATCTCGGCCATTGGTACCACAAGTACCACAGCGATCGATCCTATCGCTTCCATCTCATCGATTTGTCAAAAACATGCTATCTGGCATCATGTTGACGCAGCCTATGCTGGTACTGCTCTGGTTTGTCCAGAAATGAGATGGATGGCCGAGGGTGTAGACCAAGCCGACAGTTTCGTCTTCAATCCACACAAATGGATGTTCACCAATTTTGATTGTACCGCCTATTTTGTCAAGGATCCTGCGAGCTTAGTGAACACTTTCTCCGTTACACCCGACTATCTAAAGACCAGCGTCGATGGCGAGGTAAAGAATTACCGCGATTGGGGCGTTCCTTTAGGCAGAAGGTTTCGCGCACTGAAACTCTGGTTTGTGATCAGAGAAATGGGTATTGAAGGTATTCAAGAAAAGATTCGACAACACATCGCATTAGGTAAATGGCTCGCAAAAGAGATCGAAGCACATCCTCAATTTGAATTACTGGCCCCCGTACCCCTGAATACGATATGCTTCCGGTTCACTAAGGGTGCCCCCACATCATTGGATGCATTGAATGAAAAGATCATGCACGAAGTGAACGCCACGGGGAAACTGTTTTTCACACAAACCCGGGTAAAAGATAAGTTTGCTTTACGATTAGCTTTTGGAAACACCAATCTTGCCACGCATCATGTAGAACATGCATGGCAGCTGATTCAAGAAACTGCTAAACAAATCCGTGAAAAGTAAGTACTTAACACATGTACAAGCCAGTAATCCTTTTTTGGGTGTTTATTGATGCTATTAGGGTGTGGACAAATTGAGAATGATACCCTTGATCCAAATGAAGTGATCTTCACCACTAATGATGCATCCAAACTCTTCTTCAAAAACACGCGACGAACTTATTACGATCTCGAGGTTAATGAAGCGGCCAAATTAGAGATCTATCGCTGGAAAGAGGCGCTTGATGAAAACCAAGCTCAACTCGGGTTAGCCTTAGTGAACAATTGGCGTTATGATGAGGCCTATCTTCTGCTAGAACCCAATGAATACATTACGCTCAATACCTTAAAGTTGAAATGGATCAACGAAGAAGTAGGTAGTTCTGGAGAAATTATCTTTGAGCCTGGTAATAAAACCAATCATGCCCGATTCGCAGGCTTGGTCTACCAGCAGTTAAGAGCAAAAAGCCAATTCTCAATTTGGCTAGAGAATGAATGGCAACCCTTTTTTACTGACAACAGCAGTAAAGATGCCTTTGAAAAAACGGTGTACGACTTCTATCGATTGACAGAACGCTTATGAGTCTTGTTCTTTCTTCTTTTTCCCCTTGAAAAGGGCATCATGCTGGCTTACAGCACCGACAAAACCGATTAGGATCACAACAATCCAAATGAATGTGTTAGCACCACTAGCGATAGGAGGATCAAATAGCATAACTTCTTCGTTTAGGATGGTAAAGATATATCAAAAAGTGTTTGTTAAGAAGGAGTTCACAGATTTTTAACAAGTCTGTAACAAATCAGTCATTCTATTGAAACAATAATAATGAAAAGTTAACCCAAGAGTCCTAATTCCGTAGTCCAGTAGGCTTATCTTCGGTCTTTATCATCAGCTCATTCAAAAAATGACAAATACACTTCGGGAAATGCGTAAGAAACGCAAGATCACTCAGGAGCAGCTTGCCGACCTAGTGGGTGTTTCCAGACAAAGTATCAATGCCATTGAAAGAGGCAAATACATTCCTTCTACCGTCATCTCCCTTAAAATATCAGAAGTATTCAACACCTCTGTGAATAAATTATTTGAGCTGGAAGCAGCTGATTACTCGCATTGATGCTCATTCCCCATGAGCGGTAAGCACAAGCCTTCTCGCTCCACCATGATTCCTATGTTCGCATAAATAAATCCCCTGCCAAATACCCAAATTCAATCGGCCATTGGTGATGGGAATGGTTACAGACGAACCTAATAAGCTGGCTTTAATGTGGGAAGTCATGTCGTCTGGGCCTTCAAGGGTATGGAGATAATGCGTTCCTTCTTCCGGAACCATTAGATTAAAGTGCGTTTCGAAGTCCTGCCGAACGGTAGGATCGGCATTTTCGTTGATCGTTAAACTTGCCGAAGTGTGCTTGATATGAACATGCAGTAGGCCAATGGATATTTTTGAGAGATCAGGGAAGATGCGAACAAGCTCTTCAGTGATCAAATGAAAACCCCTCGACCTTGGTTTGAGGGCAATTTCTTGCTGGAAAAACATTATTCCTCTCCTCCAGCTTGCAATCTTTCTGCGTTTTCTGCCATGCGCAGATTCTCAATAAAATCTTCGATCTGACCATCCATCACGGTCGGTAAATTGTGAACAGAATAGCCAATTCGATGATCCGTCACACGCCCTTGCGGGTAATTATACGTGCGAATCTTATCTGATCTATCGGCACTACCGACCAAAGACTTTCTTTCCCCGGCGATCTCCTCTTGCTGCTTTTTCAGTTCTTTTTCGTAGAGCCTCGAACGCAAGACCTGAAGCGCTTTATCATAATTTTTATGCTGCGACCGCCCGTCTTGACACTCCACTACAATTCCTGTTGGCAAGTGCGTTAGTCGAACAGCTGATTCCGTTTTATTTACGTGCTGTCCACCCGCTCCTGATGCACGATAGGTGTCTTTTTTCACATCCTTCATGTCTAATTGGACATCGACATCTTCTACCTCAGGCAATACGGCAACAGAGGCCGCAGAGGTGTGGACACGCCCTTGAGATTCTGTAACAGGCACGCGCTGCACACGGTGTACACCCGATTCAAATTTTAGCGAACCATAAACATCGTCTCCTGATACACCAAACACAATTTCTTTAAAGCCTCCACTTGAGGCCTCACTTAAACTGATCAGCTCTTTCTTCCAGCCTTTCGAATCGATGAAGCGATCGTACATTCTATACAAATCACCAGCAAAAATACCAGCCTCATCCCCACCGGCTCCTGCTCTGATCTCAACTATCACATCTTTGGAATCGTCTGGATCTTTTGGGATCAGCATGTACTTAAGCTCCTCTTCTAGCTTGGTTTGACGAGGGACTAGCTCATCCAACTCCATTTTGGCCATCTCTCGAAACTCCTCGTCTTTTTCCGTCTTGAGGATTCCTTTAGAAGACTCTATATTATCAAGCACATTCTTGTACTCTTTATATACCACAACGATCTTCTCTAGGTCTTTGAACTCTTTATTGAGTTTTGTGAATTCTTTGATGTCAGAAGCCACCTCTGGTTGGATGATCAGCTGACCAACTTCCTCAAATCTTAATCGAATCGCCTCGAGTTTATCAAGCATATGTGATGATTTAAGCCGTAAAATTAACAAACAATCTCTATTGATATTAATTTTGTTCCCCATGAAGCAACTGCTCCTCTTATTCATATCCTTAATTGCCATTAGTTCTTGCGGCGACCAGAAGATCGACACCACAAAAGCAAGGCAAGAAATGGAAGCTCGGGAAATCAAAAAGGTCTCTGAAGGAGAGATCGTTGAAAAAACCATGCAAATGGGCGATGAGCGCTCAGCTAATTTTCAAATTGACATGCTCAACGAAGGGAATTATACCTTCTCTGGAGAGAACCCGGCAGATGAAAAAGCAGGGTTCATTTCGTTCACCGAAATTGAGGCCTTCGACGGGAAACGCTTTCAAGTTTTTGATGCCTATGCCTACAATGCGGAAAACGGCATTACGTCAGAGCCAGGAGTACAAATACTTGAAGGAGACACCATCATTCTTTACACGAAACCTGCCTATTATGACGAACAGGTCAAAGGTATCTACTTCATTGAATTCAAAAGAAAAACGGTTGTGCTGTCGATAGACAAATAGGGGAGCTAAGCTCCCCTTGATGAATTAAAACTCTCCTGATGCCACCAAGAGGCCCAAGACGGTTCCATAGAACATTATCGCGAGTACGACGCCTATGGCATAAAGAATAAGCGCGGCTTTTGCCCAATTCGTTTTAGCAGCGGGTGAATTTCCCCCAAAAGCCCAAACGAAAAGCATGATAAACCCGACCAAAGGAATAGCAGTAACAATTAGCGTCACCAACCAATCCGTTACACTCATTGATTTTTCATTCTGTTCATTCATTGTATGTGATGTTTGGTTTTAAAAGACTTAAGATAGTAAATAATTAATGCACATAACTAGCCGCATTGATGTCGATCGTGCAGCCTGTGGCATGATCTGCCAATCCGCTGGCGAACAAAACCACCATGGGTGCAATGTCCTTCGGTTGGGTCAAATCATTTAGTGCAATATCGTTTAGTGCAAAATCTTCTCCGTATTGATCCATGAAATCTTGGGCCATATCGGTGCGTACGAAGCCCGGAGCAATGCAAAATGCTTTGATATTGTCTTTGCCACAGTAACGGGCAATGGATCTCGTGATAGAGGGAATAGCTCCTTTGGATGAACCATAGGCTAAGTAGTCAAGTGTATCTCCTCGAAAAGCTGCTCGCGAAGAGATATTAACGATACGGCCGCCATCTCTTTCTTTCATCCCTGCGATAGCCTTTTTACAGAGTAAGGCCAAAGCGCGCGTATTGACGGCATATTGTACATCCCATTCTTCCAACCATAGCGCATCACTCTTCGAAAAATCGCTCGAAACAGCCACCCCAGCATTGTTCACCAATACATCCACATGACCAAACGCCGCAATAACTTGTTCGTACAAGTAAATGACCTCTTCACTGGACGCCAGGTCTGCTTGAAAGACCCTGCTCCCGTTCCCAATCTTCTGAGCAATTTCCTGAGCCTCTTTTTCATTTTTTCGAAAATGAACCGCTACAGTTGCACCCGATTCACCTAATTGTTTACTGATCGCGGCTCCGATTCCACGTGAACCGCCAGTAACCAATACCACTTTCTCCTTTAACGAAACATTCATGATTGTTCTAATTTTCTGATAACTTACTAAGCAAAAGACCAATGCTAAAACCTAATTGGCCCTTAATCACTTGTTTCTGTATGAAAAGTTATCATTTTTTTATCCTCCTCTCGCTCTTTTGTGCCCTTTCCATTACTGCACAAGAAGTTACTTTTGAAGAATATAATCCCCCCTCTTCGTTGGTAGTGCCACAAAACCCAGTGACTCGGGCCAAATTTCCTTTCATCGACGTGCATAGTCATCAATGGCGCATGGGTGAGCGAGACCTAAATAAATTAGCCGAAGAAATGGATGACCTCAATATGGGCTTAATGGTGAACCTTTCCGGTGGTAGCGGTAAATCCATTGCAGATGCCATGACGAACATCATGGCCAATCAGCCTAGCCGGTTTGTTGTTTTTGCCAACTTAAACTTCAATAACCTCGACGCCCAATGGGGAGAGCGTGCCGCCGCTCAGTTGGAACGAGATTATGATCAAGGTGCACGAGGACTTAAGATCTTCAAAAGCCTTGGCTTGTCTGTAACAGACGCTAATGGAGAGCGCGTAGCTGTTGATGACACCCGTTTAGATCCTGTATGGGCCAAATGTGGTGAACTCGGCATTCCTGTCTTGATCCACACAGCAGATCCTAAACAGTTTTGGGAGCCTTGGGATGCGAACAACGAACGATGGCTAGAGCTTAAACTTAGGCCTGGCCGAAAAAGAGGTGATACAGACCCTGCCCCTTGGGAGCAATTGATACAAGAGCAGCATAATGTGTTCAAAAAGCATAAGAACACCACCTTTATCGCTGCACATATGGGCTGGTTCGCCAACGACCTCACCAAACTTGGTGAGTTACTAGACGAAATGCCAAACATGGTCGTAGAAATAGGAGCGGTGATCGCAGAACTCGGAAGGCAACCCAAGTTTGCCAATACATTCTTTCAAAAATATCAAGACCGGGTGCTTTTTGGTAAGGATGCATATAATCCAGAGGAGTACTTTACTTACTTCCGGGTGCTTGAAACGGAAGACGAATACTTCCCTTATTACAAAAAATACCATGCCTATTGGAAAATGTATGGCTTAGGGCTTCCGGATGATATTTTGAAGAAGTTGTATTATAAAAATGCATTAAGGATAATTCCTGGCTTGGATGCAAGCGCATTTCCGGAATAGAGAATTGGTTCAGTTTTAGATTATCCCGGTTCAGTCAATGTTATCACCGCTACGCCCTTTTTCGCTACAAAATGCTCAACTGTTCGTCTATGTTTGTAGTATGGTCAAAGAGAACCAACATCGAGAACCCATGGTAAAAAAGATCGCACTGATTATCGGTGTGGTACTCGCCCTTTTCATTTTAGTGAATAGTGCAGAAGCACAACGCAAAAATGTTTTCCTATACGGAGATGTCGAAACCGTGAGTGGCGACACGTACACCGGTTATATCCGTTGGGGAGATGATGAAGTATATTGGGTCGAACTCTTAAATGCTAAAAAAACCTCGAATGATTTTCTCAAGTTCTTGTCCAAATCAGAGGTAGAAGCATTGGCAGAGCAAAGCGGTGAAAACAGCTGGCTGAGCATTGACCTAGGTGTATTAAGCATATGGGAAGACAAACTGAGCAGAACCAACCACCAGTTCGATACTCGTTTTGGAGACATTACCTCCATCGAACCTACCGGCCGCTCAAGAGCAAGAATCCGAATCAAAAATGGTGTGATCATTGAAGTCGCAGGAGAAGGCTATTCAGATATTGGTGGCGAGGTAAAGGTTTTGGACAATGAGCTAGGAGAGGTCGCCTTAAAATGGAGTCGAATCGAGCGGGTAAGCTTTAAAGAAGCACCCCAAAAATTAACGGAGACCTTCGGATCTCCCATATACGGGACCGTTGATGCTGGCAGAAAAGGGACATTCACAGGGCTCATTCAATGGGATGTCGACGAAAGGTTCTTAAGCGAAGTACTTAACGGAGAAGATAGAGGTGATGATAGGGAAATCCCATTTAGCAGTATCCGGTCGATTGAAAAAGACAGAAATGGCGTATTGGTGACCCTTTATTCTGGCCGAGAGATGATTCTAACCGGAAGTAACGATGTAAATGATGAAAACCGAGGCATTGTTGTATTCGATGCTGAGGTAGGAAGGGTCTTGATTCCATGGCGAGACTTCAGAAATGCTGATTTCTCAAGTGAAGCCTTAACTGGCCTATCCTATGCTGATTTCCCAACATCTGAAGGCTTATCCGGTACAGTAAAAACCATAGACGGCAATGAATATACTGGACTGCTAGTCTATGACCTGGATGAATCCTGGGAGTTTGAAATACTAGACGGTCGAGACGACAAGGTGGAGTTTGATATTCCCTTTAGAAATGTCTCCAGTATAGTGCCCAAGAACTATAACTATTCAATGGTTACACTCAAAAATGGCAGGTCATTACTGATTGGAGATGAACGAGATGTAACAAGTGCGAATGATGGCGTTTTGGTCTTTCCGTCTAAAAACGCCGAACCCATTTATATCAAATGGACTAAAATTGATGAAATTGTATTCAATTAAGCATTGAAGTGGCTTTTATCAGACGCAATCTCGTTTCTATCATCATCTCGGCGGTTCTCGTTGGCGGCGCCTTTCTCTTGCTTTACATAACAGATAGTGACCAAGGGCTTTATCTTACCACGGGCTGGATCAGCATCACCCTTTTATTGATCTGGCTTTCCAATCGATTATTGACCAGACAACTAGATAAGCGACTACCTTGGCTTAGTTATGGAAACACACGATTTTATTGGCAGTTAGGGAGTGGTATTCTTCTCTCATTGCTCGTTATCAATATCAGCTATTTGATTCTTAAGCTCGGCTTAACACAAGATCCACCAGATCAAGAACAAATCCTCAGCATGAATGTATTGGGCTTGTTGCTCTTGCTTCCTGTGATCTCAATCAACTTTGGCATTCAATTTTTGAGTAATTGGAAAACTGCCCAAGTAAAAGCCGAAGAATTTCAGAAGGAAACGATCAAAGCAGAGCTGACCACCCTGAAGAATCACTTAGATCCACATTTTCTATTCAACAACTTGAATATTCTGTCTTCTCTCATTGCAGTGAACCCAGACCTTTCACAAACCTATTTGGAGAAATTTGCTGAGGTTTACCGAAGCATTTTAAAAAGTAGCAAGGAAGAACTCATCAGTTTGACTGATGAACTTAAATTCATTGCGTCCTACCTATATTTGCTTGAAATTCGTTTTGAAGATACGATTCAAACATTCATTGATATTGAGGCGGAGGATCATAAGAAACACCTTCCCCCACTCACATTACAAATGCTCATTGAAAACGCAATAAAGCACAACCAAATCAGTGAAAATCGACCTTTGAAGATTCATATTTCTAGCCAAAATGGGTTCATCAGCATTAAAAATAATCTACAACCAAAAAAGGTAGATCAACGACATCAAAGCCATACAGGCATCGACAACATTAAGAAAAGATATGCCTACTTTACTGATAAAGAAATACAGGTCTTTCACAACCCCGAACACTTTATCATCAAGATTCCTTTGATCACTCTTGAAGAGACTTAACCCATGCAAGTAATCATATTTGAAGATGAAAAACTGGCCTCAGACCGACTCATTCAGGTCTTGAAAGAGATCAGACCTGATGTGGAAGTATCCATGACCATGAAGTCTGTTGAAGCAGCTATCTTATGGCTTCAAAACAATGATCAGCCAGATCTCATCATCAGCGACATTCAATTATTGGATGGAGAGAGTTTTGAAATTTTTACACAAGTCAAGGTCGATTGTCCTGTCATTTTCACAACCGCTTATGACGAATATGCCATCAAAGCCTTTGAAGTTAATAGTATTGACTATTTACTGAAGCCTATTCAAAAGGAGAAGCTTAGCCAAGCCTTAACCAAATATGACACAAGAAAGCCAAGCACTGGGATTGATTTAAAAGAGATTCAGTCCTTGATCAAGGGTGAACTCACCTATAAGTCTCGTTTCTTGGTGAAACTCGGTCAACGCATCAAAGCAGTCCCTGTGGAGAAAATCGCCTATTTCTTTTCAAAAGATAAGCTCTCTTACCTCGTGACCTTTGAAGGACAAAAGCTTCCCGTTGATCAAACATTAGAAGAGCTCGATGGCTTATTGAACCCTAAACATTTCTTCCGCGTCAACCGACAGTTTTTAGTGCATTTCGACGGAGTCGCAGATATACACCCTTACTTCAAGGGCCGCGTCAAGCTTATACTAGATCCACCCAGCGAATTAGACATCGTGGTAAGCTCTGAAAAAACACCTGTTTTCAAAAAGTGGCTCGATCAATAAACGGACACCTTTCTGACATAAAAGCACAAAAAAAGGGACACTCGATGAGCATCCCTTCCAAATAAACTTATGTAATATTAATTACCTGATTGTACTAAGTTATCAACATAGAATGTCTCATCAGCACTAGGACAAGCGTCCTTGTTGATGTACATAATGATAGACTCGTAAGTATCAGTGCTACCGTCAGCATCAATATCTTGAGCAACAAAGTTGAAAGTCAATGTTTCCCAACCATCTGCAGCTTTAGTCACTTGAATTTCCTGTACTGGATCAACATCAGGGAAACCTAATCTTTCTAATCTTAGGTTAACAGTTGTACCTGTAGGACCCCAAACATCTAAAGTGAAGGTAGAGCCCATGTTATCGAAATTCAATGGTCCGCCTGTTCCCCAAGCGTCATTCGCACCAGCACCTGGCTCTTGTCCGATTCTCCATCCGGCACCACCCCAAGTCTCACAACCTGCAGTAGTTCCTACCCATTTTAGTACACTACAGCTAGTATTACCGCTAGGGTCAGGATTAGAGTCTAACGTTACTTGTCTTCCACCAAAATTGTCGAAGAACTTCACATCACCACCGAATGTAAGGTTTAAAGAACCTGCTGCAACAGCATCCGCAGCATCCTCGGTACAAGGAAGCGCAACAGTTACTTCTTCAGTTGCAGTATCAGTACCACCCTCACCAGTAGCTGTCAACGTAATTGTGTACGTGCCACCAGCAGTATAAGTGTAAGCACCATCAGTAATGGTTAAGGCATCACTACCGTCACCAAAATCCCAAGAGTAAGAACTTGCTCCAGTAGAAGTGTTTGTTACTGTAACAGTAGCTCCGTCTACCTCAGCGGTAAACCCTGCCACTACTGGCGTTGGATCATCATCTCCACAAGAGACAAGAACCATCACAGAAGCTAGGGCAAAGAACATGCCTAGTCTTCCTAATAATTTGTTTCCAAAATTTTTCATAATTCTAATTCGTAATAATTAAGTATATTTTCTGCGATCTCGTCAGAATCAAGGCAATACTAAAGACAAAGATTGATTGATACAAACATCAGCGTTTATTTCATTACATCATTTATGACCTTAAGACTACATCAAAAACACATCAACGATCTGCTTACATCTTTCATTGTGTTAAATAAAGAAAGAAATCTGTAGAACGTTAACACATCACGCAACAACCTATGCCTGTTCCAAGCAGGTATAAATTTCGTAAAAAAAAGCTAGGCTTACGTGAGGGCCTATTATTTGCCCGAATAGTCCCTGAAATTTTCAGGGTATTCCTTTTCAGTCATCTGTCTGCCCGGTTCGGTTATTAATTCCCCCGATAGAACCCAATCTGTTTTTGATATGGGAATTGTCTCCCCATTTTTGAATCGTCAAACAACAAAAACTAAAGGTCATGAACTCAAAATACACAACATTACTACTTAGTACGTTCTTCGCTTTTTCCAGCGTTTTCTTGCAAGCGCAAAATCAAGCATTGATGTACGGTACCATCACAACCATTGATGGGGACTCTTACACCGGCCAATTAAGGTGGGGCAAGGAAGAAGCGCTTTGGACTGATTTATTTAATGGTACTAAGGAAGACAACGACAACTACCGATACCTTTCTCGAGAAGATCGCGAAGCCTTGCGTGACAAGAAAAGACAAGGACGCCGTAGCTGGGGTGGCAGCTGGATCAGCTGGGGATCTAGTAACTACGAAACCACCCATGAATTTCAAGCACGTTTTGGTGACATTGCTCAGATAGAGATCAATAGGAGATCAGAGGTTAAAATGACCCTTCGTAATGGTGAAACCATTTACGTCGAAGATGGGTCTAATGACTTCAATGCGGAAATTGAGGTGATGGATGCTGAGCTAGGTAAAACCTCGTTTCGCTGGAGTAGAATTGAGCGCATTGAATTCAAAGCAACACCTAAAAACCTCAGCGCTAAACTAGGCGAACCACTTTATGGTACAGTAGAATTCTATGGCGGGTCGTATACTGGTTTTATTCAGTGGGATCATGACGAGCGCTTGTCTACTGACATCTTAGATGGAGATACAGAGGATGGAGATGTAAAGATCGAATTTGAAAAGATCGCCGTGATCGAAAAAGATCGTAGCGGCAGCAACGTAACCCTACAATCTGGTCGCGAATTATACCTTCGAGGTTCTAATGATGTGAACAGCGGCAACCGAGGCATTATTGTAACCACAGACTTTGGCCGAGTGGATATCACCTGGCGAGACTTTAAAAACGTACGCTTCTCTGAAGCGCCTTCCTCAACACCAGGTTATGAGGCTTATGCAGATGTTAAAGAATTGAGTGGCTCAGTTACTACAGTGAATGGTGAAACTTTCAGCGGTAGAATCATCTACGACCTTGACGAATCCTACAATTTCGAAATGCTTCAGGGAAATGATGATGACCTTGAATACATCATCCCAATGGAACATATCGCTAGTGTTGCACCAAAGAACTACGACTACTCAGTGGTCATCCTTAAAAATGGTACAAAACTCGTTATCGGAGATGCGCGTGATGTTAGCGAAGATAATGACGGAGTGCTGATCTTTACGGGCAGTGGAGACCCAACCTTCGTCATTTGGGAGGATATTGAGATCATCAAGTTCGATTAAGACTCTTTACAAAAAACAGCCCTTGTGTAGCCGAAGCCTTCCTTCGGCTGTTTTTTTTAAAAAGAAAAAAGAAAATAAATGAACAAGACGATCCACAGCACATCCACAAAGTGCCAAAAATCATTCAGCATCTTAAACTTGACCTTCTGATAAGGATTGGTGGCATACATCAAATGCTGAACAGCATCCTTTGATACTTTATGCGCCTCAAGCAGCAAATACAAGGCAAAGGCGATAACTCCGGCCATGTGTATGACGTGCATCGCAGAAACGACATATAAGTATGCGCCACTTCGTTCTCCGTTGAATAAAATGTTCTTTGCCTGAAGTTCTTGCCAGCCCGTAAACTGTAACACTGAAAACAACGTCCCTAATAGCAAGGTGATTCCTAACCACTTTTTGATCTCCTCTAGATCATCCGCTAAGTAAGCCGGATAAACTTTTGCCATGGTAAAGCTTGAGCTCAACAAAATGAGCGTGGATATAATGAAAGACTTTGGGAACTCTATTTTCAAAAAATCGAGCTGGTCTGGTTTAGAGGCCGTAAAGGCAACGATCATAAAAAGAAAAATCACCGCGCTTCCGATCATGCTCACATAAAGCAAAATCTGATGCGGGTGCATTTGCTCCATTCGCTTGAATGCCTCTTTTCTAAGGTCTAGCTTCTTTTTTTGAGTGGCCATTAGAAGAGTTTAACCATTGAACTAGCAAAAGGGTTATGCGAAGGAACAATTAATTTGGGTTTCTTGTCTTGTCCTTTTAGAAGCTCATTTATTCATTACATTTGCAGCCCAATCCGCCAGTTTTGAGAGTAAAAGAATTCTTAAAGATCTACCGAGAAGACCCCATTGTTCAGACGATTGCTGAGCAACTCAAGCCAAATGAAGAAAATCATTTGCGACTGAAGGGATTAATCGGCTCTCTCGATGCCATCATTGCGGCATGCGTTTTCCAATTGAATAAGCAAACGATGATCCTCGTGATGCACGACAAGGAAGAAGCCGCCTATTTTCAAAATGACCTACAAAACCTTTTAGGCGAAAAAGAAGTGCTCCTTTTTCCGACTTCGTACAAAAGACCTTATCAGTTCGATGAAACGGAAAATGCCAATATTCTGATGCGTGCTGAGATTCTTAACCGCATCAATCATAAGGCCTCGTCAGGCGAATTGATCGTCACCTACCCTGAAGCATTGACGGAAAAAGTGATCAATAAAAAAGCGCTTTCCACCAATACCTTCAGTACAAAAATAGGAGAGAAGATAGATGTACAGTTCTTGACCGAGTTACTTCAAACATTCGGCTTTGAACCGACAGACTTTGTTTATGAAGCAGGGCAATATTCCGTTAGAGGTGGGATCATCGATGTCTTTTCTTATGCACATGACCTTCCCTATCGAATTGAACTTTTTGGCAATGAAGTGGACAGTATCAGAACCTTTGATCCTGCTACTCAATTAAGCCAAGAAACCGTCAAGCAGATCAACATCATTCCGAATGTGCAAACCAAGTTATTGGAAGAGTCGAGGCAAAGCTTTTTAGAGTTTGTACCCAACAACTCTAAGATCTGGTTCAAAGACTATCAGCAAACACTGGATGTCATAGACAAATACTTTACCAAAGCCAGCGATAATTTTGATGATGTCCTGTCAGCAACTGATGTTCAGGTAGTGCTAAAGCCGAGTGAGCTATTCGAAACCTCAGCTACTTTTACAGAAAAGCTCAACGATTACGGGCAGGTCGAATTTGGAAACCGTTTTTACATTAATGCTACACATGAGCATGTGTTCGATGCTGAGGCACAGACTTCTTTCAATAAGAACTTCGATCTGATCGTCGAAAACTTGAGCAGTTGGCAAATGCAGAACATGAGTTTGGTCGTTGCCGCCGAATCACCAAGTCAAACCGACAGACTCGAAACCATCTTTACTGAGCTTGACCCAAGTATCAAGTTCCACGCGCTGCACATTGGGCTTAGAAAAGGGTTTATCGACAAAGGGCGAGAAATGTTGGTGTATACCGATCATCAACTCTTCGATCGCTTCCATAAATACAAAACAAAAACCAAGCACTCCAAATCGAAAGCGTTGACCTTAAAAGAGCTTCGATCGCTTCAAACAGGAGACTATGTGACTCATATTGACCACGGGATTGGTCGCTTTGCCGGATTGGAAAAGGTCGAGGTGAACGGAAAATCACAAGAATCCATTCGTTTGGTCTACCGAGATGATGATCTGCTTTATGTCAGCATCCACTCGCTCCATAAAATATCAAAATACACCGGCAAAGAAGGTGTTCCTCCCTCCATGAGTAAACTTGGTTCTCAAGAATGGGAGAACAAAAAGAAAAAAGTAAGAGGTAAGGTCCAGGACATCGCAAAAGACCTGATCAATCTTTACGCAAAAAGAAAAAAAGCCAATGGCTTTGCCTTTGCTGAAGATGGCTTTATGCAAGCAGAGCTGGAATCTTCATTCATTTATGAAGATACACCCGATCAGGGCAAAGCCACAGAAGATGTAAAAGCAGACATGGAGCAGCCGCACCCAATGGATCGATTGGTCTGTGGAGATGTTGGCTTTGGTAAAACAGAAGTAGCGATCAGAGCAGCATTTAAAGCGGCTGCCAATGGAAAACAAGTTGCTGTACTTGTGCCAACAACTATCTTGGCCATGCAACATTACAGAACCTTTTCTGAGCGCTTATCGAACTTCCCCATAAAAGTAGAATACATCAATCGCTTTAAAACGACCAAGCAGATCAAAGAAACCTTGGCCAGAGTAAAATCTGGAGAAACAGAGATCTTGGTGGGCACCCATCGTATCGTCAATAAAGATGTAGAGTTCAAAGACTTGGGTCTATTGGTCATTGATGAAGAACAGAAATTCGGCGTTCGTGTCAAAGACAAACTGAAAGAGTTCAAGGTGAATGTGGATGTCTTAACCCTAACCGCCACGCCCATTCCTAGAACCTTGCACTTTTCATTAATGGGCGCAAGAGACCTCAGCGTGATTGCGACACCTCCTCCGAATCGCCAGCCAGTCACAACCGAATTGCACACGATGAACGAAACCCTGATCCGAGATGCCGTAAGCTTTGAGCTCAGGCGCGGGGGGCAAGTCTTTTTTGTGCACAACCGCATCAGTGATATTGAGCAAGTAGGTAATATCATCTTACGTTTAGTGCCCGACGCACGCGTAGGCATTGCGCATGGGCAGATGGATGGTGCTAGTTTAGAAAAACGCATGGTCAAATTCATCGAAGGTGAGTTTGATGTTCTTGTATCCACGAACATCATTGAATCTGGCCTCGATATACCAAATGCCAATACGATCATCATCAACCATGCTCATATGTTTGGCTTATCTGATCTGCATCAAATGCGCGGACGTGTTGGCCGATCAAATCGAAAAGCCTTTTGCTACTTATTGACCCCACCAACCATTGGCTTGACCTCCGACTCACGCAAACGACTAAGTGCATTAGAAGAATTCTCAGACTTAGGAGACGGCTTTAAAGTCGCCATGCGAGATTTAGATATTCGTGGTGCAGGAAATTTATTGGGCGCAGAGCAAAGTGGTTTCATTTCTGACCTAGGTTTTGACGTTTACCATCAGATCCTTGATGATGCCGTGCAAGAATTAAAAGAGACCGAGTTCAAAGACATATTCAAGACCGACTTGGTGAAAGAAGCAGTCAAAGCCATTGCACAAGACACCTCGATCGAAACAGATCTTGAGATACTTATCCCTGATAATTACGTTTCAAATATTTCAGAACGTCTAAACCTCTACGCTAAACTCGACAACATCAAGAACGAAGAAAAACTGGCCTCATTTACGGAAGAACTGGTAGACCGCTTTGGTCCTATACCTGAATCCGTAGATCAATTGATCGAAACGGTCCGGTTGAGGTGGTTAGGAGAACAGTTAGGTTTCGAAAAGATTGTCTTAAAAAATGACAACATGAAGTGCTACTTCGTGCCTTCTGACAATGAGAAATACTTTCAATCCGCAATTTTTGGCCGTGTCTTGGCTTTTGTACAAGGCAACTCCAAACGCTGTAAAATGAAAGAATATAAAACGCGGTTGATCCTGACAATTCAGCAGGTCCCTACAGTTAAAGAGGGAATTGCCTTACTTAAAGGGATTTAAAAACTCATCACATCCTTGAACTTCAAGGTTTGCCTTCTGGATACGTCTATTTCTTCCCCTCCCTTCAAATAGATTCGTAAACTTCCACTAAACCAAGGCTCTATGCGTTCGATCCATTTCAGGTTGATGATCTGCTGGCGATTCGCACGAAAAAAGGTTTTGTCATCTAAACGAGACTCTAGGTAATTCAACGTCCGCGTGATCATTGGTTTTGACTCCTCAAAATAGACTGTAGTGTAATTACCGCTGACCTCAAAAAGACGAATTTCTGAAAGCTGAACTAACCAACACTTCTCTCCGTCCTTAACAAACACCTGATCGTTACTGGTCAATCGGTCATCTTGGTCTTCTGCCTGTTCTTTCTTCTTTTGAATTTTATCAAAAACCTTCGCCACAGCTCCTGCAAGCCGTTCTTTTTGAACCGGTTTTACCAAATAGTCCAGCGCATTATACTCAAAGGCTTTCAATGCGTGCTCGTCATAGGCTGTTGAAAAGATCACTTCCGGAACCGATTCTAATTCTTCCAACAGCTTAAAGCCATTTTTTCCGGGCATTTGGATATCCAAAAAGATCAAGTCAGGTTTCAACTCGCTTATTTTCTCTTTGGCTTCATCAACACTTGCCGCTTCTCCTACTACTTGTACACTATCAAACTCTTTTAACAGGCGCTTGAGCTCATTTCTAGCCAAACGTGAATCATCAACTACTAGTGTTTTCATAATGTGTTCTCTTCTAAAGGTATTTTTATGGTGGCACAAACCATCTGTTCATTCAGGTTCTCAACACTTAAGTTTGCTTTTTCGCCATAAAGCAACCTCAAACGTTCTCTCGAATTATTGATACCAATACCTCTTCGGTCGGTATTCGATGTTTTCATTTTCAACTGCCCTGTATTTTTCACATAAATGGTGAGGCACTCATGACTAAGTATTGTCTCAATAATGATCTCTCCTCCCTCTGGTAACTCGTTAATGCTGTGCTTGATGGCATTTTCGACCAGGGTTTGGATGATCATAGGGGGCACTTCAATTTCATTTACTGCTCCGTCCACAATGAACTGATAGCTTAATCGCTCTTCTAGTTGAATGGCTTCAAGATTAAGGTAATCTCGTACAACAGCCAATTCTTTATCTAAACTAACCTTTTCAAATTGATCGAACTGAATAGAAAAGCGCAACAGATCAGAGAGGTGTGTGATAGAATCCCTTGCACGGTTCGAATCCTCGATAACTAAAGACCTGATGTTGTTGAGGCTATTGAAGATAAAGTGCGGGTTGATCTGCGCCTTTAATGCGCTGAGTTCAGCATCTTTTACAGAGGCCGATAGCTTCCATTTCTCTATTTCAACCTCCCTCGTTCGCTGCAAGTACTGATAGGCAAAGTAAAGTGCAGACCACGAAATGAAATACACACCAAAGCTGATGATAAAGCTCACAATTGAAATGATGATCTTGCTTGGTGTGAACTGTGCTAAGGTCGCCTCGTTTATTCTTTGCTGCAATTCAGGGTCCAGCCCTTCCACTTGTGGAGTATTCATGACCTCCTGTAATACTTCCGGGTTTGCTTTTGCCACTGCAACAAACACAGCAATGATCACCCCCAAGCTCAAAATACCAAGAATTGCCCCCTGAATGATCGAAGCAAGAAGCACACGAGGAACAAGTTTGGGTATGGTTAATTGCTTCCAGTTTTTCTTTTTCACATACAGCCGATACACATGGCTGATCAGCACACCGATGAGAATAAAGATCACATTGGCAATCAATGCCAAGGCACTTGGCACAAACATCAACATGGCCATAAAGGAAGTGACCATGAGGCCACCCCAACCGCCAAACTGCAAAAGCCAATACAGCCTATTCTTATTCATACTCCAAAAGAATGGAAATAGATACAAAGCACACAAAAAAGAAAAATAAGTGGTCAATTACAGGGATTAACCGTTCATTTGACCGGCTAATGAAACAGAAAGTTGAGTGGAAGGCTTAAAATAAGTCAGAAACATGAAATAAGCCGGCACAATCAGCGTTTGACAAAAACACACATACTTTGTGAAACACTGCTTAAAATGTATATTAGCGGGTTCTTACACCTAAACTGAATATAAACGTTGAACATGAAATTCCTCAACTTACCTATAAAAACGTTATTGGCAGGTAGCTTAGTGGTTTTCACCATGAGCTCTTGCAAATTGTTGGGCATTGGAGGAGGCAGCAATGTCGACTCTAAAACAGGCGCTGAATATGCGACTGACAGGGACCTTTTGGGTTATAGGCCTTACAGCGAGCAAGAATTACCCTCTCCTCCTGGGATGGTATTTGTGCAAGGTGGTCGTACGGTTTTGGGTTCCTATAAACAAGACCTTTATGGTTCACGTGACAATATTGAACGAACAGTGACCGTCAATTCATTCTTTATGGATGAAACGGAAGTGACCAACTCGAACTGGAAGTCTTATGTTCATCACCAATTCCACCCGATGGACCTTACGCTTCCTTCTAACATCGAAGTGCTCGACCCTGAGGATGAAGAAAATCGTGAGCAAGGACAAGGTGGTAACCAAAACTTGACACCTGGCCCTAATCGAAACCTGATGTTCGTGCCAGCGAACCTAAGCATCAACGGTCAAGAAAAAGCGGCGATCGAACCGGATGATGAAGTATGGGAATCTCAATTTGCTTTCAATTCCGTTTACGCTAAAAACTACTATAGCAATCCTGGGTTCAATAATTACCCAGTGGTAGGTGTTACCTGGAGACAGGTAGAAGATTATTGCAAATGGAGGACAGATTATGTGAACCTGGGGCTGATCATGGAAATTGATATTGCAGAGCTTCCTCAAGATTTTAGGGATAACTTCTTTGCCGTGACCAATAGTGGAGATTATGTTTTGGCCGACGGAAACGGAAGCCCTTACCCAAGTGAAAAACCGAACAACATAGCTAGTGGCGGTAATCAAAATTTACAGGGAGGAGTAGCAGATGAGCAATCCATCTCCATGCAAACCTTCTTTGATTGGCAAAAACAAGTTGTAGAATACATCAATCAAGACGCTAGCGAAACAAAATTCATTGAGCAGGGAATCTATTTTCCTGACTTTAGGCTTCCAAATGAGGCCGAATGGGAATACGCAGCAAAAGCAACCATCGGTACAGTATACCTTGATGAAAATGAAGAGTATGGACGTATTTATCCTTGGGATGGAAGAGGCACAAGAAATCCTTATGGAAAAGAACGAGGACAGTTCTTGGCCAACTTTAAACGAGGAAGAGCTGACTATGGTGGTATCGCCGGCGGTGTGAACAATGATGGTGCTGTGCTACCAGAAGAAGTAGGCCAACATGAAGCCAACGACTTCAATTTGTTCAACATGGCAGGAAATGTAAGCGAATGGGTGTATGATACCTATCGCCCCTTAGCCTTCTCTGAGTTCGATGACATGAACCCGCAGAGGAAAAGCTTAGGTGACCAAGACACAAGCGACCCACAATCAAATTATGGTTGGGATGTCAACTCAAGTGACACTAATGCTGTGGGCCAGGTAAGACCTCTAGATGGCGATGGGCAAGCGCAATCAACTGGCTATCGTTCGTTGATCAACGATAGGGCAAAAGTCTTCAAAGGGGGTTCTTGGAAAGATGTTGCCTATTGGATGGCGCCAGGTACAAGACGATTCCTTGACATGGATAAAAGCACCAATACCATTGGTTTTAGATGTGCCATGATTTCGATCGGTACCAGCCAGTTGGACCAATCTAATGGTTTATTTGGAGGTAGATAATTCATAAAAACATACATTTGAGGAGGGAGCTTAGGCTCCCTTTTTTATTGTGCAGCACCAAGCACCAAAAAGCTGATCGATGCTGGCTGAGTCTCTTTTAGCGCTTCGTAGCAGGCGATTAGGGTAGAGCCGGTTGTCATTATGTCGTCGACTAGCAAGATGTCTTTACCCTTTAGTGCTTTACGATACGCATCATTCAATAGATAGGTCTCGTTAAGCGTCGTCATCCGTTCTACCTTGTTAAGCCCCGTTAGCGATTGATTCGGCTTAATCCTAAATAATGCATCAGGGATTATTTCCGCTTCCAAAGAAGTAGAAAGGCCCTCACAAATCATTTCCGCCTGGTTATACCCTCTTTTTACACGTTTACTTCTGTGCAAAGGCACAGGAACTGCATAATCAAAGGTCATTTCTGTATCCGAACTCCTTAACTCTTCCGCATACCACCTGGCAAGCATTCGAGCAATTTCCGGTTGATGCTCGTACTTTAAGTGATGTATGATCTGTTGAAAAACACTTCCTTTATAAAAATAGCAATACACCAGCAGGTACTTGACGTCTACGATATTCCTAAACTTTTCATTCAAGGTTTCAATTTGCAGGATGTGATTGCTAGTTTTTGGCAAATCATAACGACATTTGACACAGATATGCGCAACCCCTCGTGGAAGTGGTTCAGAGCAACCCACACAAAGCGCGGGATAGAATAAAGAGACAAAATCCGAAAAAATCTCTCTGATGTGCATGTCATTAAAATTCAGCTATCGATGAGTATTGTTCAAGAATTTAATGAATATCGGGAAGAAATGAATGACAAGATCTTGGAAAAGAATAACCTTGTCATCAAACGAATATTCAACCTCGACACCAACGCCTTTAATGAAGGCGCACTAGATGTCAAGACCAAAGAATTGTTAGGTTTGGTCGGTTCAATGGTGTTGCGATGTGATGATTGTGTTAAGTACCACCTAGGAAAGTGTAATGAAGTGGGCTGGACACAGGAGCAGGTGTATGAGGCCTTTGCGATCGCCAACCTCATTGGGGGCACGATCGTTATTCCTCACCTGAGAAGAGCCGCAGAATACTGGGATGAACTCCAAAAAGTAGATTAATGTATAAAAAAGACCTTTCCTTACAAATTAGGTGGGTCAAATTGCTCAAACATTTAGGTGAGCAAATCGGCAAACGACCTAAAGACCTTAATGCCGTATTGTTTCTGATTGGTGTTCAGGAACTCGGTTCAGGAAGAAAAAACTTCAGCAAGGAAGAAAAACAAGACCTCATGCACATTGCCATTTGCAAAGCGTTGAGCCTATCTGGCTATTATGAACTTGCTGGTAAAGACGAAGAGGGTTGGCCCCACTGGAAACCTCTAAAAAAATTACCTCATTTCGACCTACTAGATCAAGAAAAGCTGCTCAAACTGAGCATTCTCGATTATTTCGAACAAGAGTATAATTTGATATTTGACGCATGAAAATCATTTCTTACAACGTAAACGGTATACGAGCAGCACTCAATAAAGGCTTTAGAGAATGGCTCGAGGAGGAAAACCCAGATATTTTATGTCTTCAGGAATTAAAAGCACTTCCTGAACAAGTTCCAGACTTTTATTCTGACTTGGGCTACCAAATGTATTGGGAGACGGCTCAAAAAAAAGGCTACAGCGGTGTGGCTATTCTATCTAAAACCAAACCAAAAGCCGTTGTGAATGGATGCGGTAACGAGCGCTATGATCAGGAAGGAAGGGTCATTCGAGCCGATTTCTCCGATTTCTCTGTCATGTGTGTTTACATGCCAAGCGGCACCTCTGGAGACATTCGCCAAGCATTCAAATACGAATGGCTTGACTTTTTTTATGATTATGCGAATGAACTCAAGGCTTCGCATACCAACTTAGTCATCTGCGGAGATTACAATATCGCACATACGGCCATGGATATTCATAACCCAGTATCAAATAAAAACTCCTCTGGATTCTTACCCGAAGAACGGGCTTGGCTTAGCAAGTTTATCGAAAATGGTTTCATCGATACCTTCAGGAAGTTCAATGATCAACCACATGAATATTCTTGGTGGAGTTATCGCGCCAACGCTAGGGCGAACAATAAGGGTTGGAGAATAGATTACTTAATGGCTACCGAAGAAATGCGCAGTAGATTAACCAATGCAAGCATATTACAAGCTGTAAAGCATTCAGACCATTGCCCCATTTCATTAGAAATTGATTGAATCCTTGTATATTCCTCCTTAAATCTAAACGGTAAGGCTCATTAATACGTTTCCTCTGTATCAATGAGCATTGAACCCGCATATGGAACAATTATGGGTATAAAAGCACAACTGCAAGCCTACAAGAAAAAGTACTACCTAAACAAAGCGCTTAGGGGTTCATTATTGTGGATAGCAGGTGTTGCTGCTGCTTTCTTCTTGATCAACACCCTAGAGTTCAGTGCTAGGTTCAACGAGGCTGGTAGAGCCATTCTGTTCTTCTCTTTTCTTATCGCCACCTTGATTAGTTCTTACTTATTGATTATCAAGTACTTATTGTTGATAAATAAAAGTAAAAGCCAGATTTCCAATGAAGAAGCGGCGCAACAAGTTGGCAAATTCTTTCCTGAGGTTTCAGACAAGTTGTTAAACTTGCTTCAATTAGAAAAGCTGTCACATGCCGATAACCTATTGATCGCTGCCAGTATCAAACAGAAAGCAGATGAGATAGAGCAAATTCCTTTTGCTCAAGCCATCGATTTAGGAAGTAACAAACAATACCTTCGTTATGTAATACCTCCTGCTTTGGCCATTCTAATTTCTTTGATCTTTTTACCACAGTTAATTACCAGTAGCACAGAACGTATTATCAATTTCAATACCGCTTATGTCCCTGAAGCGCCTTTTTCCTTTCAATTAGACAACAATGAACTCATTGGTTTTCGAGCTGAACCCTATACGCTTCGTTTTCAAGCCATAGGTCAAACCATTCCTGAAAATGCCTTTGTTGACCTCAATGGCAGGAAGGTTAAAGCAAAAAATGAAGGAAATGGAAGCTTTAGCTATGTCTTTGATCGCTTGAGTGCTGACCTTAGCTTCAGGCTTGAAGGAGCAGGAATACTTTCTACAACCTATCAGCTCAAGGTCGTCGAAAGACCAATTTTAGAATCCTTTGAAATCGAACTAAACTTTCCACAACACACCAGATTAAACAAAGAAATTGTTCAAAATTCAGGTAATCTGCAGATACCAGAAGGAACGCAGGTTGAATGGAAACTGAAGGCAAGTGCAACAGAAAGCGCACAAATTGAATTAGCAAATGAGCAATTTTCCTTCAAAGAAGCCAATGGCGGTTACACTTTTGACAGCACCTTCAAGAGCTCCACTCCCTATAGACTAAGTCTAGAAAATGAATACTCAAGCAATAGAGACTCTTTAAATTTTGGTATCGATGTCATCAAAGACCAGTATCCTAAAATTCAACTGGAACAATATCAAGACACCTTGCTTTACAGAGACATCGTTTTTGCGGGACAAATTCGAGACGATTATGGGTTTCAAGGGCTACGCCTTCGATATGCCTATGACGGAGAAGAAAGCTTCACTTCTGCAGACATCTCCATTGACCCATCGATCAAAGACCAGACCTATTACTACGTCTTTCGACTAGACAGCGCAAATATTAGTGCTGGTGGAGAATTAAAGTATTACTTGGAAGTAGTCGACAATGACCGAGTCAATGGTTATAAACGAAGCAAAACAGGCACCTATTCATTCAAAATTCCTTCCAAAGAAGAAATCTCAGACGAAATTGAGCAAGGCAATCAGCAAGTGGCTCAAGAAATCAATAAAACGTTGAAAGATGCCGAGGAGCTTCAACAAAGCATCGACGAACTGGACGAAAGACTTAAAACCAAAAAGGAACTTGACTGGCAGGACGAAAAACTCATGAACGACATCCTCAAAAAAAAAGAGGAGTTGAGTCAAAAGCTAGAGCAACTCAAAAAAGAAAATCAACAGAATAACGAGAAGCAAAATCAATTCGAACCCAAAAGCGATGAGATAAGGGAAAAAATGAATCAACTCCAAGAGATCATGGAGAATGTACTCGACGAAGAGACGCGACAACTCTACGACGAATTAAGAAAACTATTGGAAGAACAGGCTGATATAGAGGAGTTTAGAGATCAGGTGGAGGAAATGAAAAATGATAGCCAAAACTTGGAAGAAGATTTAGAACGCACCTTAGAACTATTCAAGAAGCTTCAATTTGATATGAAGTTAGAGGAAAGCATTGAGCAATTAGAAGAGGAAATAAAAGACCAAGAAAAGCTTCAAGAAGAAACAGAAAATGGCGAGAAATCGAACGAAGAACTTGCCAAGGAACAGGAAAAAGAAACCGAAGACCTGAAGAAACTCCAAGAAGAACTCAACAAACTGAACGAGCTGAATCAAGAAAGGAAGAACCCTGAGGCCTTACCAAAAGACTTGAACGAAGAGTTTGAGGATATCAAAAAAGAACAAGAAGAAGCACAAGAAGCCTTGACAGAGGAGGAGGAGGAAAGCCAGGAAGAGCAAGCAAACGAACAAGAACAACAAGAAGGTCAGCAAAAGTCCGGTCAGCGCCAAAAGGCAAGCAAAGCTCAGAAAAAAGCGGCTCAGAAGATGAAAGAAATGCAGCAAAGCCTCGAATCCATGCAAAGTGGTATGGAAATGGAACAGCAGCAAGAAAACTTAGATAACCTAAGGGATCTGGTCGACAATTTGGTTACGCTTTCATTTAGTCAAGAAGCGTTGATGAATGAATTCACAGACATACGACAAAGTGACCCGCGTTTCGTGACCTTGTCTCAAGAACAACTGAAGATTCAAAATGACTCTGAAATCATTCAAGACAGTTTGATCTCACTGAGTCAGCGCGTATTCCAAATCAGTTCTTTCGTTATGAAAGAGCTTAACGACATGAATACCCAAATGGATGGAACAGTCGCTGCGCTAAAAGAAAAAAATGTGAGCCAAGCCGTTGGTAGACAACAGTTTACGATGACTTCTATCAATAACCTCGCTTTGCTTCTTGACGATATTCTTCAAAATATGCAAGAGCAAATGGCCTCTCAAATGGGTGGATCCAGTAAGAAAAAAGGTCAAAAGAACATGCCCATGAGTAGTTTGTCTGAATTACAAAAACAGTTGAGCGAACAGATCAGAGAGGTGAAGCAAAGCGGAAAGTCGGGTAGAGCCCTTTCTGAAGAATTGGCCAAGCTTGCAGCCCAACAAGAGCGTTTGAGAAATGCATTAGAAAACTTTGAAACAGGGTTGGATGGAAATAAATTGGGAGAAAAAATAGACAAGCTCGTTGAGCAAATGGAACTCAATGAAATGGATCTACTCAACAAGAATGTTTCCGAAGAGACTATCGAAAGACAAAGAGAGATCTTGACACGGATGTTGGACGCCGAGAATGCAATGGAGCAAAGGGGAGAAGATGACAAAAGAGAGGCGCAAACTGCCTATGAGTATGAACTCTCTGTACCTGAAAGCATGCTAGAATACCTCAAACAAAAAGAGAAGGAAGTAGAACTACTGAAAACCATACCAACAAAACTCAATCCTTATTATAAAAAGGAAACCAATAAGTATTTCAACAAGATCAAGAATAACAAGTAAAGGCTCCATGAACAGCATTAGCATTGAAATACCCTCCATAGCAGAAAACATTCGCATCGTCGAAAGCTTCGTTGACAATGCAAAGGACAAGTATCAGCTCAATGACGACCTCTATGGCAACATCATGATCGCCGTAGTAGAGTCTGTTAACAATGCCATATTGCACGGCAATGGTGCAAACAAAGAAAAACTCGTCACCCTCTCCGCCGTACTGAAAGAAGAAGAGGTCACCTTTACTATTGAGGACCAAGGTCAAGGGTTCGATCAAAACCATTTGCCAGACCCAACCGCACCAGAAAATGTCACCAACCCAGGAGGTCGCGGCATATTTTTAATGCGACACTTAGCAGATGAAGTCATTTTTGCAGAAGAAGGCCGAAAAGTCTCTCTTACCTTCTACCTCGATTAAATGAAAACCATTCAATTTTTTGTTGAGGACATCAACTTTGAACTGAAGCAAAAAAAGAAATTGAGGCGCTGGTTAGAGGTCATCGCCTCTACCCATCAACAAGAAATAGCGCAATTAAACTTCATCTATTGTTCAGACAACTATTTGCTTGATATTAACAAAACCTACCTCGAGCACGATTACTTCACCGACATTATCACGTTTGACCAACGCGAAGACACAGCAACACGCATTGAAGGAGATATCTTCATTTCCATTGACCGTGTCAAAGACAACGCGGCGCAACAAAACACGCCATGGCAACACGAGTTTCACCGAGTCATGGCACACGGCTTACTTCACCTATGCGGCTTCGATGATAAGACCGATGTGCAAAAACAGGAGATGCGAAAAACAGAAGATGCTTGCTTATCTTTGCTGCAAGATTGAGTGTTGTTCCACGTGGAACATGAACCACTCGATCTTTTTTAATGTTTCACGTGAAACACATTGCCTATGTATCCAACGTATGATGTTATTGTAGTAGGGGCTGGACACGCAGGCTGCGAAGCAGCACATGCTGCAGCCACCATGGGGTCGAGTGTACTACTCATTACCATGAACATGAACACAATCGCACAAATGAGTTGCAACCCGGCTATGGGCGGTGTTGCAAAAGGTCAGATTGTGCGGGAAATAGATGCCCTCGGCGGGATGTCTGGTATTGTCTCCGACAAATCAATGATTCAGTTCAGAATGCTGAATCGTTCCAAGGGCCCCGCTATGTGGAGCCCCCGTACGCAGAATGACCGTATGCGTTTTGCTGAAGAATGGAGGCTAACGTTAGAAGCTAACCCTAAGGTTGATTTTTGGCAAGAAATGGTCACCGGGTTTCTGATCAAAGAAAACAAGGTTGTCGGCGTTACTACCGGGATGGGTTTAGAATTTAAAGCCCAATCTGTCATTGTTACCTCAGGTACCTTCCTTAACGGAATCATACATATCGGCGAAAAACAATTCGGTGGTGGTCGCACAGGCGAACGCGCCTCTACTGGTATCACTGAGCAACTTGAAACCTTCGGATTCGAGGCTGGCCGCATGAAAACAGGAACACCACCACGGGTAGATGGAAGAAGCCTAGATTACAGTAAGATGGAAGAACAAGCCGGTGATGAACAATCGGGTAAGTTCTCTTACAGCCCCTCAACACAACCACTTCAGGAACAACGAAGCTGCTACATCACCTACACAAACCAAGAGGTACACGACATTCTTGCGACAGGCTTCGATAAGTCACCCATGTTCAACGGGTCCATTCAAGGCATAGGTCCACGATATTGTCCATCCATTGAAGACAAGATCAATCGATTCGCAGAACGCAACCGCCACCAGATCTTTGTAGAACCAGAAGGATGGCATACCGTAGAAATTTATGTCAATGGCTTTTCTACCTCCTTACCAGAGGATATACAGTACAAAGCCATGCGAAAGATCAAAGGCTTCGAAAACGCCAAAATGTTTAGGCCTGGTTATGCCATTGAGTATGACTATTTCCCCCCAACCCAATTACAGCATACATTAGAAACTAAACTGATTGAAAACTTATTCTTCGCCGGCCAAATCAATGGAACCACTGGTTATGAAGAAGCTGCCTCACAAGGATTGGTCGCAGGCATCAATGCACACCTTAAAATAAACAACCAACCAGAGTTTACACTCAAACGGTCAGATGCCTACATCGGTGTTTTGATCGACGACCTCATCAATAAAGGCACAGATGAGCCATATCGTATGTTTACCTCAAGGGCGGAGCATCGAATCCTCCTACGCCAGGATAATGCCGATCTACGCCTAACCCAAAGAGGCTTCGACATCGGTCTTGCTAGTCAAGCGATGCTCGATCGAATGAAAGAGAAAAGACGCACAATCGAGCAGCTTAAAAATGACTTACTCCAAAAGAAGGTAGATCCTCAACTTGCCAACCCATTCCTCGAGGATCAAGAGACTGCTACGATTCAGCACCGTACCACCCTTAACAAATTAGTGAAACGGCCACAAGTCAGTGTTTCTGATCTTCAGCGAATCAGCGAAGATACAGCCAAGTACTTTTCACAATACACACAGGACATTCTAGAACAAGTCGATATTCACATCAAATACGAAGACTACATCGATAAAGAGGAAAAGCTAGCACAAAAGATGTTAGACCTCGAAGGGCTGAGTATCCGAGACGATATGGATTTTGATCAGATCAAAGCATTGTCAGCAGAGGGAAGAGAAAAGCTTAAGAAGCAAAGGCCAAAAACAATTGGCCATGCCTCACGCATCAGTGGAATTACACCAGCTGATATATCCGTCTTAATGGTATTCATGGGTCGCTAATGGAAACCTTAATTGCTTGTCCTATTTGTCAATCACCTGATCTAAGGCCATTCCAGGATGTTATTGATTATTTTGGTCAACAAGAGTCATTCACCCTACAGGTATGTAACGAATGCACAACTGTACTGACAAACCCTCGCCCAGAGGAAAAAAACGTTGTAACATACTATAAATCAAATAGTTATGTTTCTCATGGTGCATCTAAAGGCATAATATTCGATTCCATCTATAAACTACTTCAGCAGGTTAACCTTAAGAACAAGTTAAAGCTTATACAAACCACAAGCAGTGGTCGACAACTTCTAGACTATGGTTGTGGTTCTGGCTCATTTCTAGAGTATATGCATAATAGAAACTATCAAGTGCAAGGAGTAGAGCCAGATCAAGAGGCAAAACAGCAGGTCACGCCGCAAATAGCGGTCAGTGCAGACATTGAATCCATCGAAGCCAACAAATTTGACGTCATCACCGCATTCCACGTTCTAGAGCATGTGCATCAACTAGAAAGAACACTGAACGCCATCAAGAATCGATTACGAATTGGAGGGACCTTGTACCTCGCTTTACCCAATCTCAACGCTTACGATGCGCAGCATTACCAGGACTATTGGGCAGGATATGATGTACCAAGACACCTTTACCATTTTACTCAACAAAGTATCAAACACCTTGCTCAGCGATTTGGATTAGAACTTACAGGAATCAAACCCATGAAACTCGACAGTTATTATGTCAGTCTGCTATCGGAACAATACAAAAAATCTAACTTTGCGCCAGTCAAAGCCATGTGGCACGGATATCGCTCTAATCAGTTAGCAAAAAGAACAGGTGAATACAGCAGCCTTATTTATGTATTACAAAAAGTTGAACAGTAAACTACCATATTACTTTATCGTTCTCATCCTCCTCAGTACCTGTGCTCGAGTCAGTTCCCCTACAGGTGGACCTGAAGATGAAAACCCTCCTCAACTGGTCCGCTCCGTTCCTGAAAGTGGTCAGCTTAACTATAAAGGGCAATCCATCGTACTTGTTTTTGATGAGATCATTCAAACGAATCAAATAGAAACAGGGTTAATTATTACGCCCCAACCAGAAGGTTTCTTTAGAACACGCGCAGCCCGCAACACTGTCGAACTCATCTTCACAGAACCCTTTAAGGATAGCACAACCTATGCGTTCAGTTTTGCTAATACCATTCAAGATGTGACGGCAAGAAATCCAGCCGAAGACCTAACACTCAGCTTTTCTACCGGAGACTACTTAGATTCTCTAACCATAGGTGGGCAAATACTAAACTTATACGACCAATTGCCTATGGAAGCTACCTTAGTTTCTCTTTTCAGCGCAACGGACAGTCTTAACGTACTAACAGGAAGTGCACAGTATTATGCAAAAACAGATACCGCAGGACGTTATCGTTTTCAAAACCTACCACCGGGTGATTATCGCGTCTATGCCTTTCAAGATGAAAATAACAACAACAAAGCCGACGCTGAAGGCGAACTATACGGTTTCTATCCAGATACCCTGCGCTTAAGTGAAAATATCTCTGAGATCGACTTTACCGTACAGCAGCTCAGTACAAAAGCTCTAAGGCGTAGCTCAGGGCGACATTTTGGTAAATACTATGAATTAACCTTCAATAAGTCTATTACTGATTTTCGACCAATTGATGGAGATAACTATACCTATCTTCAAAAAAATGAAGAAACCGTAAGGTTTTATCGTAACAACCAACTGTACAATGACACGACACAACTCATTTTTGAAGCACAGGACTCTGTCGGTAATGTGCTAGTCGATACGGCCTCTTTCTATTTCGTTGAATCAGAAATAGAACCAGACCCACTCAAAATATCGATTACACCGCAAGGATCTCTCTTGCGTCCTAATGATACCATTACGATACAATTTAACAAACCCATTTCCCTTCAGCAGTTCGATAGCCTCAGCTTATCACTCGATAGTTTGAATGTATTTCCATTCCCTCAAGAAAATGCTCGTAGTGACCAATACAACAGCGTATTAAGTTTCCCAATTAAAATTCGTGATTATGCACCTCGTCCTGACCAAAAGCTCACATTGCAGATGAAGAAAGGGAGCTTCATTTCAATAGATGGAGATACCAGTGCCTTCGTTAAAAAAACGTATCAAGCTGCTCAGGAAAGTGAGACTGCCTTGATCTCAGGGCGCATTATATCGAGTGCACAGAATGTCATTGTACAATTACTCAATACGCGAACGCTAGATGTCATCCAGGAAGTTAACACCTCCTCTTTTCAATTTTCATACCTAGACGCAGGATCATACATGATCCGTGTGATACAAGACATCAATGGAAATGGCAAATGGGACACTGGAAATATCTTACTCAATGAGTCCCCAGAACCTGCACAGTTCTATGTAGATCGCAACTCCAATTCACAACTTATCGAAGTAAGGAAGAACTGGGCTGTTACAGATTTGATCATCACACTCCGTTGATAAGTATCCGATAAGCTGTGTATAATTTTCACTCGTTGTGCACAGCTTTTCCATTTATTTTTGAAAAATTATACTGTTTAATCGACTTAAGAAACAAACATATTTCTTCACAAACTGTCCTATTGTTATAGACCGTGGATAGATGACTCGAAACTTATCCACTATATCGATTAGTTATGAACAAAATATCATAAGATACTCATTACCAATATTTTGTAGAGTAACTACTTGTGGATAATAATAAAATTTAACCCCACATATAAGATAGGAAAAACCTATCTAGTGTGCATAAATTACTTATCAACAAATCCACAGCTTTAGTAAATAATGACAATATCTAATAATCTTAAATAATATAATA
>Ga0209654_1000065_pt1 | contig 104366 bp, 88 predicted proteins | sample SaaInl1SG_22_DNA_FD_184646 | JGI IMG/M metagenome (GOLD analysis project Ga0209654, IMG submission 184646) | Marine microbial communities from expanding oxygen minimum zones in the Saanich Inlet - ESP_161SG_22_DNA (SPAdes) (version 2) | ecosystem: Environmental > Aquatic > Marine > Intertidal... | reverse complement strand
TTTGATGGATTCCCTAAAAGGTGTTTATCGACTAATTGGTCAAATTCTTTGCAAAATTCATCAACAATACAGAATATTTCAGTAATTTTAGAGTAGATTATCATAGATAGATTTTTAGATTAATAAATTGATATTCAGAGCCTTAATTTACTAAAAATCTATCTTCTTTACTAATAAAATCTATCTAAATATTAATCGAACTCAGGTTCATACAAATTTTGTATGAGGTTTATATTTACAGATCCCGATATAAAATCGGGATTAGTTTAACTTACTATTTTAAATGCGACCTTTGGTCTTTTCAAAATAAATGCAAAAAAAATCTCATACATGTTGTGCATGAGATTTATTTGTATAGATCCCGATGTAAAATCGGGATTAGTTTAACTTGCAATTTTGAACGCGACCTTTGGTCTTTTCAAAATAAATGCAAAAAAAAATCTCATACATGTTGTGCATGAGATTTATTTGTATAGATCCCGATGTAAAATCGGGATTAGTTCAACTTACAATTTTGAATGCGACCTTTGGTCTTTTCAAAATTGAGTTTCACTAACCTACTTCTTCTTGTGTTCTTAATCTTTGAACGTAAGATGCTTTGATTCTTTGAGCTCTTTTAGCTACAGACGGCTTTGTAAAGTTTTTTCTGTTACGTAAGTTTTTCATTGTTTTTGTTCTGTCGAACTTTCTTTTGTAACGCTTTAACGCTCTATCTATATTCTCTCCATCTTTTACTGGTATAATTAACATAAGTTGGCACCTCCCTTCATAAGTATCTTTATATTTTTATAGTAATTAAACTATTTGTTTTTATTTTTTGGACTGCAAATGTAATTATTAATTATGAATTACAATTTTTTTATTGATTTTATTTTAAAAACGTTACGCGTTAGGGATTGAAGTGGCATCCTTTTTTTTATAAAATATAAAAGTTGCAATTCACATGACAATAAGCTTTTTAATAAACAAATACTAAAATAAGTTCAAATTAAAAAAAAGATATAACGTAAAGCCCGACCTTTAGGGAACGCCCAAATAATTAGTTGTTAGGAAAAATGAAAATTACCTCACTAACATGAACTTTTTACACTAAATTACCATTTTTGCGATAACATAAGAATTATTTTCGCAAAAAGGCTAATTATGAAAACTACGTTGCTGGCTTATACTCTTTACCATCAATTACCATTTTTGCGGTAACGTAAGAATTATTTTCGCAAAAAGGCTAATTATAAAAACTAGGTTGCTGGCTTATACTCTTTACCATCAATTACCATTTTTGCGATAATTTCTTTTAAAATTTCAGAAGTACCTCCTCCTATTGGGCCTAACCTACTATCTCTTAACAAACGAGCCATTGGATATTCTTCCATATAACCATAACCACCTAATAACTGTAAGGCGTCATAAATAACTTCGTCTGCCATTTTTGTTGATAATAGCTTAGACATACTTGCTTCTTTTACAACATAGTTACCTTGGTCTAATCTTTTTGCTATAGAGTAGTTGTACTCTCTACACATATCTACTCTACTTGCCATTTCTGCAATTTTGTGCCTAAGTGCTTGAAATTTATCTAAAGACTTACCAAACGCAACTCTTTCTTGCATGTATTTAATAACGTAATCTACTGCAAACTCTGCTCTTGCATGTGCATTTACGCCCATTAAAAGTCTTTCTAAAGCAAAATGTTGCATAATATATGGAAAGCCTTTCCCTTCTTCGCCTAATAAATTTTCTTGGGGAATTTCTACGTTATCGAAAGCAATTTCTCCGGTGTCTGATGCACGCCAACCTAATTTGTCTAATTTGGTTGCAGATACACCTTTCGTATTTCTATCTACCACAAAAATACTAATCCCTTTATATTTTTCTGATGGGTCTGTTTTTGCAGCTACAATTAAATAGTCTGAATAAACACCATTTGTAATAAATGTTTTAGAGCCATTTAAAATATATTTATCTCCTTTTTTTATAGCTGTAGAACGCATGCCTGCAACATCTGAACCACCAAATGGTTCTGTTACACATAAACAACCGATTTTAGCACCCTCTACACTTGGTACTAAATATTTTTGTTTTGTTGCTTCGCTTGCTTCTTTGTTTAAGTGGGTCATTGCTAAATACTCATGAGCCCACATTGCTGCAGCAAAACCACCTGAATTTATTTTTTGCATTTCTTCTAAAAAAACAACTGTGTAAAAAAGATCTAAATTTAAACCACCATATTCTTCTGGAGTAGATAAACCAAAGTAGCCCATTTCTCCAAATTTTTTCCAAATGAAACGATCTATACTTCCGGTTTTCTCCCATTTTTCTACATGAGGAACTACTTCTTTTTGTAAAAAATCTTTGAAACTTGCACGAAAAGCTTCATGCTCTTCTGTAAAATACATACTTTTCATTCAGTGCTTTTTTTAGTTGTTTATTCAGCCACCAAATATAAGACTATTCTGTCATATTTATCTACAGGAAAACCCTTGATATTTATTAATTCTTTTATATCTTGAAGTTCAGCAACTTGATCTCTGTAATCTAAAATCTTTTTACAAAGCTCGTAATCTATATATGGATTTTTTAATAATTGCCTGAATGTTACTATGTTTACGTTCTCTTTTTTTATGATTGGCTTTTCTATAATTTTAAAAGTTTTTAATACCTTTTCTGCCACTTCTTTTTTTAAACCCCACACTTCAAAGAGTTGACTGTTCAAAGAAAATCCTTGTAATTTAGAACGATACTTAATAATTCTTTCTGACAACTTCTCTCCTACACCATATATAGTTTTAAAATCTTCTTGTGAAGCCTTATTAATATCTGTTGATGTTATTATATGTTTAGGGGTATTGTGGTATGAATTTCCTCTATATTTTTTTGTTTTACTAGTAATTGTATTTATACCGCTCTGTAGATTTTTATTTCTTTCCACTACCCAATCTGGAAATTTAAAATATGGAGCAATTTTATTTAGTAAGGAGTCTGAGACTTTGGTTACTTTTTGAAATTCTTCTTTTGAATTTACAAACTTATTCGTTTTCCTAAAAGTTAACAAACGATCTATCTCTTTTAAAGACATTCCTAATTGTTCTCCTTTATAGTCTGTTATGTAATTGGGGTTGAATGGATATCTTTTAGGTTTTCTATGCTCTAGTTCAATTCTTTTTAAACTATCAATTTGGTATCGAAATGCTACTACTTCTGGAGAGTTCATATCAATTTTTCCTTCAGAAAAAAAGTCTGTAAAGAAAATAATTGCTTGAAAAATTAAAATAATTATTACTAAAAGAAAAATCCCATTTCTTTGGCTTTTGTTATACCAGAAATGGGATTTTAATAATTTCATATAAATTGTTTTTTACATATGCTCATTGATATCAACAGCACCATCTTCTATTGCTTCTTCTTTTTTGTTGATAGCATTCATGTATTTACTAAGCTCTTTCTTAATAACTGGAGATAACATAATTACACCAATAATGTTTGGTACTACCATTGCAAAAATCATAGCATCAGAGAAATCGATAACAGCTCCTAAACTAATAGATGCTCCTACAACAACAAACATTAAAAATAATACTTTATAAACTAAATCTGTAATTTTACCTTTTCCGAATAAGAATTTCCAACCTTGCATACCATAGTAAGACCAAGAAATCATTGTAGAAAACGCAAATAATATCACTGCTATTGTTAGTACTACAGAGAAATGAGGTATTACAGAATCGAACGCTATAGCTGTTAACTCTACACCTTCTTTAATTTCTACTCCATATTGCATAAACTGACCATCGAAATTTGTTATAATAATTACCAAGGCAGTCATAGTACAAATTACAACTGTATCTACAAAGGGTTCTAATAAAGCAACAATCCCTTCACTTGCAGGGTATTTAGTTCTTACTGCAGAGTGTGCAATTGCTGCAGAGCCCACACCAGCTTCGTTAGAAAATGCTCCTCTACGTATACCTTGTATCATCACCCCAATTAAACCACCTGCTATCCCTAAACCAGAAAAGGCACCTTCATAAATTAAAGCAAAGGCATCGTCTATTAGACTAAAATTAGCAAACAAGATAATTAAAGCCGCTAACACATAAATACCCGCCATAAAAGGCACTACTTTTTCTGTTACAGAAGCAATTCTTTTAATACCTCCAATAATTACAACTGCTACTAAAACAGCCATTACAATACCAAAATACAAACCTGCATTTGGCCCTGTTAATTCAAATAATTTTGTAAACTGTGCGGCTGCTTGGTTTGCTTGAAACATGTTTCCACCACCAAATGAACCTCCAATTACAAAGATTGCAAATAGTACAGCTAAAACTTTACCAAAACCACCAGCTCCTTTTTCTTTTAATCCTTTGGTTAAATAGTACATTGGACCTCCATAAACAGTGCCATCTTCACCAACATCTCTATATTTTACCCCTAATGTACATTCTGCAAATTTTGATGCCATTCCTAAAAGACCAGCAACTATCATCCAAAATGTAGCTCCTGGCCCACCAATGGATAAAGCTACTGCTACACCAGCAATATTACCTAAACCAACTGTAGCAGATAATGCTGCCGTTAAGGCTTGAAAGTGAGAAACTTCACCATCAGCACTTTCATCTCTAATTGTTTCAATTAAATCGCCGCCTGGAGTTTGATCTCCATATGCTTTTTCATTATTTTCTTCATCTACAATTTTTTGTTGAGCATTTTCACCATAAAGATTATCTACACCATGTTTTTCTATATCTTCATACTTACCTCTAACGACCTGTATCGCTGTTAAAAAGCCAGTAAAATTGATAAACTTAAAGTAAAGTGTAAAAAATAAAGCACCACCAATTAACACAATTAATACCCATGGTATTTGAAAGGTATCAGAAAACGGAATTTCATAAAAAATAGCATCTACAAACCAGCCTGTATAATTTTTAAAAGTAGCATCAATGCTATCTGTTGTACTTTGTGCAAATGATATCATTGGAAATGCTAAAAGCATTAACGAAAGAAGTTTTTTCTTCATAATATGTTTAATTGTTTTTTAATTAGTGGCTTGCAATATCATAAAAAATTGCGCTTTTAACAACTTTTATGAGTTAAATGTGGTTTTTATTAATTGTTCTTTAAACCTTTTTAAGTCTTCTGTAAAGGATTTAGGATAGAAACTTAAATGTGAATTTGTTTTGGTTAAATCGAAACCTGTTTTTGCAGGTCTTGGTGCTGTTTGATTTAAAGTTGCAGTTGAAATTGGTTGTATAAAGTTTTTATTTAAACCAAAACAATTGGCAATTTCTTGCGCAATTTGATAAACACTTAATAATGTATTGGATGCTATATTAAAAATTCCTATCGCTTTTTTATCGATAGCAATTTTACAAGCCATTGCTAAATCTACCACATAAGTTGGCATTCTATATTGATCATCTACAATGGTGATTTCTTGTTGGTTTTCTAACATTTTTTTTACCCAAAGCACAATGTTGTTTCTACTCATATCGTACACCTTACCATACACTAAAATAGTTCTTAAAATTGTAAAATCTATGGTTGAATTGGTTAACACCTCTTCTGATTTTAATTTAGACAAGCCATAATAGCTTAAAGGATTGGGCGCATCTGTTTCTTTATAATATCCTTTTTTACCATCAAAAATAAAATCTGTAGAAATTTGTATTAAATGGCAATTTATAGTTGATGATATTTCTGCCAACCATTTTACAACGTCTACATTTAAAGTATCACAGGCTTTTTTATTGGTTTCGCAATCATCTACCTGCGTCATTGCCGCTGTGTTTATAATAAAATCAGGGTTTATTTTTTCTACTTCGTTCTTTAGACGGTTTTTATCAGTAATATCAATAGAAAGATAATCGAAATCGGTTCTACCAGTTCTATTTTTTCCTCTAGAAAAACCAAAAACTTGGTAGTTTTCTTTTTCTTGTAACAATAACTCTAACAAAGATTGCCCTAACAACCCATTACTACCTGTTATAATTACTTTTTTCATTAAAATAATTGTCTAAGTTTTATAATTTGTTCTGGTCTTCCTAAAACTATTAAATGCGAGCCTTCAATTAATTTTATATCTGCTTCTGGGTTTATTACATAATCCTTATCAGGATTTTTAAAGCCAATAACTGTACAACCTGTTTGTCTTCTTAAATCTAAATCTAAAATAGTTTGATTAATGTATTTTTTTGGTAAATCATCTACAGCGATTTCTTCTAAATTCGCAGTAGTTTCTCCTTCTATTGTTAAACGATCTACAAACTCAATAACATCTGGTGTAGTAACTAAAGACGCCATGTGATTACCTCCTAATTTATCTGGCATAATAACATTATTTGCACCTGCAATTTTAAGTTTACTGTAAGAAGATTCGTTAGAGGCTCTACTAATAATTGTACAATTTTTATTTAACTGACTTGCTGTTAAAACAACAAATAAATTATTAGCATCAGAAGGCAAGGCTGTAATTAAAAACGATGCATTTTTAATACCCGCTTTTAGTAAAGTTTCGTCTAAAGTTGCATCACCTTCTATGTTTAAAATATTTTCTGAGTCTAAAAAATCGACAATTTCTTTGTCTTTTTCTACAACAACAAATTTCTTGTTGTAATTATTTAACTTTACAATGGCTTGTTTACCGTTTCTACCAAAACCACAAACAATAGTATGGCCTTTTAAATATCCTATTTGCTTCTCCACTTTTCTGTGTTTAAAATGTTCAAATAATTTACCGCTTACCAAATATTCTGAAAATGCAGAAACTGCATAACCAAAAAGGGTAATACTGGTTAAAATTAAAAAAATTGTAAATACTTTTTCTTCTGGAGAAAAAGGTTTGAGTTCTCCAAAGCCCACTGTTGTTACTGTAATTACAGTCATGTAAACAGCATCTATAAAATTGTAATTAGACAAACCCATATACCCCATAATACCAATGGCTAATACAGAGGTTACCAAAATGGCTATTCTTTTTATTTTAGATTGTAGAATTGGCATATTTTATAAGTCGAAAACCGAACTTCTTTTTGTGTAAATTTTATCTTTTAATTTTAATAAAAATGCCATAGTCAAATACAAACCAAAAGACAAACCTACTGTAAAAAATGTAACATAAATAAAAAACAAACGTACGTTTACAGCTCTCATGCCTAATCTATCTGCCAATCTAGAAAAAACACCAAAACCATTTCTTTCAAAATAATGTCTTAGGGTATTGATCATTTTTATTAAAATATACGGCAAGATACTATTTATTAGAGTTTTTTCAATAAAAAAACAACTCCTTTCACATAAAAACATTGTTAAAGGTTTATAGTTTGGTATAGAAATTAAATATCTATTGATTAACTTTGCTTTTTTCTGAAAAAACCCACATTTGAAAGAGCAAGAATTTATAGAAGTTTACGGAGCAAGAGCACACAATTTAAAAAATATTGATGTAAAAATACCCCGTGAAAAACTTGTTGTAATAACAGGTTTAAGTGGTAGTGGTAAATCTTCTTTAGCCTTTGATACCATTTATGCTGAAGGACAAAGACGCTACATTGAAACTTTTTCTGCCTATGCAAGACAGTTTTTAGGTGGTTTAGAAAGACCTGATGTAGATAAAATTGATGGTTTATCGCCAGTAATTTCTATTGAGCAAAAAACCACCAATAAAAGCCCGCGTTCTACAGTGGGTACAATTACAGAAATTTACGATTTTTTACGACTTTTATTTGCAAGAGCCGCAGATGCTTATTCTTACAACTCCAACGAAAAAATGGTAAGTTATTCTGATGAGCAAATAAAACAATTAATTTTAAAGGATTTTAACGGAAAAAAAATAGCCGTCTTAGCACCTTTAATTAAGTCTAGAAAAGGGCACTATCGTGAACTTTTTGAACAAATTTCTAAACAAGGTTTTGTAAGAGTTCGTGTTGATGGAAAAATAAGAGAGTTAGAAAAAGGCATGAAATTAGATCGTTACAAAACTCATGATATTGAGGTTGTAATTGATAGATTGGCTGTAAACAATTCTATAGACAAACGTTTAGACGAAACCATAAAAACCGCTTTGTATTCTGGCAACAATATCATGATGGTTATTGATGTAGATACGAATGAAGCTCGCTATTTTAGTAGAGAATTGATGTGTCCAACCACAGGAATTGCCTATCCAAATCCAGAACCGAATACATTTTCTTTTAACTCGCCAAAAGGCGCTTGTAGTTCTTGCAACGGGTTAGGAATTACCAATGAGATCAACCTAAAAAAAGTAATACCTAATGATGCTATTTCAATTAAAAATGGTGGAATTGCACCTTTAGGAGAACAAAAAAATAGTTGGATTTTCAAACAAATTCAAAACATTGCAGAGCGTTATCAATTTACATTAACAGACCCAATAAAAAATATTCCAAAACAAGCCTTAGAAATTATTTTAAATGGCGGAAACGAATCTTTTGAAATCGCATCTAAAACTGTTGGCGTTCGAAGAAATTATAAAATAGATTTTGAAGGTATTATCGCCTTTATTACAAATCAATATGATCACGCAGAAAGTACATCTATTAAACGTTGGGCAAAAAACTATATGGATGAAGTTACATGTTCTAACTGTAAAGGCAAACGTTTAAAAAAAGAAGCGCTTCATTTTAAAATTTTAGATAAAAACATAAGCGATTTAGCACAAATGGATGTGACTGAATTAGCTGCCTGGTTTAAAACTACAGAAAAAAAATTATCTAAAAAACAAATTACAATTGCCACAGAAATTCTAAAAGAAATAAGAACTAGAATTCAGTTTTTACTGGATGTTGGCTTAGATTATCTAACTTTAGACAGGACTTCTAAATCGCTTTCTGGCGGAGAAGCACAAAGAATACGTTTGGCTACACAAATTGGCTCTCAGCTTGTGGGCGTTTTATATATTTTAGATGAACCCAGTATTGGTTTACATCAAAGGGATAATCAAAAACTAATAGATTCTTTAGTAAAATTAAGAGATATTGGTAACTCAGTTTTGGTGGTAGAACATGACCAAGACATGATAGAAAATGCCGATTTTGTTTTTGATATTGGCCCAGGAGCAGGAAGACATGGAGGAGAAATTGTTTCTGCAGGCACTTTTAAAGAGCTTAAAAAACAAAGAACATTAACTGCAGATTATATTACAGGGAAAAAGAAAATTGAAGTTCCTGCTAAAAGAAGAGAAGGAAATGGAAAAACCATCAAACTAAAAGGTGCATCTGGTAACAATTTAAAAAATGTTTCTGTAGAATTTCCATTAGGAAAAATGATTTGTGTAACTGGGGTTTCAGGTAGTGGAAAATCTACATTAATTAATGAAACTTTATACCCAATTTTAAATGCGCATATATACAGAGGTGTAAAAATACCAATGCCTTACAAGAAAATTGAAGGTTTAGAACATGTAGACAAAGTTATCGATATAGATCAATCTCCAATCGGCAGAACACCTCGTTCTAACCCAGCAACTTACACAAAAACTTTTGACGAAATTAGAAGCTTGTTTGCAAAAACTCCAGAAGCCTCCATACGTGGTTACAAACCTGGGCGTTTTTCTTTTAATGTAAAAGGCGGCAGATGTGAAACTTGTCAAGGTGGTGGAGTTCGCGTAATAGAAATGAACTTTTTACCAGATGTACAAGTAGAATGCGAAACTTGCCAGGGAAAGCGTTTTAATAGAGAAACTCTAGAAATTAGATACAAAGGAAAATCAATTTCTGATGTTTTAAATATGACCATTGAAGACGCTACAGATTTCTTTGAAAATATTCCTAAAATACATAGAAAATTAAAAACCATTAAAGATGTAGGCTTAGGCTATATTACTCTTGGCCAACAATCTACCACTCTTTCTGGTGGTGAAGCACAACGCATAAAATTGGCTGCAGAACTTTCTAAAAGAGATACTGGAAACACCTTTTATATTTTAGATGAACCTACAACCGGTCTTCATTTTGAAGACATTAGAGTTCTCATGGAAGTTTTAAATAAATTAGCAAACAAAGGAAACACTGTACTCATTATTGAACATAATTTAGATGTTGTAAAATTAGCAGACTATGTTATTGATGTTGGTATGGAAGGTGGTAAAAAAGGTGGTAAAATACTAACTACGGGAACTCCAGAAGAAGTTGCTCTACATAAAAAAAGTTATACTGCTCAGTTTTTAAAGAAACTGTTGTAACAATCTAATTCAACTATTAACTATTACTTCTTAAAGTACTTAAAAAAGAATTAAATTAGCATACTAATTTTAAAAAAAAATTAGTTTTAAAAAATTTTTAAAATGACAAATGACGATAGAAAAATAAGAGAAAAATTACAGCAAAAAACCTGGAACGAAATAAAAACAAACGATTCTTGGGCCATTTTTAAAATTATGGCAGAGTTTGTAGAGGGTTATGAAACTTTAAGTAAAATTGGCCCTTGTGTATCTATTTTTGGTTCTGCAAGAACAAAACCAGATCATCCATATTATATTTTAGCAGAAGAAATTGCATTTAAATTAACTCAAAATGGTTATGGTGTTATTACAGGTGGAGGCCCAGGTATTATGGAAGCTGGAAATAAAGGTGCAAACAGAGGCAAAGGAATTTCTGTAGGTTTAAATATTGATCTTCCTTTTGAACAACACAATAATCCTTGGATTGACGCAGGTAAAAGTTTAGATTTCGATTACTTTTTTGTTCGCAAAGTAATGTTTGTAAAATACTCACAAGGTTTTATTGTAATGCCTGGTGGTTTTGGTACTATGGATGAACTTTTTGAAGCAATAACCTTAATCCAGACTCATAAAATTGGACGTTTTCCAATAATTTTGGTAGGTAAAAAGTTTTGGGGAGGCTTATTAGATTGGATTAAAAATACACTTTTAGAAGAAGGAAATATTAGTGAAAAAGACTTAAATCTTTTTAGATTAGTAGATACTGCAGAAGAAGCGATAGCTCACTTAAATAAATTTTATTCTAAATACCAATTAAAACCAAACTTTTAAAAGACTTTTAAAAGAATATGTCTTATTTTTTAATTGCTTATTCATGCTCTTCACATGGACAAACAAGTTAAAAAAACAAACCTAAAAATTTTATTAAAATATAATTGACAAAGTTTACTTACATATCTATTACGTTATTTCTTTGTAGTTTTTATTGCATGTCGCAACAAAACAACATCACTATTAAAGCAAGTTTAAACACAGATAAAAACACACTTTTAATTCAACAAGAAGTTTTATATTTTAATAATTCTAAAGACACTTTAACACGTCTTTTTTTTCATAATTGGCCTAATAGTTTTAAAGATAGAAAAACACCTTTAGCTAAAAGATTTATTAAAGATTTTAGAAAAGACCTCTATTTTGCAAATCCAAAGAATTTAGGGTATACTTCTATCAAAAATATTTCTATCGATTTTAAAAGTGTTGTTTATAACGAACTAAAGAACAAGCCAGACATTTTAGAGTTATTTTTAGACACCCCTTTATTACCAGGAAATCAGAAAAAAATTACATTAACCTATTCTGTAAAATTACCCAACCATAAGTTTACCAATTACGGTTTTAGCAAAAATAAATTTAATTTAAGATATTGGTATATAAGCCCAGCAATTTACAAAAACGGTTGGCAATTAATGAGCAACTTAAATTTAGATGATCTGTATGAAGATTTTACAACATTTAACATCCACTTTACGCTACCAAAACATTTAAATTTAGTTAGTAGTTTAAAAGCAACTAAAACAAGTAATACAACAACAAACACATATAACCTTAAGGGTACAAATGAAAAAGATGTTATCATTAATATTGCAGAAAATAATACTTTTAAAGAATTCATAACAGATAAAAATACTATACAAACTAATATTTTAGAAGAAGATATTGGCAAAGAACTTACAGAAAAAATTTTAAATAGAGAGTTACAGTTTTTAGAAAATCACCTGGGTAAACTCCCCATAAAAAATATTTTTATAGACGAGGTAATGCGTAAGAAAAACCCCATTTATGGATTAAGCCAATTACCTGAATTTATTAGTCCTTTTTCAGACGTTTTCAAATATGATTTAACCCTCTTTAAAGTACTCTCTAAAAGATATATCAAAAAATCTTTATTGTTAAACAGCAGAAAAGAATATTGGTTGATAGATGGTATACAAAACTATTTGATGATAGAATATATTAACCAATATTACCCAGAAGTTAAATTGTTGGGTAAAGCATCAAACTCCTGGTTTTTAAAAAGATATAATATTTCTAAACTAAAGTTTAACGAGAAATATCCTTTTGTATATCAATTTACAGCTAGAAAATTTTTAGATCAATCACTTACAACCTCTGCAGATTCTTTATCAAATTTTAATAGAAAAATTGTTAATACATACAAAGCTGGTTTGGGTTTTGTGTATTTAAAAGGTTTTTTAGGAGATACTGTTTTAAACAAATCTATTAAAGAATTTTATCAAAAAAATAAATGCAAAATTGCCTCTAGCAAAGAGTTTAAAAATGTATTACAAAAAAATACCACGAAAGATGTCGAATGGTTTTTTGGCGATTTTCTAAAAACAAACAAAAAGATAGACTACACAATAGAAGATGTTGAAAAAGATGGAGATAGCTTAAAAGTTACCATAAAAAACAAAAGAAACATTACTACACCTGTAGCTTTTTATGGTTTAAAAAACAATAAAATTACCTTAAAAAAATGGCTGCCTAATATAAAGGATCAAACCACTATTTCTGTTGCTAAAAATCAATTTGATCAATTGGCATTAAATTACGAAAACATATATCCAGAATACAATACGTTTGATAATTATTACAATATCAAAAAGAATTTTTTTAACAAACCGTTTAAATTTACATTAATAAAAGATGTAAAAGCGCCAGACTATAACCAACTATTTTACCAGCCTACTGTTTCTTATAATTTTTACGACGGATTAATTTTAGGAGTTAAATTGCACAACAAACCTTTAATAAAAAGGAATTTAGAGTTTAAAGTTTCTCCAGGGTTTGCTTTAAAAAGTCAAAAAGTAAATGGCTCTTTTAATGTTTTGTACAATCAATTTTTCGAAAAAACAAGTATTTACAAAATAGCTTACGGTGTTGTAGGAGGCACCTTACAATATGCACCAGATTTATCTTACAGTTCCTTAATACCTTATGTAGATGTAATTTTTAAAAGAAAATCTTTAAGAGATGCTTCAAATGAATTTATTAGAGCAAAAATGGTTCACATCAATAAAGAGGTTGCACCAACAGCTATAAAAACAGACCAAGACAATTACAATGTTTTCAGTGTAAGTTACAATTACATTAATCCAGATATTATAAAAGAAAACAGGTATATTTTTAGCACAGAGGTTTCTAAAAGTTTTTCTAAAATAGCTACAGATATAAGGTACCGAAAACTAACAACCTCAGACACCCAATTAGATTTTAGAATTTTTGCAGGTGCTTTTTTACACAACAATTCCAATGGCGATTATTTTAGTTTCGGTTTAGACAGAGCTAATGATTATTTGTTTGAATTAAATTATTACGGACGTTCAGAAGATTCGGGTATTTTTAGTCAACAATATATTATTACAGAAGGTGGTTTTAAAACGGTACTACCAACTAGGTTTGCAAATCAATACATGCTGTCTTTAAACTCTAGTATTGGTCTTTGGAGGTGGGTAGAGTATTATAATGATGTTGCTTTTTTAAAAAGTAAGCAAAAACCAGTATTTTTTGGGTATGAAAATGGTATTCGCTTAAACTTTATACACAATATATTTGAAATCTATTTTCCCTTATACTCCAATAACGGTTGGGAAATTTCTCAACAATCCTATTCACAAAAAATAAGATTTACTTTTACTGGCGAAATAAGTAGGGTTTTCAATTTTTTTAGGAGAGGTTTTTTCTAAAAATTAAAAACAAAGGTTTTTATTGCATTATTCTTAATAATTGAATAATTTTTCACAAAAACATTACAAAATGTTTAATATATTAATATATTTTTAAATATCAACTAAAAAAACTACCTTTGTAATAGTTAAAAAATAGGTTAAATGTTAGAACAAGAGCTTACTAAAAATAAAAAAGAACTTTCATTCGAAGATTTTAAAGCAGAGGTTTTAAACGACTATAAAATTGCTAAAATTAGTAGAGAATGCAGTTTGTTAGGCAGGCGTGAAGTTTTAACAGGAAAAGCAAAATTTGGTATTTTTGGCGGTGGTAAAGAAGTACCTCAATTAGCAATGGCAAAAGCCTTTAGAAAAGGAGATTTTAGATCCGGTTATTACAGAGATCAAACCTTTATGATGGCTATTGGAGAGCTTACTGCTCAACAGTTTTTTGCAGGTTTATATGCACACACAAATATCGAATTAGAACCTATGTCTGCTGGTAGACAAATGGGGGGGCATTTTGCAACTCATAGTTTAAATGAAGACGGCTCTTGGAAAAATTTAACAAAACAATACAATTCTAGTTCAGACATTTCCCCAACAGCAGGTCAAATGCCACGTTTGTTAGGGTTAGCTCAAGCATCAACAATATATAGAAACGAAAAAAGTGTTCAAAACGGCTCTAATTTTTCAATTAACGGAAATGAAGTTGCTTGGGGCACCATTGGAAACGCAAGTACTAGCGAAGGTTTATTTTTTGAAACCATTAACGCTGCAGGTGTTTTACAAGTACCTATGGTTATGAGTGTTTGGGATGATGAATATGGTATTTCAGTTCATGCAAAACATCAAACTACCAAAGAAAGTATTTCTGAAGTCTTAAAAGGGTTTCAAAGAGACCATAAACATGATGGTTATGAAATTCTTATAGTAAATGGCTGGGATTATGTACAATTAATTGATACTTATAATAAAGCTGGAAAAATAGCTAGAGAAGAACATGTACCAGTTTTAATTCACGTTAAAGAATTAACACAACCTCAAGGACATTCTACCTCTGGCTCTCATGAAAGATATAAAGGTAAACAAAGGCTTCTTTGGGAAAAAGAGCATGATTGTATTGCTCAAATGAGAAAGTGGATTTTAGAGTTTGAATTAGAAGCAGAAAATGGAGAAACTTTACGTTTTGTAGATTCTGAAGAAGATTTAATCATTTTAGAAAAAGAAGCCAAAAAGATAGTAACTACAGCGAAAAGAAATGCCTGGAGTGCTTATAGTAACGAAATTAGAGATGAAGTAGATAAAGCAGTAAACCTATTAGAGCAAGTCGCTAATAAAAGTAAAAACAGCGCATTTATTGAAAAAAATAAAGCCGATTTAGAAAAAATTATAGAACCTATTAGAAAAGATATTTTAACTACTTGTAGAAAAACATTAAGATATCTAAAAGATGAAAATTTTCCCGAAAAAAGAGCGTTACAAAACTTTATAAAAGCTAGTTTAAAAGACGCTGAAAAAAAATATTCAACTTTTCTTTTAAGTGAAAGTAATTTAAGTGCATTAAATGTTGTGGAAAAACGACCACAATATGCACAAGAAAAAAATATGGTAGATGCAAGAATTATCATGAGAGATAATTTTGATGCTATCTTAAAAAAACACCATGAAGTTGTAATTTTTGGAGAAGATGCTGGTTATATTGGCGATGTAAACCAAGGTTTAGAAGGTTTACAAGAAAAATATGGAGACATTAGAATTTCTGATACTGGTATTAGAGAAGCAACCATTATTGGACAAGGAATTGGTTTAGCAATGCGTGGTTTAAGACCTATTGCAGAAATACAATATTTAGACTATTTATTGTATGCTTTACAAATAATGAGCGATGATTTAGCTACTTTACATTATAGAAGTTTTGGTAAACAAAAAGCACCATTAATTATAAGAACACGCGGCCATAGACTAGAAGGTATTTGGCATGCAGGTTCACCTATGGGTGGTATTATTAACAATGTAAGAGGTATGCATGTTTTGGTACCAAGAAACATGACCAAAGCTGCTGGTTTTTACAACACCTTGTTAGAAGGTGATGAACCAGCTTTAGTAATAGAATGTTTAAATGGTTACAGACTTAAAGAAGAATTACCTAAAAATTTAGGAGACTTTAAAACTGCAATTGGACTAGTAGAAACCATTAAAGAAGGTACAGATATTACGATAATTTCTTATGGCTCTACATTGCGCTTGGTAGAAGAAGCTGCAAAAGAATTATTACAAGTAAATATTAATGTAGAAATTATAGATGCACAAAGTCTTTTACCATTCGATTTAAACCACGACTGTGTAAAAAGTTTAGCAAAAACAAATAAATTATTGGTGGTTGATGAAGATGTACCTGGTGGAGCTTCTGCCTATATTTTACAAGAAATTTTAGAAGTGCAAGATGGCTACCAACATTTAGATAGCAAACCTAGTACTCTATCTGCAAAAGCACACAGACCTGCTTATGGTACAGATGGCGATTATTTTTCAAAACCCTCTACAGAAGATATTTTTGAAAAAGTATATAAAATTATGCACGAATACAATCCTGAAATATATAAGAGTTTATATTAAAAAGTAGTTTAAAATCTATAAAAAGAGCATAAAGGTTAAATTTTATGCTCTTTTTTTTTAACAATCCTATAAGAGTATTCTGCAATCAATTTAATAGTTTAGTATAGTAAACTTAAACAAACCAACACATGAAAAAAATAATCTTTTTATCTTTTGCTTTATTAATATTTTTTGCGTGCTCACCACAAAATAGCAGAATTTTAAAAAAACAAACAACAGCAAAAACATCAACTTCTAAAAAGAAAAGAGCAAAAAAATATACCGACTTTGTAAAAAAAGAGACAAAAACAGATGATGGAGTATTTAAAGTTCATAACAATAAAGATTCGTATTTATACGAAATACCTAAAAACCTTTTAAATAAAGACATGCTTCTAGTAACCAGAATTAAAGATTTACCTACCGGTTTAGGAGGTGGTTATGTAAATGCGGGTTCTAAAATAAACACACAAGTTATTGTTTGGGAGCATTATAAAAACAAAATATTACTAAAAGTAAAATCTTACAATGCCATTGCAAACGACTCTTTACCAATTTACAAATCTGTAAAAGCAAATAACTTAGAACCTATTATTTATGCTTTTGATATCAAATCACAAAACATAGATTCTACAGCAGTTTTAATAGATGTTACAAAATTCTTTTCTACAGATGTAAAAGCAATTACTGGCTTACCATCGTATTATAGAAAAAGATATAAGGTTAGAAGATTAGATGCTTCTAGAAGTTTTATAAATAGCGTAAAAAGTTACCCAGAAAATATAGAAGTTGTACAAGATTTTACGTTTGATGCAGATGCACCACCAAGTAATTCTTCTACAAACACAATTACAATGCGCATCAATCAATCTATGATTTTGTTACCAGAAAACCCAATGATGCCAAGAATTTACGATAAACGAGTGGGTTATTTTTCAATAGGAAATGTAGATTACAGTTCAGAAGCTTTAAAAGCAGATAGCAAAAGATATATTAGACGTTGGCGTTTAGAACCAAAAGACTGGACAGCCTATAATAGAGGCGAATTGGTAGAACCAGTAAAGCCAATCGTTTATTATTTAGATCCAGCAACACCCAAAAAATTAAGAAAATATATTAAACAAGGTGTAGATGATTGGGCTAAAATATTTGAAACTGCTGGTTTTAAAAATGCAATTATGGCAAAAATGCCACCAACAAAAGAAGAAGATCCAGAGTTTTCTATGGAAGATGTTCGCTATTCTTCTATAAGATATGTAGCAAGCACAACCAGAAATGCAGTTGGCCCAAGTGTATCAGACCCAAGAACAGGAGAAATTTTAGAAAGTGATATCATTTGGTATCACAACCATTTACGTTCTTACAGAAACCGATATTTATTAGAAACAGGTGCAGCAAATCCTTCTGCCAGAACTTTAAACACTCCAGATGAAGAAATTGGAGACATGATGCGTATGGTAATTGCGCACGAAGTTGGACACGCATTAGGTTTACCACACAATATGGCTGCAAGTTATGCTTACGATACAGAAGATTTAAGGAATGGAGATTTTACTCAAAAAAATGGAATTGCAGCAACTATTATGGATTATGCTAGATATAATTATGTAGCACAACCAGGAGATAAAAACATCCGTTTTATAAGACAATTAGGACCTTATGATCATTATGCAATCAATTGGGGATATCGAAAAATTCCATCAGCAAAAAAACCTGAAGACGAAGTTGCTATTTTAGACAAATGGATTGAAGACAAAGCAGACAATCCAATTTACAGATTTGGTGGCCAACGTTTTGACCCATCTGCTCAAACAGAAGGTATTGGAAATGACCAAGTAAAATCAAGCACCTATGGTGTAAAAAACTTAAAAATTGTTGCTAAAAACTTACCTAAATGGACCTCTAATCAAACAAATAATTACGAGGATTTAAGTGAATTGTATGGAGAGTTGTTAAGTGTTTGGGGCAGATATGTTGGGCATGTAGCTGGAAACATTGGTGGTGTTTACGAGTTTAATAAAAAACCATCACAATCTGGAGATATTTATGTGCCAGTATCTAAAGAAAAACAAAAAGAATCTATGCAATGGTTGCAAGAAAATGTTTTTAAAACTCAAGATTGGTTACTAAGTAAAAATATATTAAATAAAATTGATGAAGCTGGTTACACATCAAGATTTGGAAGCTACCAAAACAGATATCTTAGAAGTATTTTAAGCACAAGAACTTTAAATAGAATGATAGATGCAGAAGTAATTCAAAACAACAATTACGCTGTAGTAGATATGATTAGCGATTTAAGAAAAGGTGTTTTCTCTGAAACAAATTCAACAAAAAATGTAGATGTTTATAGAAGAAATTTACAAAAGTATTTTATTGGTAGAATGAAATCTTTAATGGAAGACAAATCTGTACAAAATACAGATATTCCATCTATTGTTCGAGGTGAATTAACTACTTTAAAATATCAGTTAAATGCAGCAAGTAAAAGAGCTGTAAATAAAATAACAAAATACCATTACAAAGATGCTTTGGCTATGGTTAGTAATACTTTAGACCCAAAATAATTGAACTATTTATGTAAAATAGTTTTTCCTATTGCGCACTCTAAACATTGTTTAGGTGCGCAATAGTTATTTTTAAGCTCTAGCAAAGCCTGGGTATCAAAAGCGTTGTTAGACAAAATACCCAAATCAGAAAATTTAGAAATAATACTGTTTTTTTCTGGTTTTATTTTATTTAGAAGTTGCAAAAAAGAATCTTCATCTACTTCTCCTCTACTCTTTTGATAAAGAAATTTTAATGGTAAAATGGTATTTATGATTAACAAATCTATAAAAGACTTTGTAAGCTTTTTATGAGATTTTTTTGAAACCGAATTAAAATGGTAATGTGTTTTCCAGAAAGGGTGCATTTCAATAGCAAACAAATCATAAAACTCTTTTAGTTCTTTTAAATTTATCAGCTTAGAAAATAAATTTTTCTGTTTACTAAACAAAGCTACCAATTGTGCAATTCTAATAGTAGGAAAATTATTAGGGCGCATTCTAAAAAATGAAAATTGCGCATTCAAAATTGGCTGTAAGTGATATTTATGTTGCAAATATTGATACTCATTTTTAAGTTGTAAATGATAATCATTTTCCTGTACTTCCTCTAAAAAACCTGCCTGCCCAAATAACAAAGCTGCAAATTGATGCTCATTAAAGTTGACTTTTTGCACCACAGAAAAATCGACAGATTTGGCTAGTGTTAAAAACGCATCTCCATTTATTTTTAAACCAAAATTTTTAACTAAAAGCTGAAAAAGTACAGCTTCAAAATTATTATGTTCTTGTTCTAAAAGATTTTTTATAACTGATGATTTTTGTTCTAATCGTTCAAAAAAGAGGCGTTCTTTCCAATTTTCTAGTGTAAAATCATCTATTTTATCAATTGATTTCTCACAGGGAATCCAGTCTTTTTGAGTAAAAAGCAACGATCTGTAATTACTTAAAACTTGGGCGTCTACCAATTCTTTTAAAACCAAAGTTGGCAAAGGTAAATTGTTTTTCATGAAAATTACAGCATCATTTTCCCAAACTATATGTAAAATAACTGCATCATAATTTGGGTCCGTTTCGTGTTTGTGTAAATACCAATCAGAAGATTTCAAATGAATTTCTATGTTACCAACCCAAACTTGTCCTTCAATTTTAATTTGTGCGTTTAAAAAATCGGGACCTGCATTAAAATTATGCATTCCAAATTTTAAAATCTCTAAATCCTCATCAGAAGTTAAACGTAAATTATTGTTAGCAAACAATTTAAATTTCCAAACAAAGTGCAGAAAATCTTCATTCATAATTTTTTGTTTTCAAGGTACAAAAAAATTGATACTTGTATAAATTTATACAATAATCTACTTTTTACAAAATAACAATAATACCTTATTTTTGAAGTAAAATATAGATAAATGAATATTATAGACAATTTAAAATGGCGATATGCTGTAAAAAAATTCGACACAAATAAAAACCTTACTCAAGAACAGCTAAACCTCTTAAAAGAAGCGTTTAATTTAACTGCAACTTCTTACGGTTTACAACCTTTAAAATTAGTGGTTGTAGAAAATAAAGAAATTCAAGAAAAATTGGTTCCACATTCTTGGAATCAACAACAAGTTGTACAAGTTTCTCATTTATTGGTTATCTGTGTAAAAGATAAGTATACCCCAAAAGAAGTTGAAACCTATTTTAATTTAGTACAGAAAATTAGAAACACACCAGATGACATTATCAATCCGTTTAAAGAGTTTTTAACAGCTGAAATTGCAAAAAAAACACAAGAAGAATTATTTATATGGAATAAAAACCAAGCATACATTGCTTTGGGAAACCTTTTAACGGTTTGTGCTATGCAACAAATAGATTCTTGTCCAATGGAAGGTTTTAATCCAGAAAAATATGACGAAATTTTACAATTAACAGAACGTAATTTAAAATCTATTTTAGTTTTACCTGTTGGCTTTAGAGCAGAAGATGATTATATGAAAGATTTGAAAAAAGTTAGAAAAAATATTACTGAAACGGTTATAGAAATCTCTTAATTTTTTTAAAATAAAAAAAATAATCAACTCACTAAAAAAGTCTAAAAACAGTCTATTTTAGTGAGTTTTTAATTTTATTGAACCGCTTTAAAAACGTATTTTTGAGTATCGAAATATAAAAACATAATAATGAGCTTAGAAGTAAGAAATTTAGCACCAAAAGAAGTATGGAACATGTTTGCAGATTTAAATGCTGTACCTCGCCCTTCCAAAAAAGAGGAACGCATTATACAATTTATGGTCAATTTTGGTGAAAAACTAAATTTAGAAACTTTTGTAGATAAAGTAGGTAATGTCATTATAAAAAAACCGGCAACCAAGGGCTTAGAAAACCGAAAAACAGTGGTTTTACAAAGTCATTTAGACATGGTTCATCAAAAAAATAATGATACCAATTTTAATTTTAACACCCAAGGTATTCAAATGTTGGTTGATGGAGATTGGGTAACTGCAAATGGAACAACTCTAGGTGCTGACAATGGTTTAGGTGTGGCTGCAATTATGGCTATTTTAGCATCCAAAGAAATTGCACATCCAAACTTAGAAGCCCTATTTACTATTGACGAAGAAACTGGCATGACAGGCGCTATGGGTTTAGAAGCCGGTATTTTAAAAGGTGATATTCTTTTAAATTTAGATACAGAAGAAGATGATGAAATTGGAATGGGTTGTGCAGGTGGTGTAGATATTACAGCTACCAAAACGTATACTGAAGTTGATGTTTCTGATAATTTTATCGCTTACAAAATAGAAGTTAAAGGTTTAAATGGAGGACATTCTGGAATGGACATTATTAAAGGTTTAGGAAACGCCAATAAAATAATGAATCGTATTCACTACACAGCAATTAACGCTATTTATATTTGTGAAGTTAATGGAGGAAGTTTAAGAAATGCCATTCCTAGAGAAAGTACTTCTATTATTACAATAAACAAAAATGATAATCATGAGGTAGTTACTGCTTTTGATGCTGAAATAAGGAATATTAAAGCAGAGTTTAAAACAATAGAACCCAACTTAGAAATACATATTTCTACTTTTGAAACCCCGAAAACATCACTAGATAAAAACACAAGCCAAAGTTTAATTCAGGCTATTTACGCAGCACATAATGGGGTTTACAGAATGAGTCCAGTAATTAAAGATTTGGTAGAAACATCCAACAACATTGCAAAAATCTCAGTAAAAAATGGCAATATGAAAATAAGTTGTTTAACACGTTCTTCTTTAGAAAGTGGTAAACAAGATTTGGCAAATAGTTTAAAATCTGCGTTTGAATTGGCTAATTTTACAGTAACTTTTTCTGGAGAATATCCTGGTTGGCAACCCAACATCAACTCAGAAATAGTAGAAATAGTTTCTAAATTATATGAAGATTTACATGGCGAAAAAGCACATATTTCAGCCTGTCATGCAGGTTTAGAATGTGGTATTTTAGGACAAAACTATCCAAAACTAGACATGATTTCTTTTGGACCAACCATTAGAGGAGCTCACTCTCCAGACGAACGTGCAAGTATTTCATCAATACAGAAATTCTGGAACTTTTTAAAAGAGGTTTTAAAGAATACCCCCATAAATTAATCAAAATAAAACTGTTTAAAACCGAAGTAAACCTTCGTTTTTTTAGACTTTAATTTGTGAAAAAAGAATAAAAAAAACAATATAAAACACTAAAAAACAGTGTTTTAAAACTTTATTCTTTTGTTAACATCTTTAACTTTAAAAAATCATAAAAAAATGTAATTTTACATTTATAAAACTAGAGGTATTTTAATGGGTAAAATTATTGCAATAGCAAATCAAAAAGGTGGTGTAGGCAAAACTACTACCAGTGTAAATCTAGCCGCTTCTTTAGGTGTTTTAGAAAAAAAAGTATTGTTAATAGATGCAGACCCACAAGCAAACGCATCTTCTGGTTTAGGTGTTGATGTAGAAAATGTAGAAGGGGGTACTTATCAAGTATTAGAGCACACACTTTCTGCAAAAGATGCTATTGTAAAAACAAGTTCGCCAAATGTAGATATTATTCCTGCCCACATAGACCTAGTAGCTATAGAAATTGAGTTGGTAGATAAGCAAGATAGAGAGTATATGTTAAAAAAATCTTTAGTAGAAATTAAAGATGACTATGACTATATTTTAATAGATTGTGCACCGTCTTTAGGGTTGATAACACTAAACTCTTTAGTAGCTGCAGATGCTGTAATTATCCCTATACAGTGTGAATACTTTGCATTAGAAGGCTTGGGGAAATTATTAAACACAATAAAAAGTGTACAAAAAATTCATAATTCAGATTTAGAAATAGAGGGCTTACTTTTAACAATGTTCGATTCTCGTTTGCGTTTGTCTAACCAGGTTGTTGATGAAGTTAGAAAGCATTTTTCTAGCATGGTTTTTGATACAATTATCAGAAGAAATACTCGTTTAGGAGAAGCACCAAGTTATGGAGAAAGCATTATTGCGTACGATGCCACAAGTAAAGGTGCCGTAAATTACTTAAATTTGGCACAAGAATTATTAAAAAAGAATTCATAAAATGGCAAAAGCAACTAAGAAACAAGCTTTAGGAAGAGGATTATCTGCTTTGTTAAAAGAATCAACAAACATAAACTCTGCAAAAGATAAAAATGCAGATAAAGTGGTTGGAAATATAATAGAAATAGAATTAGATTTAATTGATGTAAACCCTTACCAACCAAGAACATATTTTGATGAAGATGCTCTAAGAGAGCTCGCAAGCTCTATAAAAGAGCTAGGTGTTATACAGCCAATTACTGTAAGAAAATTAGAAGGAAACCAATTTCAACTAGTTTCTGGAGAAAGACGTTTTAGGGCCTCTAAATTAATAGGTAATAAAACCATACCTGCGTATATTAGAATTGCCAACGACCAAGAAATGCTAGAAATGGCATTGGTAGAAAATATTCAACGTAAAAATTTAGACCCAATAGAAGTAGCATTATCCTATCAACGTTTAATTGATGAAATTCAATTAACGCAAGAAGAATTAAGCACAAGAGTTGGTAAAAAAAGATCTACAGTAACTAATTATTTACGTTTATTAAAGTTAGACCCAATTTTACAAACAGGTATGAGAGATGGTTTTATCTCAATGGGGCATGGACGTGCAATGATCAATGTAGATAATACAGAAGATCAACTAGCCATTTACGAAAGAATTTTAAGAGAAAAACTTTCTGTAAGACAAACAGAAGATTTGGTAAAAAGCTTAAAATCAGGTACCGTTACAAAACCAAAGAAAAAAGCAGTTCCTGCCTATATTAAAAGTGGCACAAAAGATATTAGCGATTTTTTTGGGCATGGAGTTACAATTAGTGTTTCAAGCAATGGTAAAGGTAAAATTTCCATTCCATTTGATTCAGAAGAAGATTTTAATCGCATAAAAAACTTATTAAAATAAGTGTTTTCAAAAAAAAACATATTCTTTTTTTCAATTATTTTTCTTTCTTTACAACTTTATAGTCAAATAGATTCTACAAAAGTAAAAGACATTAAAATTAAAGATGATGTGTTTGTTGCACAAGGTACTTACAAACCTTTAGCACCCGCAAAAGCTGCATTTTACTCTGCTATTTTACCTGGCTTAGGCCAAATTTATAACAAAAAATACTGGAAAGCTCCTATTGTTTGGGGTGCTTTAGCAATACCTACTTATTATTATTTAACAAATAATAGTAGCTACAAAAGATATAGAACTGCTTACAAGTTAAGAAAAAATGGTTTTCAAGACGAATTTACAGATGATTTAGGAAACGAAAGAGTTTCTTTAGAAACCTTAGAAAGAGCACAAGAACAGTTAAGAGAAAACAGAGATATGTCTTTACTTTCTGGTGTTATTCTTTATGTTTTACAAATTGTAGAAGCAAGTGTAAACGCACACTTAATTCAATTTAATACAGACGATAATTTATCAATTAGACCAACAATGGTGCAAGATCCTATTCAGTTTGATGCTCCAAAAGTTGGTTTTACATTAAAATATACTTTTTAAAAATGAAAATTGCATTATTGGGTTATGGTAGAATGGGCAAAGAAATTGAAAAAATTGCAGTTTCTAGAGGCCATGAAATTGTTATAAGAAAAGATGTAGAAGATGTTATAGACATAACAATAGCTGATGTAGCTATTGATTTTAGTGTGCCCACTTCTGCATTTGATAATATTTCTAATTGTTTAAAAAATGGGGTTCCAGTTATTTCTGGTACAACCGGTTGGTTAGCTAAATATGAGGATGCTGTAAACCTTTGTAAAAAAGAAAAAGGGGCATTTATTTATGCCTCTAATTATAGTTTAGGTGTAAATATATTTTTTGAGCTAAACAAACAATTGGCTAAAATGATGGAAAATTTAGAAGATTATGACATTTCTATGGAGGAAATTCATCATACTAAAAAATTAGACGCACCAAGTGGAACAGCCATTACTTTAGCAGAAGGAATTATAGATAACTCATCTAAAGAAAAATGGGAGTTAGACCATAAAACATCAGAAAACAACATACCAATTGTAGCTAAAAGAATACCAGAAGTTCCTGGCACACATACTGTTTGGTATAATTCTGAAGTAGATTCTATAGAAATAAAACATACAGCACACAACAGAAAAGGGTTTGCCTTAGGCGCAGTAGTTGCTGCAGAATGGATTTTAGATAAAACGGGTGTTTTTTCTATGAAAGATGTATTAAACATTAAATAATATTGTAACAAAATACACGCAAAACCTACCAATAAAAAATGGTTTTGTTTCCTTAAAAGCAATAAAGAGTTCTTATTAAGTAATTTATAATGAATTCTTAACTAAGATCAAGTTGACATCAATAAAATAAAATAGTATGACATTTACAGAATGGTTTATATTTTTTATAGTAGTACAGGTACTTCACTTTTTGGGTACTTGGAAGCTATATGTAAAAGCAGGTAGAAAAGCATGGGAAGCAGCCATACCAATTTATAATGGAGTGGTTTTAATGCAAATGATAAAACGCCCAAAATGGTGGACCATCTTATTATTTATACCTGTAGTGAATCTATTAATGTTTCCTGTAATATGGATAGAAACCATCAGAACGTTTGGTTTTTACAAAAAGATAGATTCTCTTTTAGTAATAGTAACCTTAGGTTTCTATATTTACTATATCAATTACACTGCAGATGCTTCGTTTCATGAAAACAGAAGCTTAAAACCACGTTCTGAGTTAGGAGAATGGATAAGCTCAATTACCTTTGCAGTAATTGCTGCAACACTGGTACACACCTATTTTATACAGCCATTTACCATACCAACATCCTCTTTAGAAAAAACACTTTTGGTGGGCGATTATTTGTTTGTGAGCAAGTTTCATTACGGGGCTAGAGTTCCATCAACAGTAATTGCAGCGCCTATGGTACACGATTCTATACCTTTAACTGGTTTGGCATCTTACTTAAAAAAACCTCAACTACCTTATACACGTTTACCTGGTTTGCAGAAAATTAAAAACAACGATATTGTTTGTTTTAATTGGCCTGTAGATTCTTTAAAAACAATGTGGGGAGATAACTCTGGCGAGTTTACCTACAAACCAGTAGATAAAAGAACCAACTATGTAAAACGTTGTGTTGCTATTGCTGGCGATTCTTTAGAGCTAAGAGATGGGTATGTATATATTAATGGTAAGAAAAATGTATTACCAGAAAGAGCCAAACTACAATTTTACTATACCTATGAAGCTAAGGGGCCTATTACTAGAAATACGTTTCCAAAGTTTGTAATTAGCAAAGAAAGAACAGGTGTCTATAAAGTTTTAAACAAATATTGGAACGATACAAGAGTACAAGAAGCTTTTGAAAAAGCTGCCAACTTAACTAAAATTAGCAACGATTCTTTATACACAGAAGTTGCTGGTGGTGTAAGTCAAGGTTTAGCTGCAAAACTTAAAATAGTTTCTGTAGAAAATAAAATAAATATCAATTTAACTGAAGAAGAGGCTGCTAGATTAAGAAAACACCCACAAACTGCATCTTTAACAAAATTAACGTTTGGAGCTGACAAAGCCATTTTTCCTCATGTTGAAAAACTAGGGTGGAGTCAAGATAATTTTGGACCAATTTACATACCAAAAGCTGGGGCATCTGTACAGTTAAATACAGAAACTTTACCTTTTTATGAGCAAATTATTAAAAACTACGAAAATAATAGCTTATCAGTTGTTGGAGATGATATTTTTATCAACGGAGAAAAAGCAGATTCTTACACTTTTAAACAAGACTATTATTGGTTAATGGGAGATAACAGACACAACTCTTTAGACGCAAGATATTGGGGGTATGTTCCTTTTGATCATGTTTTAGGAAAACCTGTAATGGTTTGGTTTAGTTGGGACGCCAATGCACCTAGTTTTGGGGCAAAAATTAAATCGATTCGATGGGACAGAATGTTTACCACTGTGGGTGGAGATGGAAAACCTGTTTCTTATAGATACATTGTATTTGCACTAATTGCTATTTATATTGGGTATAGCTTTTTTAAACCGAAGAAAAAAGCCACAAAAAAATAAACAATGGCGTTGTTTATTCCTACTTACTTCTCTCCTATTTCTCAATATACTGGAATGGCAGATAATAGAGCAATAACTTTTGAAGTAGAAGATAATTTTCAGAAACAAAGTTATAGGAATAGATGCTACATTTATAACACAAATGGCAAACAATTATTAAATATTCCTGTTAAACATCCTGTCACAAATGGCAGAAAAAAAACAAAAGACACACGTATAGAAAACAATGTGGCTTGGCAAGATCAACATTTAAAATCGTTAAAAACAGCTTACCATAACTCACCTTTTTTTGAGTTTTATATTGATGATTTGTTGCCCATATTTACCAAAGAATACAACTTTTTACAAGATTTAAATATCGATACTTTTTTATTTGTTAAAGATGCTATGCAATTAGACATTCAATTCCAGAAAACAAACACTTATGCAACTGAAAATATAAAGAATGATTTTCGGTTTTTAGCAGATGTAAAACATCAACCAGAAAACACTTTTAAGAAGTACATTCAAATGTTTGATGACAAACATGGCTTTATACCCAATTTATCTATTCTAGATTTAATTTTTATGGAAGGTCCTAATACATTAAGCTATCTATAAATAGGGCTTATTTTTAAAATATGATTGATTTAAAATTTACAATACATTACTCTTTACATTTTATTGCCCCTTTCTTAATAGCTTTTTTCTTTTTTAGAAAAAAATGGAAATTAGTGTTTCTTATATTTTTAGCTTCTATGTTGGTAGATGTAGATCATTTATTAGCAAATCCTATTTTTGATGAAAATAGATGTAGTATCAATTTTCACCCATTACATAGTTATATTGCTATTGGTGGTTACTTTATAGCCTTATTTTTTAAGAGAATTAGAATTTTAGCCATTGCTTTATTGTTTCATATGGCTACAGATTATTTAGATTGTTACTTATAAAATTTATAAAACTTCTGTAGTAAAGCATCAAACTCGTTAGATACTTTTAGTTTTAAAACTAAATAAACATACACCACCGTAATTAAAACTGTTTTAATTAAAATATTTATAATTGGTGTTATTGAAAAATTTTGTACTTCTATAGCAGGTAAATTAAAATCCCAAAAATAAAACCCTAAAAATAGCACCAAAATTATGAACCCCATTTTTATAGATTTGGGTGTAAATGGTGTTATAGAAAATTTACGATGCACAAACCACAACTTAAAAGAATTAAACAATAAAATTGTTAATAATGTTGCCAAGGCTAGACCATCTGTGCCAAATTCTAAATTAAAATAAAATAACTGATTTAATAGATACACACAAACAGACATACCTATAGCAATTGGCAAAGTAACTTTATAAAACTTAGAATTATTTATAATAGCTCCGTTACTACCTAAAAACATAGTGTATAATTTTGCTAAAGAAATCATTAAAACAACCAACTCACCACCTGCATATCCTTTTTCTGGGATTAATTTAAATAATTCCCTAACCCCACAATTGACTAATAAAAAAAACAAACCACCTACCAATAATAGATTAATAGAACTCTTTTTATATAAACTTTCTACTTCTTTGGTATTAAATTCGTTTAAAGATTTAGAGGTTAAAGGTTGTAAAATCTGAGTCATAGCTCTACTGGGTGCTTCTATAAAAGAACCAATAAAAACAGCTACAGAATAATAAGCTGCTTTTTCTATGGTGTCTTTTCCAGGAATCATAATTTTATCAATATCTAATAAAATGGCACCTGCAGAACCTGCTAAAATGATATATAAAGAATATTTAATAATTTCTGTAAAGTTTGCTGGGAGTTTAAAATAAAACTTTGGTAAATACATGTAAAATGCATAAAACATCATTACAAATGCTCTAAGAATATACGCAAACGTTAAGTACCAAATAAATTCTGTTTTAGCTATAAAACCAAAAAATACAGCCAATAGTAAAAACATTACTACTACTCTATTCCATAATTCTTTTAAAACATTCCCAAAAACTGTTTGTAGCTGAACTTTGGTCCAAGAATAAAAAAGTTCGAAATACGCACAAGCAATGGCTATTAAATAAATGGAAAAAGTATAACTTTCTATAATTTCATTTTCTTTGGTTACGCTTCTCATAATCCAATCATGTGCATTATCCCACATAAAACCCAGAGGCAGCGCAATTAATAAGGGTGAAAAAATGACCGAAGATAAAAACTTATCTTTTTCTTCTTTGCTATTATAAGATGAAAAAAACTTTACAATGGTATATTGAACACCAAAGGCAGTTAAAGGCATTACCAAATTAGAAGCAGACAACAAAAAGGTTACCATACCGTAAAATTCAGATTTTAAAATTCTAGGATAAAAAACAATTGTATTGATACCCCCCACTAAAAATGCTCCATAAATAATTATGGTATTTCTAAAAGACTGTTTTAAAACAATGCCCATTTACTTTATAAATTTTTAATGATTGTTGCCAATTGTTGCGTTAACTCTTTTCTGTGATATTGATTGATATTTTTAGAAGAAACCTCTAAACTACCTGTTTTATATTGTTGATATAAGTGTAAAATTTCTGCTTTTAATTTTTCTGAATTATTAAAATCTGAAATTGTACCAGCATTAGTTTCTTTTAAAATTGTTGCCAAATCTCCATCTTCTGGACCGATGGCTAAAATAGGTCTTTTTGCGGTTAAATATTCGAATAATTTACCAGTTAAAATTCCTTTACTATTTACTACATTGGGTATTAACAACAACAAAACTTGGGCTTTTCTCTGAAATTCAATAGCTTTTTTATGAGCAACATATCCTGTAAACGATGCGGTTTCTAATAAATTATTATTTTCTATTTCTAAGCGAACCTCATCAGCAATATCTCCAATAAAATTTAATTGTAAATCCTTTTTAAAATCTTTGTTTTCTAGACAAAGTTGATTTAAAACACCAAATAAAACCTTTGGATTGCTTTGTTTGGCTAGCAAACCAATATAAGAAATGGTGAATTTTTTATCTAAAACGAAAGTATTTTCAGATAAAACCTCATCATCAAAACCATTGGTAATTACTTCTACGTTTTTTGCAATGGCAGCAAACTGCTTTTTTAAATGATTGCTAACAGTTACAACACAATCTGCATTTTTTAAAACTGAAGTTTCTAACTTCTTATTTTTATTTTTAGCAAATGATAATTGTTTAAAATCTTTATTGTAATACAAATCTGTCCAGGGATCTCTAAAATCTGCAATCCATTTTATGTTATTTTTTTGATGGATTTTTTTTGCAATTAAATGCATGCTGTGTGGTGGTCCTGTAGAAATAATGGTATCAATTTTATGCTCTAAAATATATTTTTGAAGAAACTTTACTGAAGGTTTTACCCAAAACACTTTAGGGTCTGGAATAAAAAAATTACCTCTTATAAAAGATAAAAAACCACCTTTACTTACATTCGATATTCCTTTTTTAACAGCATTTTTCTTTTTCCAAAACAATAAATTAGTAGGCTCCCAAATTGGTTGTTTTAAAATTTTAATATTTTCAGGAACTTCTTTTAATAATGTACTATCTTCATTAGGGTAATTGGCATTATCTACCGTATAAACTATGGGTTCTATGCCAAAATCTTGTAAATATTTTACAAACTTTAACCAACGTTGTACGCCAGATCCGCCAGCAGGTGGCCAATAATATGTAATTATTAATACTTTCAAGCTTGTAAATTATCGTATAAATGTAGTAGTTTTTTTGAGGTTTCTTCCCAACAAAATTCATTTTGCACAAATTCTTTTCCGTTTTTACCTAAAACTGTTCTTAAATCTTCATTTTTATAAAGCTCTAAAACTTTATTGGTAAAATCTGTAATATCTCTATCTACATGTACCAAGCCTGCATTTACTTTTTCAATTAGCTTTTGTTGGGCTGTTGCATTACTTACCAGCAAAGGCTTTGCAAAACTCATATATTGAAATATTTTATTTGCGTAGGCAACATCGTGCTGTAAATTTCTATGTAAAGGAGAAATACAAATACTACTTGCTAAAATATAAGACTGAAATAAAGATACATTTTGCCAACCTTCAAAATCTACATAATCTGCAATGTCTAAATCTCTAACCTGTTTTTTTAATATAGTATCTGTGGTATTTTTACCAACAATTACCAACTTAATATTGGGTATGCTAATTTTTAAAGTGGCTACTGCTGCAATCGCAGTTTGTAAACCTCTTCTTAAATGGGTATCTCCCAAATACAGAAGCACAAAATTATTTTTATACTTTTCTAAAATACTTTGCTCTACTATATAATCTTTAAAAAAAGAAGTTCTAATTGTATTAGGTACTAAAATCAGTTTCTCTTTTTCTTTAGGCAATCTTATAGCCAATGTTTCTAAAAACTCTGGAGAAACTGAAATTACTTTGTCTGCTTTTTGTATAAATTCCTCTTCTTTAATTTTCCATTTTTTAGGAGAAATAATATACTTTCCAGGAAACTTCTGTAAATGTGGATATAATTTCATCACTTCTGGCATGTTGTCATGCAAATCTAAAACTACTGGTAAATTATAATTTTTATTCGCTTTAAAAACAGCTCCTGCTACTTTAATATCGTGTATGTGTAATGCTTCAATATCATGGTTTTTTATAAAATTTTTAATCTTTTTTTTCATCAAAAAAGAATAAATAGGAATTGTATAGGCTAGAGCAGATAATTTGTATTCTAATTTGTTAGATGGATATCTTTTTATAAGAATTCCGTTAATAATTTCATCTTCTTGTTTTTTATTATATTTTAAACAAAAAAGAAAAACCTCATGTCCATTTTTAACTAAGGAAACCGCTTCATTTTCTACTCTTGGATCTGGAGGAAAAGAAGCATCTAAAATCATACCTATTCTCATAATTGTTTAGGCTTCTTCTTTTCTTTATAAAAAAACCATCCCAAACCCATCAAAATTAACAACCCATAAGAAGAAAGTGATATTAATTTACCTTGCTGAATCACCTTTGGCTCAAATTTAAACTCAACAGTGTGTGTGCCTGCTGGTATTTTTATCCCTCGCAAAACATAATTTACTCGGTAATGTGGCACCAGTGTTTTATCTATGTAAGCATTCCAACCATCTTGGTAAAATATCTCTGAAAAAACAGCAAATTGAGGTTTTTGAGATTGCGTTTTATAGACCAAACTTGTCAAACTATATTTCTCTAAACTGATGGTTGCTGTAGTATCTTTTTGTAAAGAAAAATTGTTTTCTTTTTTAAGCTGATTGTAATCACTCTCTATAATTACAGCTGCTTTTTTAGTGTCTAAAGAGTCTAATGCTTTTATTTCTTGATTGGCAGTCTTGGCAATTAATAAATTATCTACAAACCAAGCGTTTCCATTGGCATCTTGATTTATTTGCGGTTGCAAATTGCCTTCTTTATCTGGTATAATAAAATATTTGGTATTTAACATGTTTAAAACTTGCATGTTATTTTTTGCAATTTGATACTCAAACAACTCGTTGTAACGCCCTAACTTGGCTGCATGATAACCTCCGATAGAATTATGAAAATAAGATGTACTTCCATCATTCATAGGATCTACAGCAAAATTTAAAACTCTAAAATACTCTTTATCTTGCTGTATGGCTTTGTCTGCATTTGTAGCTACAAAAGGTTTTTTAATTTTTCTTACGGATTTAAAATCGTCTGCATTCACGTAGTTTTTATCTACAGAAATCAAATCGAAAAGTAGTAAAACTAACAAGCCTAAAATTACAGGAACCTGCTTTATTTTTTCTTTTAATAAATACCATAAAAATCCTGCCGCAAAAAGCATCAAAACTAAAGAACGCATAGTATCTGTTAACAACATGGCTTTTCTATCTGCAATAACAGCTTCTAAAAACCCTGGTATTTCACTGTATTGTTGTGCATCTCTTAATCCTTCAAAAGTACCAATCATGTGTGCTAATAAAAAACCAGCAATAATTAATCCTCCAAAAGTGTAAACCGCTTTTCTAAGCGCTTCTTGTTTTTCCTTTTTAGCAATTTTAGAAGAAAAGAAAGCTTGTAACGCCAAAATTGCTAAAATTGGCACGCACAATTCTGCAATTACTTGTATAGAAGAAACTGCTCTAAATTTATTGTATAAAGGAACATAGTCAATAAAAAAGTGGGTAACTACTTCAAAATTTCTACCCCAACTTAAAATGATTGAAAATACAGTAGCAGCTACTAACCATTGTTTTAGTCTGCCTTTTACCAAGAAAAATCCTAAGAAAAATAAAAAGAAAAATACAGCTCCAATATATGCAGGTGCTTCTACAATGGGTTGATCTCCCCAATAGGTTAATACTTGTTTAGAATAATCATCTGCAGCTTTTTTACCCGCTTTCCCTTCAATAAATTGATAAAAATTAGAATTTTCTCCTAATTTTTCTACGGTTCCTCCCCCCATAAAACGTGGCACAAACAAATTAAAAGTTTCTAATTTTGAATAACTATATTGCGTTATATATGCTTTATCTAATCCTTTTGTAGCTTTTTTTGGAGTTCCATCTGGATTGATGGTTAATTCAGATTTACCTCTGGTAGAATGGTCTGAATATTCTTTCATTGCCATTAAACGTGGTGCATTTGCCCCCAGACCTAAAACAACTGCTGCTAAGATAACTGCTGCTTTTTTAATAAAAGAAGACAATACTTTTTCTTTTAAGGCGTATATAAATTCTACAATTCCTAAAATTAAAAGACAAAAACCTAAATAATAGGTCATTTGAATGTGGTTTGCATAAATTTCTAAAGCCATTGCCACCCCTGTTACTATAAAACCGAGTACAAATCGTTTTTGAAAAACCCATAAAACTCCTGCTAAAACCAAGGGCATATAAGCAATTGCATGTGCTTTTGCATTGTGTCCTGCTCCAAAAATTATAATTAAATAGGTAGAAAACCCAAAGCCTAAAGCTCCTAAAATTGCCAATCGCCAATTTACTTTTAAGGCCATCATCAATACAAAAAAACTTAAAAAATATAAAAAAGTATAATCTGCTGGTCTTGGTAAAAAACGTAATAATTTATCTAAGCTTCTTACAAAATCATTTGGGTAATATGCGCTTACAGAGTATGCAGGCATTCCACTAAAAGAAGCTGCTGTCCAAAAAGGTTCTGCATTATATTCTGCTCTGTAATCATTAATATCTTTTACCATACCTCTAAACTGAGTAATGTCTGATTGATTTAATTTTTGTCCTTTTAATACAGGATGAAAGTAAATTACAGACGCTACAGTAAATATTACAATGGCTAGTAAGTAAGGATATATCTTAGTAAATTTCAAAGCTTTTATTTTTTTTGATTAATGTATGAGTAAGAAAATAGTTACTAGTCTATTTCTTCAAAATCTACGTAATCTCCAACAGATTTGTTAGTTTCTTTATGGCTACCAGGTTTTTTATCAATAATTGTTTCACCATTTTTTACAGTAGATGATTGCTGTCTATGCTCTCCTTTAAATTGTTGTGCGGCTTTTTTCTGAATGGTTTCTGCGGCTTTTTTCATTAAAAAAGGGGCAAATAACCTTGCTAAAAATTTAAAAGCATAATAAAAGATGAGAATAAAAAAGATTGTTTTAAGTAAACCCATTTAAAAATATAATTAAAAATATATCAAAAATAACAATTTGAACACAATTGAAGCGTTATGAATCTATAAAACTTTCTTAAACCTAAAAAAGTAGGGTTTGCCTTTATAAAATAGCTTTTTTTACCCTATGTTTGTGTAACCTGTTAAACTTAATACATTAACTCTTTACAATACGTATGAACTTAAAAAAACCACAACTTACTCTTGTATTCTGTTTTTTGAGTTACCTTGCTGTAAATGCGCAGTATACAGATCTTATCAACTCTAACAAACCTGGTTTTTCTGAAAGCCCATATAGTGTTGGCTCAGGAGTTTATCAGTTTGAAAGTACTCTATTTTTTAGAAATACTACTATAGAACCCACCTTTTCTAGACCACAATCTTTGGGTTTCGATTTGCTTTTTAGAACTAGTTTTTTATCAGAAAACTTAGAATTAAACACACAATTAACTTATCAAAGAGATAAAGTTGCTTTTAAAAACATCTATACCTCTCATTATTTTACATCGGGTTTAAGCAGAGCTACTATTGGTGCAAAATATTTAGTATATCAACAAGAATACGAAGATAAATCAAAAGAAGTTAGAAGCTGGAAAAGAAGAAATGCTTTTGATAAAAAAAGATTAATACCTTCTGTAGCTATCTATTTAGGGATGAATACAGATTTTGTAAATGACATACACAAAACAGGAAACATTACCCCAAAAGTAGGTGTTTTATTACAACATAATTTAACTAGAGATTTTAATGTGATTACCAATGTTTTCTATGACAATATTAGGAGTGATTTTGCCGAATTTTCTTACATAATTACAGCAACACAAAACTTTAGCAACCAATGGTCTGCTTTTTTTGAAAACCAAACCGTTTTTCAAGAATATCAAAATAACATAAATCTTGGTGCAGGTTTTGCATATTTATATAATAGAAATTTACAGATTAATACTTCTGCAAGAATGTTGTTTGAGGGAAAAACTCAGGGTTTTTACGCTAGTTTAGGTGTTTCTTACAGAATAGATAAACACTATGATAATTTTAAAGAACTAGGTGACGATGGTTTAGAAATAAAAGACAGCCCAATTGATAACTTCAACAAAAAACAAAATAGCTTTTTTAGTAAATTGTTTCGTGTATTTAAGAAGAAAAATTAAAATAGACGAACAAGACCTAAAAGAAATAGAAAAGAAATTAAAGAGCTAGAAGAAAAAATAAAAAAGGAAGAAAAGAAGAAGAAAAAAAACAGCAACAAATAGAAACTCTTTTTTGCAATGATTACAGTCAAAAAAATTACGACTAAAAAAGAAATGAAACAGTTTGTTACATTTCCTTTTTCACTCTACAAAAATAACAAATTTTGGGTACCTCCTATTATTAAAGACGAAGTTGATAACTTTGATCCTAATAAAAATCCTGTTTTTAAAAATGCAGATGCTCAGTTTTTTATCGCTTTAAAAGATGGTGAAATTGTGGGTAGAGTTGCAGCAATTATCAATTGGTTTGAAGTTGAAAAGCAACAAATAAAAAAAATGCGTTTTGGTTGGTTTGATGTAATTAATGATTTAGAAGTAACCAAAGCACTACTAAATAAAGTTAGCGAAATTGGTAAGCAACATAAACTTGAGTATTTAGAAGGTCCTGTTGGGTTTAATAATTTAGACAAAACTGGGGTTTTAATAGATGGTTTTAATCATTTAGGCACCATGATTACTTGGTACAACCACCCCTATTTTAAAGACCATTTAGAAGAATTAGGATTTGTAAAAGAAAAAGAATATTTAGAAAATAAATTTAAATTCGAAAAGGTAAATGCTACTTATTACAAGAGAATTAGCAATATTTTACAAAAAAGATTACAACTAAAAGCGTTAGATTTTACCAAAACAAAAGACATTTTACCTTATGTGGATGAAATGTTTAAAGTGTTTGACAAATCGTACTCTAAACTTTCTACATTTGTACCTATCTCTGACGCTCAGATTGAGTTTTTCAAGAAAAAATATATTAGTTTTATTAATCCAGAATATATAAAATTTGTAGTTGACAAAGAAGATAAATTAGTTGCTTTTGCCATTGTAATGCCTTCTTTTTCTGAAGCTTTACAGAAAGCGAAAGGAAAATTATTTCCCTTTGGATTGTTTCATTTATTAAATGCAAGAAAAAATTCAAAAGACGTTACTTTTTATTTAATTGGTGTAGATCCTGCTTATCAAAACAAAGGTGTTCATGCTATTATTTTTGACCAATACACAAAAACATTTGCAGAAAAAGGGATTGTAAATTGTATTAGAACCCCTGAATTAGAAGACAATGAAGCCATTAAAAAAATATGGGAAGATTTTGATCCTACAACTCATAAAAGAAGAAGAACCTATAGAAAAAGCATTCTTTAAATCAGTTGGGAGTTGGAAGATGAGAGTTAACAAATTTATTTTAGGTTAGCTTTTATTTAAATGCTGTTAGATCGAGTGATTTCGATTTTTTATCGAAATTGTATCGAGAACAACTTTGAAACTAAAACATCAAAATCATTTTAAATACCTAACTTTGATTATTCAACTTTAAATTTAGAACCACTAGTGCAACTATTCTATAATTCAGACATTTCTACAGAAACACAACAAATTACGTTTGATAAAATTGAAAGCAAACACATTGTACGAGTTTTACGCAAAAAAGAAGGCGATGTTTTAAAAATAACCAATGGAAAAGGTTTTTTGTTTGATGCCGAAATTAGTTTTGCAAACGATAAAAGATGTGCTGCCACGATTATAAAAAGCGAAGTAAAACCAAAGCCTTGGAATTATTTCTTACACATAGCTATTGCACCTACAAAAAATAATGATAGAACAGAGTGGTTTTTAGAAAAAGCCACAGAAATTGGTATTGATGAAATTACCCCCATTATTTGCAGCAACTCAGAAAGACGCATTGTAAAAACAGAACGTTTTGAAAAAATCATTCAGTCTGCCATGAAACAGTCTTTAAAATTCACCTTGCCAAAAATAAATGCTCCTGTAAAATTCAATGAGTTTATCAATCAAGGTTTTGACGGAAAAATTTGTATTGCACATTGTGAAGATCAAAATGATAAAAACCACTTAAAAAACGTCATCACCCCATCTGAAAAAACAACTATTTTAATTGGACCAGAAGGCGATTTCTCAACAAGTGAAATAAAAAAAGCGTTAGAAAAAAAATGCATTCCAATTTCTTTGGGCGAAAGTAGATTACGCACAGAAACTGCTGCTTTGGTAGCTGTTAATTTGGTTTCTTTTATGAATGAATAATTGATAGTAATAATTATAAGAAACTACTTAGAATAAAATTTTTTCACCTCTTTCAATTTCATTTACTATCTTACTTCAAAAAATCAATGTCTGTTAAAGAAATTTTCAACCTCTTTTTATTAGTAAGTGCCTTACACGGTTTTTTATTTTGTACAATCATCTTATTTTCTAAAAATAGGAAAGAAAAAAGCATGTTGTTTATCAATTTATTAGTGCTAATCATTTCTTTAAACAACATACAATCTTGGATTCTTGCCAAAAACTTTTTCATCGAATATTTCTTTTTAGATTATGTACATATTCCTTGGCATTTTTTAATTGCACCATTTTTTTACATGTTTTTAATACACTATTTAGAAATAGAAAAACGGAGTAAAAACTTATTAAAAATTATACTTCCTATTTTTGTAATCATCATATGTATTAGAATTGGTTTTGTATCTTTTTTTAGTGATAAAAACACAGCAGATATAGCTTATTTATTTGAAAAATATACGTCTATAGAAGAAATTTTCTCATTAATTGTTTCGTTAATTATTTTTGCATATTCTTTTCAGATTTTATCTAAAAAAGAGCAATTATTTACCAAAATACTGTCTTTTGATAATTTAAAATGGATATACACATTCTTTAAATTAGGCTTATTAACTTATATTTTTTGGATTATTGCTTTGGCAATTACTGTAGCTTTAGATTTTAAAGAATTTATTTATTCATATTATCCCTTGCGAGTTTTAACAACTGTTTTAATTTATTGGATTGGTTACCAAGCCATCATACAGCTAAGGCTTTTAAAAGAACGTAAACACTTGCGTAAAAAATTAAATTTTGCTCCTGTTGCTGAAGAACCTTTAAACAGTGGAGAAGAAAAAGACGGAGATAAAAAAATATTGTTCGATAAAATTGAAGCTTTGATTCAAGAAAAAAAAACTATTTATAGAGCCAAAATTAAACGTAGAGTTTTTAGCAAAAGAAGTAGATGTAAGTGCTTATAAATTATCGAACACCATTAAATTATTTTCTGGTAAAAACCTAAACGATTATTTAAATGAGCTCAGAATTGATTTGGCAAAAGAACTACTAATACACGAAGAATATAAAAACTACACCATTACATCTATTGGTTTAGAGTCTGGTTTCAATTCTAAATCTACCTTTTATGCCACGTTTAAAAAACATACAGGTTTTACACCTGCAGCATATCAAAAATCTTTTAAAAAATAAAAGCAACTTCATATTGGCATTTTAAAATTTAAAATGAGTCCGATATTTTACAAATGAGTCCAGAATTTTCTAAAACTAAGAAATTCTGGACTCTTGTTTTTTAACAAACTATAATTTTGGAAACAACTTTAAAACATTTGTTATGAAACATTTTATTTTATTATTTGCTTTTATTTTAGGTATAAATTCTTACTCCCAAGAACAAAAATCTTATACAAATTTTACAAGTAAAAATGAGCTAAAATTAAATGTAGCTTATTTAATTGCTGGTTATCCAGAAATACTTTTTGAACGAGTATTAACGTCAGAAACTTCTTTAGGGATATCATTAAGTTTTGCTATAGATAATAAATCTAATGAAGAAGAAAACAATGCTTATAACTTTAGTTTAATACCCTATTATAGAGTTTATTTTGGAGAAAAACCAAAGGCAGGATTTTTTGTTGAAGCTAATCTAACAATTTATTCTCAGAAAAAAACTGCGGGCGATATATTTAGTTCAGAAAAAAAAGGTGGTACTGGTTTTGGCATAGGTTTTAATGTGGGTAAAAAATACAGAACAAAAAATGGTTGGATTGGTGAATTTTCTTTTGGTGTAAGTAGAACATTAGTAAATTCTGATAAAGTAAATCTACTTTACCCAAGAGCTGGTATCATAATCGGAAAATTATTTTAAACACATAATAATATTTGAAAAAGGAAAATTGTCTTCCAGAAAAAGTGTCATTAAAGATTTTAATGGCGTTTTTTTATTCTCAGAATTAGAATCACTATCTTGCTTATCTTTTAACAAAATGTTAGTTCAAGTAATTTCGTTTTCATAGAAATTTTATCGAGAACTCTTTATTATATGAAATATATTTTTACATTTTTTCTTTGTATGCTATTGCTACAATCTAACGCACAAGATGTTGCCATTTTAAAATACAATGGTGGTGGAGATTGGTACAGCAACCCAACTGCTATACCTAATTTAGTGCAATTTGCCAATACAAATATTAAAACCAGTATTTCTAAAAACCCACAAACCGTAGCTGTTGGTAGTGAAGATATTTTTAATTTCCCTATGCTTTTTATGACAGGTCATGGAAATGTATTTTTTACAGATAATGAAGCAGAAAACCTAAGAAATTATTTAATTTCTGGTGGATTTTTACACATTTCAGACAATTATGGTTTGGATAAATTTATTAGAAACGAAATGAAAAAAGTATTTCCAAAACTAGTATTTAAAGAAATACCAAGCAATCATTCTATATACAATCAAACATTTAAATTCCCAAATGGTATCCCAAAAATACACGAACACGATAAAAAACCTGCACAAGGTTTTGGTATTTTTCACGAAGGTAGATTGGTTGTTTTTTACGATTATGAAACCGATTTAAGTGATGGTTGGGAAGATAAAATTATACACAACAATCCTAAAAATGTAAGAGAAAAAGCTTTAAAAATGGGTGCAAATATTATAGAGTTTGCTTTTAAGAATTAGGTTTTGTCTGGTGGATTTTGGTAACAATAAAAAATTAGAGCAATTTAATTAAAACTCACAAAAATCAACAACTTTGAAACTTTGAAACTTTGAAACTTTGAAACTAAAAATATGCAAAACCCAATAGATATAGATTCCATAAAAATAAATTTTGATACCAGTGGTTTATGGGTATTAAATATTGCTATTGCTATTATTATGTTTGGGGTAGCTCTGGGTATTTCTATTGATGATTTTAAACGTCTTTTTAAAAACCCTAAAATTCTTTTTGTTGGGGTTTTATCGCAATTTGTTTTATTACCTGCATTTACTTTTATAGCAATTTTAATTATAAAACCTCATCCAAGTTTTGCTTTGGGCATGATGATGATTGCTGCTTGCCCTGGAGGAAATGTGTCTAATTTTTTCAGCAAAATGTCTGGTGGTAATGCTGCTTTATCTGTAAGCTTAACAGCTTTTGCAACCTTAATTTGCATTTTTATGACTCCTTTTAATTTACAATTTTGGGGCAGTTTGTACGAGCCTACAAATGCTATTTTGCAGACTGTAGAATTAAATTGGGTAGATCTATTAAAACTGGTTTCTTTAATTTTAGGGATTCCCTTATTTTTTGGAATGCTGATTAATCATTACCACAGTATAATGGCAAACAAAATAGAAAAAGTGCTTAAACCACTTTCTATGTTAGTTTTTATTGCATTAATTTTTATTGCATTTTCTCAAAATTTAGATGTATTTGTTAATCATATACATCATGTAGTTTACTTAGTGGTACTTCACAATATTTTTGCTTTTATTTTAGGTTTTTATACTGCAAAAAGCTTTGGCTTAAATAAAAAAGATACCAAAACTATAGCTATGGAAACTGGCATACAAAATGGTGGTTTGGGTTTACTTTTAATATTTGGCTTTTTTGATGGTTTAGGTGGCATGGCTTTATTAGCTGCTTTTTGGGGAATTTGGGATGTGTTTTCTGGAATGGCATTGGCTACTTTTTGGGGAAGAAAAAAAGAGAAAAACACCATAGTAAAAGACAAAATTACATAAAATTAAAAATACATTGTGAAAGCTATTTGGTATTTCTTATGGAAATGTTTTTTAAAAACAAATTTATTTTTTTACTCCAAAAAAATAAAGGTAAATGGTCTAAAAAATATCCCTACAAAAGGAGCTATATTGTTTATGGCAAACCACCCAAATGGTTTGATAGACCCTTTATTTATAACTACAAACAACCCTAGAACCAATCACTTCTTAGTTAGAGCTGCCGTCTTTAAAAAACCATTGATTAAAAAGTTTTTAAGTACTTTAAATCTAATGCCAATATACAGAATTAGAGATGGTATAAAAGAATTAGAAAAAAATAAAGCTATTTTTAACGATTGTTTCGAGATTTTTAAACGAGAAGAAACCCTTTTAATTTTTCCAGAAGGCAGCCATAATAGTAGAAGAACAATTAGACCATTAAGCAAAGGTTTTACCAGAATTGTTTTTGGTGCTTTAGAAAAATACCCTGATTTAAAAATTACCATAATTCCTGTAGGGATTACTTACCAAAATACAACAAATTACCCAAGTAAAGTAGCTATAAATTATGGCGAACCCATACTTGCAAATTCATTTTTAGAAAAAGACGAATTAACAACTGCTATTATAAAAATTAAAAATTCAGTAAGTGCACAACTAAAAAAATTGACTGTACATATTGCTAATGATGAAGATTATGCATATAAATTAGAACTACTAAACAAGGGGCAAGTAGATTTTACAGAGGTTGATAAGATTAACAAACTATTAGAAAACAAAGAACTCCCAACAGCAAAAGAAGTTAACAAAAATAAGTTTCAACTTTTATATTTTATTTTAATATTAAATAATTTGATTCCTTTTTTAATTTGGAAACAAGTTTCTAAAAAAATAGATGAAGTTGAATTTATAGATACTTTTCGTTTTGCTGTAAGTGCAGTTTGTGTTCCTATTTTTTTAGGTTTACAAACTGGTTTGATTTCTTATTTTTATGGTGCAAAAATTGCTTTTTGTTATACAATTCTTTCTTTATCAATTATTTTAGCATATACTAAACTAGTGCCTACAAATACAAAAAGTAATTCTTAAAATTAGTTAATTAGCAAACCTGTTAATCCAGAATGAACGTTTTCATCAAGATCAATACAAACTCTTTATTGGAGCTCTTTTTTATGCTAAATTAAATTCAACAAAAAAATGACTGTAAAAAAGGAAGACTAGTCAACAATGGCATCTTGAATAACTTCTTGAATCTTTGTGCGCATGTTGCTTTTAAGCAAACCTATATTTTCCATATTTGGATATACTCTGTTAGATAAAAACACATATACCAAACCACTTTTGGGGTCTGCCCAAGTGTAAGTTCCTGTAAATCCAGAATGACCAAAACTTTCTTCGGAAACACAACCACAAGTAGCTTTTACATCTGGATTTAGCTGCGGTTTATCAAAACCTAAACCTCTTCTAACTTTTTTATCAGAATAATATCTACGGTTAAATTTATCTATAGTTTCTGATTTTAAATAGCGTTTGCCTCCATAAAAACCTTTTTGCAAATACATTTGCATAATTTTACCAACATCGTTTGCATTGGCAAATAAACCCGCATGACCGCCTACACCACCTAACATAGCTGCTCCCATATCATGTACATAACCTTGTAAAAGTTGTTTTCTGAAATAGGTATCTATCTCTGTAGGTACAATTTGGTTTTTAGTAAATTTTTTAAGTGGTAAATAGGTGGTTCTATCTGCTCCTAAAGATTTGTAAAACTCGTCATCTACTAACTTATCTAACGGTTTTTGGTATTTTGCTTCTAAGGCTTCTTTAAATAAGTAGTAACCTAAATCACTATATTTATAGCCTTCGCTATCTCTTTGATCTACCTTTTTTATGTGTTTATAAATGCTGTCTTTGTAGTGTTTGTTTAAAAACAGATTTTCTGCAACTTTTATATTATAGATATTCGATTTCTTTTTTCTATAAAATACAGATAAATTTTTATGAGAAATACTGTCTTGTGTCTCCAAATAAAAAGGAATCCAGGCTTTTAAACGCCCAAAGTGCGATAGAATTTCTTTTACAGTAACTGTGTCTTTATTTGAGTTAGAAAAACTTGGTAAAATATCTCTTAAACTTGCAGATAATGATATTTTTTTTTCTTCTTCTGCTTTCATTATTAAGGGCAAAGAAGCTAAAATTTTTGTTAGTGAAGCCAAGTCATAAACATCTGTATTTTTTACTTTTATTTTTTTATCATGTGTATGATAGCCATAGCTTTTTTCTAACACAACTTTTCCATTTCTTGCTACAAAAACCTGAAAACCTGGTGCCATTTTTTCATCCATAATGGTATCAGCAATTTTGTCTATGAGTACTAATTTTTTAGATGACATACCTACTGCTTCTGGTATTGTATATTCAAACCTACTTAAATTAGATGTTGTAATTCCAAAACCTTCTTTAAAATTATCTCCAATAGAAACTGGTAATTTTCCATTTGCTTCAAAAGCACCAAATAACATTTGAGCAGAAAGCTCTTGTGCCAATTTACTATTTTGGTAAGATACAACAACCCCCTCTATATTCTTAAAACTTTTTATTTGCAACAAACTATATGGGCTTGTAAAAACATCTAAAACCACCTTTTTTTTTCTTGCAATTTCTTGCAACCAAACCAGATCTTTATTAGAAAACTTATAACTTTTCCAAGGATGTAAATTAGATTTATGAAAACCAATAATTACGTAATTATAAGGTTTTAGCTTCTTTATAATTCCGTTTAAATTTTTATCAGAAACAACCTCTACTTTTGTGTAATTTTTAAGCATGTTTACAAAAGCATTGTTTTCTGCATCACCCAATTTTACATAAGCAATTTTCTTATTTTCTAAGGTTCTTACAGGAAGGCTTAAGTCGTTATTTTTTACAACGGTTAATGAGTTTTTCACCAATTCTCTATGCAACAACTCATCTTCTACCCTATTTAAATCTTCTTGTAAATGATCTAACACAATGGGCTTGTAATTGTGTAAACCTGCCCAATATTTTGCTTTTAAAATTTTTCTTACAGAAAAATCTAAATGTTCTTCTGTTAACGTATGCATTTTTAAAGCTGTTTTAATTAAAGAAACAGATGCTGGTACATCTTGCGGAATTAACAATAAGTCGTTACCTGCTTGTATGGCTGCCAAATCTATTTCTGCAGAAGTTGCATAGTTGGTAGCGCCTTTCATATTTAAACCATCTGTAATAATTAGACCTTGAAAACCAAGTTGCTGTTGCAATAAATTTGTTACAACACTTTTAGATAAAGAGGTGGGTAAATTAGCATCGCTTTCTAAACTAGGTATGTTTAAATGGGCTGTCATTACACTTGCCAAACCAACATCAAACGTTTTTTTGTAAGGGTATAATTCTATGGAATCTAAACGCGCCAAATCAAAATTTAAAACTGGTAATGTGTGATGCGAATCTGCAGCAGTATCTCCATGTCCAGGAAAATGTTTTCCGTTTGCTAAAACACCTTCACTTTGCATACCTTTTATAAAAGCAATAGCTTTTTGAGTGACGTTTTTTTTGCTTTCTCCAAAAGATCTGTTACCAATTATTGGGTTTTCTGGATTTACATTAATATCTATAACAGGCGCAAAATTTACGTGAATGCCTAATCTTTTTGCATGTTGCCCTAAATGCTTTCCAAATTGTTCAATTAAAGCATCATTTTTAATAGCACCTAAAGTCATGTTCCAAGGAAAACGATATGTGCTATCTAAACGCATATCTAAACCCCACTCACCATCAAAACCAATTAGCAAAGGTACTTTTGCTGTATCTTGATATTTATTATTTAATTGGGCTTGTTTTTGTGGTGTTCCTTGCATAAAAATCAAACTACCCACATGATATTTTGCAATCATTTCTGTAATAAACTCTTCGTGCTTTTTATCTAAATTAGAATAAGCTTGCACCATAAAAAGTTGGCCAATTTTTTCATCAATAGACATCGTACTCATAATACTATCTACCCAAACATTTTGCGCATCAAAATCTTTAGTTCTTAAAGGATCTAATCTTTGTGCGTTTAAGTTGTAAGCAAATACAATAAGTATAAAAAGAAGTATATTTTTTTTCATTTTAATTTTTACAAATGTTTTATTGGGCGTTTTAACAGGCTTTCCATTATATCTTTTTTTTTTGATTCCCAAAACGTCATTGCTAGTTTACAAAGCAATCTCATTTTAGAGAAAGAAATTACTTCATTCGTTCCTCATTCGTAACAACGCTTATTTAACAATTAAAAAAAAGGATGCCATTTCAATCCTTAACGCAACTTGTTTGGCAGTGTATGTTTTTTTTAAATCAATTGTTATACCAAAAAACGCTTGTGCCAACTATTTTTTGCGGGTATTTCCCAATTGTTTTCTAAGTCTTCTTTGGTATTTACCATATTATTAAAAACAATGGTTTCTGCAGTTACCTTTTCATCTTTAGCATATTTTTGAAAGTCTGCTAATTTTACCAAGTTAATATGATTATTATCTTTAAAAGTAACATTCATTTTATCCATTAAATCTATATTTAGCTCATTTTCTAATTGTTGCACAAAACGAACAGAACTATCTATAGAACAGCCAGAAACATTGTTAAAACTCTCATCTACAGCCAATATTAAAAATTGATTGTATTTAATAGTAAAAGAGCCTTTTAAGTCATCTCCATGACGTGTCCAACTATTTATAAACGCCTCTGCTTGCTCAGAAATTATTGCTATTTCTTTCACTGTAAATTCTCTGTCTGCTTGGTAAATCCAAACTCTAGAGTTATTTGGTAAATTTTTATAATCTGTAAACATGTTTTTTAATTATAGATGCCTAACTAAGTAAGAATAACAATTGCATTATTTTAAATTAAATTTTTGTTGCAATGCTTGTAATTTTTCTTCGTCTGTCATTGTATTTTTTGGAGCAGACATACGTTCTTTGATTTCTCTTAAAACCTTTTTAGTATATAAAGGAAAATCTGCATTCTGAATCCAATTATTATAACCAGGATTTTCTTTTAAAACCTCTTCTACGGTTCTGCCTTTGTATTTTCCAAAAGAAAAAATTTCTTGTTTGTCTTCATTCATCAAAATAAAACCTGCAAAATCTGCTCTTTCTCCATGGGTAGAGTATTCACTTAAGGCGTCCACTGAATTCTCTATATCATCGTACTTATCTAATTGGGCTAACAAAATCTCGTATGTAGCATTGGTATCTGCTTCTGCACCATGCGCTCCTTCTAATTCTTTACCACAATAAAATTGATAACCAGCACTTAAAGTTCTTTGTTCTTTTTTATGAAAAATAACCTGCACATCTATGGCTTTTCTGTTTTTCATGTCAAAATCTATACCTGAACGCATTAATTCTTCCGCCAACAAAGGAATATCAAATCTGTTTGAATTAAAACCGGCTAAATCGCAACCTTCAATCATTTTATTAATCGCTGGGGCCAATTCTTTAAATGTAGGTTCTGTAACTACTTTTTCGTTTGTAATACCATGAACATCTGTGGCGCCTTGTGGTATTTCAATTTCTGGATTTACCAACCACGTTTTACTTTCTTTATTTCCGTTTGGAAAAACTTTTAGAATTGCAATTTCTACAATTCTGTCTGTTGCTATGTTAACACCTGTTGTTTCTAAATCGAAAAATACAATAGGTTTTTCTAGTTTTAAATTCATATATTATTGTGAAACCTACTAAAACAGGTTTTTTTAATTTGATAATTATTTATGTTTAATTCTTTTTCTAGTTGCACTTTAGATTCCTTTATTCTATTTCTTCTTTAGAATGCTCTGAGTACGTTCGCCATTTTTCTAGACAGTTTTGGATGTCTTCTGGCACTTCTGAGTTGAATTGTAAAAACTCTCCTGTTGTTGGATGCGTAAATCCTAATGTTTTTGCGTGTAAAGCTTGTCTTGGCAATACTTTAAAGCAATTTTGAACAAACTGTTTGTATTTGGTAAATGTGGTTCCTTTTAAAATATCATTTCCTCCATAACGTTCATCATTAAAAAGTGTATGACCAATATGTTTAAAATGGGCTCTTATTTGATGTGTTCTACCAGTTTCTAATTTACATTGTACTAAAGTTACATAGGTTAAGCGTTCTAAAACCTTAAAATGTGTAACTGCGTGTTTCCCAAAATCACCATCAGGAAAAACTGCCATTTGTAACCTATTTTTTAAGCTTCTACCAATATTGCCTTCAATAGTTCCTTCATCTTCTTCTATATTACCCCAAACCAAAGCGTAATACAAACGCTCTGTAGTTCTATCAAAAAATTGTTTTGATAAATGTGCCATAGCAAATTCGGTTTTGGCTACTACTAATAAACCACTTGTATCTTTGTCTATTCTATGCACCAAACCTGGACGTTCATTAGAGTTTGTTGGTAAGTTCTCTATGTGATAAATTAAGCCATTTACCAAAGTTCCTGAATAATTTCCGTGTCCTGGATGCACTACCATTCCTGCTGGTTTGTTTACTACTATTACTGCATCATCTTCGTAAAAAATGTCTAAATGAATATTTTCTGCAACCAATAAATTTTCTGCTGGTGGATAGGCCAAAACAACTCTAACTATATCTTTAGGTTTTACTTTATAATTGGATTTTACAGCAACATCATTAACTAAAACATTACCCGCTTTTGCAGCTTGTTGCACTTTATTTCTGGTTGCATTTTCTACAAAGTTCATTAAAAATTTATCTACACGTAAAGGCTCTTGTCCTTCACCTGCAACAAATTTGTAATGCTCATATAAATCGTCGTTTTCTAAATCTTGATTTTTTTCTTCCTGCAAAATGCTATCTTTCTTAAAAAATTAATACTCCTTTCAACTTCTCACTCTCAACTAATTCCCTTTTCCATCACCTAAAACCAAATCTACCACAGAGTTTAGAGGTAATTTGTCGCCTTCATGTAAAATTTTATCATTGTATCTTAAACCACGAACTACATCTTTACCAATATCATTTACATAGGTATAGTTTGTATCTACTTTTAAACCCATTGCCCTTAGCTGAGAACTAGCCTGTCTTTTTGTACGACCATTTAAATCTGGTATGGTAATATCTTTATATTTAGACGGATTTAAAGTCAAATAAATTTTACGCTTTTCTTTTACAAAATCTCCCGCTTCTGGGGTTTGCTCTATCACAGTTTTTTTTGGGTAATCTGGGTTATAACTTGCGCTATCAATCACTCTACTATCTAAATTTAATTCTTTTAACTTTCTATTTACTTCTTCTAAAGAAAGTTTTTGTAAGTCTGGAACCTGTATTTTTTGATCGTGATTTGTAGTAACTCCCAACCAAAATTTTAGGCCAAAAACAAACAATAATAAAACAATAATAGCTATTGCTATTTGAACAAAAAAAGTTTTACTTTTTAAAAATTGAACCAAACTCATAATCATTTTTTTTATCACACAAATATATAAAAACTAAACGTTGCTGTTTCTATTTATATTTTGATAAATTTGTTTTATTATTTTTATATAAATGAAACAAAACATTGCCATTGTAATGGGTGGTTATTCATCCGAAAAACAGATTTCTCTAAAAAGTGGAAATGTGGTTTACAACCATCTAAATAAGTTGAAATACAATATTTTTCGTGTTTTAATTTTACAAGAAAAATGGGTTGCTTTAGACGATTCTGAAAATGAATACCCTATCGATAAAAACGATTTTTCTTTTATCATTAACCAGAAAAAAATAATTTTTAATTGTGTTTTTAATGCAATTCATGGTGCACCTGGAGAAAATGGGCTATTATTAGCGTATTTTAAGCTCATCAATTTAAAACATACTTCTGCCCCATTTTATCAAATGGCACTAACTTTTAATAAAAGAGATACGTTAAGTGCAGTAAAAGCATATGGTATAAAAACAGCAATGTCTATTTATTTAAATAAGGGAGATGAAATTCAACTTGATAAAATTATTAACAAAGTTGGCTTACCTTGTTTTATAAAACCAAATAATGCCGGCTCTAGTTACGGAATCTCGAAAGCACACAAAAAAGAGGACATTGTACCTGCAATAGAAGTTGCTTACAAAGAAGATAATGAGATTTTAATTGAATCTTTTTTAAACGGTACAGAAGTTTCTGTGGGAGTGATACAATATAAAGGAGAAACCAAAGTATTGCCTATTACAGAAATTGTTTCAGAAAATGATTTCTTTGATTACGAGGCTAAATACGAAGGAAAATCAAAAGAAATTACACCAGCTAGAATTACCAAAACACAACAAAAAAAGGTAGAAAAAATAGCCAAAAAAGTGTATAAAGTTTTAAATATGACTGGTTTTTCTAGATCGGAATATATTTTTGTAAATGATGAACCTTACTTTATAGAAATGAATACTGTACCAGGTTTAACAGAAGAAAGTATTTTACCACAACAAGCAAAAGTTGCAGGTATTTCTTTATCAGAATTATTTGAAAATTCGATTGAAGAAGCTTTAAAAAATTAGAAACAGGATCTTTTTTGAAATAAGAAACAGGAGATATCCTTGATGGAAATGAAACAAAATATTTTGAGTCATGATAAAAGAGACAGAAAAATTAATATCAATTAATGAATAAAACAGTTTTTGAAAAGAGAATTCAAAAATTGCAACAAAAAACATCTAATTTTACAGATAAATTAGATATCTAAACTTATCATGTTTCGTGATTCTAAAAAACATCAAAACACAAAAACATCAAAATATAAAAACAATGAAAAGAGCAATTTTTCCAGGATCTTTTGACCCCATCACTTTAGGCCATTTTGATATTATAGAAAGAGGTGTTACGCTTTTTGACGAATTAATTATTGCTATTGGTATAAATGCAGATAAAAAATACATGTTTTCTTTAGAGGAGCGCAAACGATTTATTGAAGCTTCTTTTGAAAATAATCCTAAAATTAAAGTAGTTACTTACAAAGGTTTAACCGTAGATTTTTGTCAGAAAAATGATGTTGATTTTATTTTAAGAGGTTTAAGAAATCCTGCTGATTTTGAATTTGAAAAAGCCATAGCACATACCAACCGAGATTTATCATCTATAGAAACTGTATTTTTATTAACGGCTGCAAAAACATCTTATATTTCTTCATCTATTGTTAGAGATGTCATTAGAAATCATGGAGATTATACCAAATTAGTACCAAAAACCGTTCGTATAAAATAAAAAAATCATGAAAAATATTGTTCTTATTGTTTTTTTAGCTTTTATCATTTCCTGTAATGATTCCACAAACAATAAAGTAGATTTTACTACCACTTTTGAAAAATCTGCTGGTACAAAAACACCAGAATACAAAGATGTAATTTCTTATTACGAACAATTGGCAGAAGCATATTCTCAGATTTCTTTATTTTCTTTCGGGCAAACAGATGCAGGTAAACCTTTGCATTTGGTAGTTTACAACAAAGAAGGTATTTACAATGTTGAAGAGATTACAAATTCTAAAAAAAATAAAATTCTAATTAATAACGGAATTCACCCAGGAGAATCAGATGGTATAGATGCATCTATGATGCTTTTAAGAGATATTGTACAGAATGATTCTTTGAAAAAGAAATACAAAAATTGTTTAATTGCTGTAATTCCTGTGTACAATGTTGGGGGCTCTTTAAACCGAAATTCGCACACAAGAGCTAACCAAAATGGCCCAAAAGAATATGGCTTTAGAGGCAATGCTAGAAATTTTGATTTAAATAGAGATTTTATAAAACAAGACACAAAAAACGCAACTACTTTTGCTGAAATTTTTCATACTGTAAATCCAGATGTTTTTATAGACAATCATGTAAGTAATGGTGCAGATTACCAATATGCAATTACCCATTTATTTACCCAACACAACAAATTAGGTGGTAATTTAGGTTCATTTTTAGAAAACGAAATGAAGCCACAATTAGAAAATTCTCTACAAAAAAAGAATATTATTATTACACCTTATGTAAATGTTTGGGGCAATACACCAGAAACTGGTTTTTCTCAATTTTTCGATTCTCCAAGATACTCTACAGGTTATACAACTCTGTTTCATACACTGGGTTTAATGATAGAAACACACATGCTAAAACCTTACAAAACTCGTGTTAAACAAACCTATGAATTCATGTTTTCTGCTTTTGATGTTACAGAAAAAAACTCTAACAAAATTAAAGAACTACGCTCTAAGGCTTTAGGTGAAATTTTAAGTAAAAAAACCTATCCTATTACTTACAAAATTGATAGCATAAACCCAACAACTTTAAATTTTAAAGGGTATGAAGCATCTTATATTGATAGCAAAGTAACTTCTGGAAAACGTTTATTTTACGATGTAAATCAACCTTTTGAAAAGGAAACTAAATACTACAATAATTTTTTAGTTGATCAAGAAGTAACCATTCCAAAAGCATATATTTTACCTCAAGGTTGGCACAAAGTTATCGATCGATTAGAAGCTAATAAAATAGAATTTACACATTTAAAAAAAGACACCATTATTACTGTAGAAGTTAGCCATATTAATGATTACAAAACAAGAAATGTAGCTTATGAAGGGCATTATTTGCACTACAATACAACTACAAAAAAATCTACAAAAACAATTCAGTTTAGAAAGGGCGATGTTTATATACCAACCAATCAAAATGGTGTGCGCTACTTGCTAGAAACTTTAGAAGCAGAAGCAACTGATTCTTTTTTCAACTGGAATTTTTTCGATACAGTTTTACAAAAAAAAGAAGGCTATTCTGCCTATGTTTTTGAAGATATTGCAGAAAATATTTTAGCTAAAAACCCAAAAATTAAAGCTGCTTTTGAAGAAAAACTAATAAAAGACAAAGTTTTTGCCAACAACCCAAGAATGCAGTTAGATTTTGTGTACAAAAATTCACCATATTACGAACCTGCACATTTAATGCTACCTGTTTTTAAAATTTATTAAAATGTACAAATTTTCTATTCTTCTTATAACGATTCTTTTTGTTGGATGTAAAACAAAGTCATCACCCAAAAAAAATACACAAACTAATAATTTTATGACTTTCTATGTAGGTACTTACACAAAAAAAGATAGCAAAGGTATTTACAAATATCAAATTTCTAATGATGGAAAGTTATCTAAAATTGGCTTGATAGCTCAAGTTACCAACCCTACTTTTTTAACAAAATCTAAAGACAAAAAAACATTGTTTACTGTTGGAGAAACAGATGATAAAGAGAAAGGTATTATAAGAGCTTATAAAATAGAAAAAGATAGCTTACAACTAATAAACAAATCAGAAACAGGTGGTGCTGGCCCATGTTTTGTAGCTATTAATGATGATAATTATATTGTAACTGCCAATTATACTGGTGGAAATGTAGGACTTTTAAAAGCAGAAAAATCAGGAAAACTTTCTCCTTTATTATATGTACAACAACATACTGGAAAAGGTACAACAAGCAGACAAGAAAAACCGCATGCACATTCTGCTTGGTTTCATCCCACAAAAAATGAAATAATTTCTGTTGATTTAGGAAGCAACGAACTTTGGTTTTCTCAAATTGATTCAAATAAAAATGAGCTCATATTTACAAAGCAACAAAAACTAAAAATGGCAGAGGGTGCTGGTCCAAGACATTTAACATTTCACCCTAACAATCAATGGATCTATGTTTTAAACGAGTTAAACAACACGATTTCTTTGGTTAAAGAAAAAAACAATCATTATTATATAGACTTTTCCATTACTATGTTACCAGCAGATTTTATAGCATTTAGCAAAGCTGCAGATATTCATATTTCTAACGATGGTAAGTTTTTATATGCTTCCAATCGGGGGCATGAATCTATTGTTATTTATGAAGTAAATCCAGAAAATGGAAAACTAAAAACAGTAGGACATCATTCTGTTTTCGGAAAACATCCTCGTAATTTTGCACTTAGTCCAGACAATCAATTTTTACTGGTTGCCAACCAAGACACAGACAATATTGTGTCTTTTAAAAGAAATGTAAAAACAGGCAAATTAACATTAGTGGATGAAATTACTGCACCGACTCCTGTTTGTATTTTGTTTTAAAAAATTAAACCTTTATCGACTTGAAAGCCTAAGTTTTAATTTACTCTTTAAAAACATTAGACCTAATTAAAAGGTTAGAGTACAAAACTTTCAATAGATTTCGATTGCGCTCAACCTGGTAATTTCTGTTCAAGCTTTAAAAAAAGTAAAAACACTTCATCAAAATTATTTTATTTGTAACTTGTGGTTTTAAAATTCTAAAGGTGAAAACAGACTTAATTATCAACAAAAAAACGTACACTATAGAAGTACAAAAAGACACCCCTTTACTTTGGGTAATTAGAGATATTGTAGGCTTAACTGGTACCAAATTTGGTTGTGGTGTTTCACAATGTGGTGCTTGTTCTATATTATTAAATGGTAAACTTGTTAAATCTTGTAGCACTTTAGTATCAGAAGCTACTGGAAAAAAAATACTTACCATTGAAGGGACTTCTGAAAATTTAGAATTTTTAAGACAAGCATGGAATGCTGGAAATGTACCACAATGTGGTTATTGTCAATCCGGTCAGTTAATTGCAGCTACCTCTTTATTAGATAAGATAGAAAAACCAACTGACGAGGATATTGATGCAGTAATGAGTGCTAATATCTGTAGATGTGGCACTTACTCTAGAATAAGAAAAGCAATTCATAAAGCTGTGGCACTTAAAAATAAAACCTTATGAGTAAAATTCAGCAAATAAACAGACGCGATTTTGTAAAATTATTTGGTTTGGCTTCTGGCGGAATTATTTTAGGCTGCAACACAACTACTGTAGAAAAAAAGTTTAAACCCACCATCAGCAAAGATTATTTTGAACCGAATTTATTTATTCAAATAGAAAAAAACGGCAATATAACTTTAATTGCTTCACGATCAGAAATGGGCCAAGGCATCAGAACTTCTTTAGCCTCTGCAATTGCAGATGAACTAGAAGCAGATTGGGATTATATTTCTGTAAAACAAGCTATTGGACACGAAAAATATGGCAATCAAAATACAGATGGCTCTAGAAGTGTGCGTACCAAATTAGAACCCATGCGTAAAATGGGTGCTACTGCAAAATTGATGCTCATTACAGCTGCTGCTCAAAAATGGAATGTTGCAGAAAATGTGTGTAAAGCAGAAAATCATCATATTATTAATACCCAAAACAATGAGAAAATTTTCTATGGAGATTTGGTAGAAAATGCCTCTCAATTAGAAATTCCTGATGAGAAAACCGTTCAACTTAAAAAAGTAGCCGATTTTAAATATATTGGTAAAACCTTGAAAAGTGTCGATTTAAAAGACTTTACACATGGTACAGCAACTTACGGAATTGATGTTCGAGTTCCGAATATGAAATTTGCTGCTGTGGCTAGATGCCCGGTTACTTTTGGAACTGTAAAAAGCTTCCAAAAAAATAATGCTGAAAAAGTAGTGGGTGTAGAAAATATTATTCAAATAGATCGATTAAAACCGCCTACTGGAAAATTCTTTGGTATGTTGGGTGGTGTTGCTGTAATTGCAAATAATACTTGGGCTGCTTTTCAAGGTAAATTGGCTTTAGATATAAAATGGAATAAAGGTGAAAATGAAACTTTTAATTCAGAAGAGTTTAAAAAAACACTCACAGATCGTGTTCATCAAGCAGGTAAATTGGTTCCTGGAAGTCGTGGAAATGTAAATTCGGCTTTTAAAAACGCTCAACAAACTGTAGAAGCTACTTATCATGTTCCTTTTTTGGCACATGCACCTATGGAAGTACCCAATGCAACTGCCTGGTATCAAAAAGATGAAATTGAAGTTTGGGCGCCTGTGCAAGATCCACAAACTGCAAGAAGCGAATTGGCTCATTTTTTTCAAATTCCAGTTGAAAATATTACCGTAAATGTTACTTTTTTAGGTGGTGCCTTTGGTAGAAAATCTAAATCGGATTTTGTGGTAGAAGCTGTAGCAATATCTAAAGAAATAAAAGCGCCTGTACAAGTAGTTTGGACACGTGAGGATGATATACAACATAGTTTTTATCACGCCACAAGTGCACAATATTTAAAAGGTGGTTTAGATAAAAATAGCAAAGTAACTGGTTGGCTACAAAGAGTGGGTTTCCCGTCCATTGTTTCTTCTTTTAAACCTTTGTCAGATTACGCATCTGGTTTTGAACTTAGCCAAGGTTTTACCAATAACCCGTATGAATTACAAAATTTTAGATTAGAAAACGTAAAAGCAGAAGCGAATTTAAGAATTGGCTGGTTGCGTTCTGTGGTACATATTCACAGTGGTTTTGGTATTAATTCTTTTGTAGACGAATTGGCATTTGCTGCAAAAAAAGATGCTGTTCAATTTCATTTAGAGTTGATTGGCAAAGACAGAATCATCAAAGGAAAATCGAATTATCCTTACAACTCAAAACGACTAAAAGCTGTTTTAAACCAAACTGCAAAAATGGCTAATTGGGGTAAAAAACTGCCTCAAAACCATGGTTTAGGTGTTGCCATACATTACAGTTTTTATAGTTATGTGGCTACTATTGTAGAAGTTTCTGTAAAAAACAAGAACGTTAAAGTAGAAAATGTTTGGACTACCATAGATTGTGGTTTGGCATTGAATAAAGACAATATCAAAAACCAATTAGAAGGTGCTACCCTATTTGGAATGTCGCTTGCGATGTATGGAAAAATTTCTACAGAAAATGGTGCTGTGGAGCAACACAACTTTTTCGATTATCAAATGACACGCATAAAAGATGCCCCAAACATAGAAATACATATTATGGATAAAATGGAAGAACCACCCACTGGAGTTGGTGAACCTGGTGTACCTGTAATTGCACCAGCCATTTGCAATGCCATTTTTAACGCAACTGGAAAACGCGTTAGAAGTTTACCTTTGGTGGACCAAGGCTTTGCATAAAAAAAACTCAATTTATAATAGTAAAAGATTTTGCTAGTTACAGCGGTATTGAGGAAGAAACTATTAACAAATACTTAATAGATTAATCATAATATTTGACGCTATTTATCTGTTTTTAATGAAGTTAAAATAGTAAATTTGTTTTAGACCTTCAAACAAAACATACTATTTCAATTTAAACATTAGGTCCACAATTCGGTTGACACTGTTTTAGAACTTTTCCTAAAGTATTGATTTTACTGCATACTGGTGGTCTAGTTATCATCCTGCAACCCGACTAAAAAGCCTTATCATTTTAATATTAAGAATTTTTTATTTTCTTTAAAGTTTAACAATACTAATCAGATAACATCTCTTTGGTTGCAACAGTTCTAAAACCAATATGATCTGAACTAGAACTTGGTTCCATACCCATTCTTGCAGAAATTCTAAAACTTGCACAATAAGATTCGTGGCACAAAAAAGAACCACCTTTCATAACATGCTCTAATTGATATGGATTTGATGGAGAATACGATGTTTCTGCACCAGTTGGGTTATTTAAAACTTTATTAGGATTTAAACTTTTGTAATAATTTACATTAAACAAATCTGATGTTATTTCCCAAACGTTACCTGCCATATCATAAATACCAATAGTATTTGCCGGATAAGATTTTATGGGAGAAATATATTCAAAACCATCTTCAGAAATATTTTTTGTTGGAAATTGCCCTTGCCAAGTATTGGCATTGGCATTTAAATCTGCTGGATTATTACCCCATACAAAAGTTAAATTTCTACGATTGCCCTGTGCTGCAGATTCCCACTCTGCTTCAGTTGGTAATCTTCTATTCGACCATTTACAATATGCCAAAGCATCCGCATAAGCCACATGCACAACTGGGTAATTATCTTTACCCTCAATAGAACTTCCTGGACCTTCTGGCTGTTTCCAATTGGCACCAATTTTCCATGCCCACCATTGTTGATAGTTATTCATTGAAACTATCTTACCCGCATTTTTATTAAAAATTAAGCTTCCTGGTTGTAAAATAGAGTCTGCTGGTTTTGGAGTTCCTGCTGGTAAATCTTTTTTAATTTCATCCCAATTTATTGGCTTTTCTGCTACAGTAATATAATTTGTTGCTTTTACAAACGCTGCAAATTGCTTGTTGGTAACCTCATGTTCATCAATATAAAAACCATCTACATATACTTCATGTACTGGTTTTTCGCGCATCATCGCGTATTTATCACCTTCTTTAGCACCCATTAAAAATGATTTAGCTTTTACCCAAACCATCCCTTTTGGTGCTTTTGTATCTGCCTCAACATTCTTTGTATTATTACTTTTTATTGTTTGTTTTTTCTTTTGCGTATTGCATGCTATAAAAAGAGAGATGCTAAAAATTAAAAAAGTGGTATAAATATTTTTCTGAAGTATCATGCTTTTAAATGTAAAATTGTTTTATTTTAAATTCGTATTTACTGTTTTTACCCAAACCATAACAAAGATACAGATTGAATTTAAAAACTTACTTTTTTTCTTTTTTTATTTACTTTTTAAACCTTATTATTCATGAGTGAAATTCTGTTGAGTTTTCTAAGCTTGAGGGTAAAAATGTGTCTACACAAAGCATTATGTATGCAATAAAAAGAAGATATTACTCGTAAAGAAGCCATCAAAAAAATTGGTAATTACGGTAAATATGCAGCATTAACAGCTTTGGGTACCTATATGATTTTAAACCCACAGAAAGCACAAGCATCTTCTCCAGAAGCACCAGGAACAGGCTTCTAATAAAATTTGCCCCTAATTTCTTAAAAACCGATAACATATTATATGTTATCGGTTTTTTTATGTTTTTATTTAACAAAAGATTATTGTTTAATAAAATACTAATATTATTAAACATTTGTATCTTTACATAAATTTTAAATTATTATGGCGCGTAAGAAAAGCATCACCAAAGAAAACTTAATTTCCTGGTACATGGAGTTTGTACTAGAAAACAATCACGAACCAAAATCTGTATTTAGTTTTGCTAAAGAAAACAATTTTGAAGAAGCAGATTTTTACAAACACTATGGTTCTTTTGAATCTATAGAACAATCTATTTTTAGCGAATTTTTTAACAATACCATAAAAGTGTTAGCTAAAAGCGAAGAGTACCCAAGTTACGATGCTAGAAATAAATTATTAAGCTTCTATTTTACATTTTTCGAAATGCTTACTGCCAACAGAAGTTATGTAGTGTATGCTTTAAAAAATACCGACTTAAAAAGTTTAAAATCTTTAAAGCATTTAAGATCAGATTATAACACTTTTGTAAGCAATATTGGCATCGAAAAAATAGATCTTAAACAAGAAAAGTTAGAAGAAATTCAAGATAAAGCCACCCAAGAATCTTCTTGGATGCATTTACTAATTACCTTAAAGTTTTGGTTAGACGATACTTCTCCTTCTTTTGAGAAAACGGATATTTTTATAGAAAAATCTATCAATGCTCGTTTTGATTTAATGGATATTAAACCATTAAAAAGTATTATCGATTTTGGAAAATTCATTTTAAAAGAGAAAGTAAATTTTAATTAATTATAAAATTTACTAAAACAATTTAATTAAAAGATACTGAAATAAATTCAGCATAAATGAAAACAATAGATTCCATACCCACTTCTAAAATTCAAAGAGCATCTAAATTAGTAACAACTGGAGCTAAAATAGGTGTAAATTATTTGAAATATTATGGTGATAAGATTACCAAAACAGAAGAAGAAGCAAAAAATAGATTAAACCAAAACAATGCTGGAGATATTTATGACAGTTTAAAACAACTGAAAGGAAGTGCTCTAAAAGTGGCACAAATGCTAAGTATGGAAAAGAATATTTTACCACAAGCGTATGTAGAAAAATTTTCTTTGTCTCAATTTTCTGTACCACCATTATCACCTGCTTTGGTTACCAAAACCTTTAAAAAATACTTTGGTAAAAACCCAAACGAAATTTTTGATAAATTCAATTCTGTTTCTGTAAATGCAGCCAGCATTGGGCAAGTGCATAAAGCTGAAAAAGATGGCAAAAGATTGGCTGTAAAAATTCAATATCCAGGAGTTTCAGATAGTATTGCATCAGATTTATCTTTGGTAAAACCTATTGCTATTAAAATGTTTAATATTAGAGGAAAAGATTCTGATAAATATTTTAAAGAAGTAGAAAATAAGCTCTCAGAAGAAACAAATTACATACTAGAAGTAGAACAAAGTCAGGCAATTGTAGAAGCTTGCAAACACATTCCTAATTTAAAATTTCCAAACTATTATCCAGAAATATCTTCAGACAGAATTATTACTATGGATTGGATGGATGGTATTCATTTATCTGAATTTACTTCAGAAAACCAAGAAATCAGAAATAAATTAGGGCAAGCATTATGGGATTTTTACATGTTTCAAATTCATAAACTAAAAAAAGTACATGCAGATCCACATCCTGGAAACTTTTTAATATCACCCAAAAACGAGCTAATAGTAATCGATTTTGGATGTATGAAAACCATACCAGACGAATTTTATGTACCTTATTTTGAATTGGCTAATGAAAAAAGTTTACAAGACCCTGTATTTTTTGAGAAGAAATTATTTGAATTAGAAATATTAAGAAAAGACGATTCTCCAGAAGAATTGGCTTTTTTTAAAAATATCTTTCACGAACTGTTAAGTCTTTTTACACAACCTTTTAATAAAGAGGTTTTCGATTTTTCTGATGAAGATTTCTTTGGAAGAATTTCTGAATTAGGAACCAAATATGCAAAAAGTACAGAACTTAAAAACATGAATGGAAATAGAGGTTCTAAACATTTTATTTACATCAACAGAACGTTTTTTGGTTTGTATAATTTAATGCACGATTTAAAAGCAAAAGATGTGAAAATCAACAATTTTAAATCTTTATAATGGCGCATTTCAATAGAAAAGACATCGATAATTTAGATAAAATCTATAGAATAAACTTAATAAATAGTTGTTCTGGTTTTAAATCTGCCAACTTATTAGGTTCTATTTCCGAAGAAGGTATTACCAATGTGGCTGTATTTAGTTCTGTTGTGCATTTAGGTTCAAATCCACCTACATTGGGTTTTATTTTAAGACCTACAACAGTACCAAGAAACACGCATAAAAACATAAAAGAAACTGGGCATTTTACCATCAATCATATCTATGAAGATATTATAGATGATGCACATCATACTTCTGCTAAATATCCAGAAAATGTTTCTGAGTTTAATATGACCAACTTAGAAGAAGAATATAGAGGAGATTTTAAAGCGCCTTTTGTAAAAAATGCCCCTGTACAAATGAGCATGAAATTTATAGAAGAAATTTATGTACCCTCTAATGATGTGATGTTGGTAGTTTCTCAAATAGAAGAATTGTACGTTCAAGATAACTTATTGCATGATGATGGTTTGATAAACCTAGCAACAGGTAAAGTAGCTACTATTAATGGTTTAGACACCTACGCAATCCCTAAATTTAAAAAGCAGTTAACTTATCAAAGACCTAAAAAGAGTAAATAAAGTGTATGAAGATACTTGTAACGGGCGCAACTGGCTATATTGGCAAAAGGTTAATTCCATTATTGTTAAATGATGGTCATACCATTATTTGTCCTGTTAGAGATAAAAAACGTGCACAAAACTACTATAAGAATCAAGAAAACATAGAGCTTATAGAGGCCGATTTTTTACATAATCATTCTTTAGAAGCCATTCCTAAAAATATAGAAGTAGCTTATTATTTAATACATTCTATGTCTAATTCTGCAAAAGAATTTCATGTTTTAGAAGAAAAATGTGCTTTCAATTTTAAACGTTTTGCAGAAAGTTCTAGTTTAAAACAAGTCATTTATTTAAGCGGAATTACAAACGACACAAAATTATCTAAACATTTACTTTCTAGAAAAAATGTAGAAAACACATTGGCTTCAGAAAAATACGCTTTAACCACTTTTAAAGCAGGTATCATAGTGGGTTCTGGTAGTTCCTCTTTCGAAATTATTAGAGATTTGGTAGAAAAACTACCTGCAATGATCGCTCCAAAATGGCTAAACACCAAAACACAACCTTTAGCCATTAGAGATGTACTTTCTTTTTTACACAAGGCTTTGGCTAAAGAGGAATTGTACAATACTTCTCATGATATTTTTGGTCCAGAAATTTTAACCTATAAAGAAATGCTTTTGCAATTTGCAGCAGTAAGAAAACTTAAAAGATCAATTTTAACAGTACCGGTAATGACACCAAAACTATCTTCCTACTGGTTATATTTTGTTACCTCTACTTCTTATAAGCTGGCATCTTCTTTAGTAAATTCTATGGGTGTAGAAGTGATTGGTGAAAAAAGTGACATTAACAAAATATTGGATGTTAACCCAATGAGTTATAAAGAAGCTGTACAATTAGCTTTTAAAAAAATAGAACAAAACAGTATTATTTCTAGCTGGAAAGACTCATATATAAGCAGCGGAAAGCTAAAGAATTTTGTCCATAAATTTATAAATGTACCAGAGTTTGGTTGTTTTAAAGATTTTAAAAAAAGAAAGGTTAAAGACAAACAAAAATCTCTCGGTAAAATTTGGGCAATTGGTGGCGAAACTGGTTGGTATTATGGTACTTTTTTATGGAAAATACGTGGTTTTTTAGATCAATTTTTTGGTGGCACAGGTTTAAGACGCGGTAGAAGACACCCAACAGAATTAAATGCAGGTGATGCTTTAGATTTTTGGCGCGTTATTTATGCAGATAAAGAGAAAGGTAAATTATTATTATATGCAGAAATGGTTTTACCTGGTGAAGCTTGGTTAGAATTTAAAATAGAAGACAATTTTATTTATCAAACAGCCACCTTTAGACCTCATGGACTTGGAGGCAGGTTATATTGGTATGCTGTAATGCCTTTTCACTGGTTTGTGTTTAATGGTATGATTAATAACATTAATAAATAATTGTGAAAAAGCAACATCTCCCAGAAAAAATTTGTGTGGTTTGCAACAGACCATTTACTTGGAGAAAAAAATGGGAAAAGAATTGGGAAGAAGTAAAATATTGTAGTAAAAAATGCAGAGGCAACAAAAAAATACAGGCTTAATATGGTTTCGTAATAACTTACGTGTAAACGATAATATTTCTTTAAAAAAATCTATAGAAAACAACTCAAACACTATTGCTGTTTATTTTTTTGATCCAAAATTATTTAAAGTTGATAAATTTGGTTTTCAAAAAACAGCAAAATTTAGAGCCAAGTTTTTAATAGAAACCATTATAGATTTAAAAAATAATCTAAAAGATTTAAATATTACACTTCTTACCTACTTTGACAGTCCTGAAAATAAATTAGAAGAACTTTGTAAAGAACATAGTGTAAGTGCTATTTATACTCAAAAAGAATGGACTCAAGAAGAAGTAACAACCAATGAGAAAATAAAAAAAACAATACCTTCAGATATTGCTATTATAGAAGATTACGATCAATTTTTATATCACCCAAATACAGTTTCTAAAGATTTTTCTAACACCCCAAATGTTTTTACTGCCTTTAGAAAAAAGCTAGAAAAAACAGTTGCTGTTTTAGAAGAAGTGCGTATTTCTGCACTTTCTAGTGATAATTTACTGGCTATAGAAACAGAAATTCCCACTTTAAAAACTTTGGGTTTTATAGATTTTAACATCCCAACAAAAACGGCATTTCCTTTTTTGGGTGGAGAAAACGAAGCTTTAAAAAGATTAGACAATTATTTTTTTGAAACTAAAAAAGTAGCTTTTTATAAAAAAACTAGAAACGGTTTAGTAGGCACAGATTACAGTACAAAGTTTTCTGCTTGGTTGGCCAATGGAAGTATTTCTGCAAAAACTATCTATTGGAAAATTAAAAAATTTGAGGCAGAGTTTGGTGCAAACCAGTCTACTTATTGGGTAATTTTCGAATTGATTTGGAGAGACTATTTTAAATATATTTCTTTAAAATACAACAATAAAATTTTTAAAATTGGTGGAATTTTAGACAAAAACTACCAGTGGTATACTTATCAAAAAGACATTAATAAGTGGATAAATGGCGAAACAAAAGACGATTTTGTAAATGCCAACATGATCGAATTAAAACAAACTGGCTGGATGAGCAATAGAGGAAGACAAAATGTAGCTTCTTATTTTGCCAAAGAACTGTTATTAGATTGGAGAATTGGCGCTGCTTATTTTGAGTCGGTTTTAATTGATTATGATGTACATAGCAATTACGGAAATTGGATGTATGTAGCAGGTGTTGGTAACGATCCTAGAGACCGAAAATTCAATACAAAATTACAAGCAGAACGTTATGATAGTAAATATAAATTTAGAAAACTGTGGTTAGAAAAAACTTTGTTTTAAGATGAAAAAGTTACGCTTACTTCTTGGAGATCAGTTAAACAGCAAGCATTCTTGGTTTCAAAATACCGATGACCAAACCATGTATTGCATGTTCGAAATGCGTCAAGAAACAGACTACACCAAACATCATATACAAAAAGTAGCTGGTTTTTTTGCTGCAATGAGAAATTTTGCTCAGGAATTAGAAAAGGCAGAACACCACATTGTTTATTTTAATATCAATCATAAAAATAATAAGCAGAGTTTAGTCGAAAATTTAAACTTTCTAATCAAAGAAAATAACATTGAAAAGTTTGAGTATTTAGCCCCAGATGAATATAGATTAGACCAACAATTAAAAGAGTTTTGTAAAAAAACACAAATTGAATCAGAAGTTTATACAACCGAACATTTTTATACAGAAAGAAAAGAATTAGCTAACTTTTTTAAGGGCAAAAAGCAATTTCTAATGGAGAATTTCTATAGAAATATGCGCAAAAAGCATCAAATTTTAATGGTTGATAATCAACCAGAAGGTGGAAAATGGAATTACGATGCTAGCAATAGAAAAAAATGGAAAGGAGATACATTAATTCCACCAGAAATAAGTTTCGATAATGATGTGTCAGAAATTGTATCAGAAATAAAACAAACAGATATACAGACCATTGGTAACATCCATCCAAAATACTTTGAATACCCAATTTCAAGAAAACAATCTTTAAAACAATTAGCGTATTTCTGTGAGCACTTATTAATACATTTTGGTGATTATCAAGATGCCATGCACACAGATAAAATATATCTTTTTCATAGCAGAATATCTTTTGCCATGAACACAAAAATGATTTCACCAAAAGAAATCATCAACAAAGTATTAGAAACCTACAGACAAAGAACAGACGAAATAGATATTTCTCAAGTAGAGGGTTTTATTAGGCAAATTTTAGGTTGGCGAGAGTATATGAGAGGCATGTATTGGATGCTGATGCCTGATTACAAAAAAGAGAATTTTTTAGAAAACAAAAATAAATTACCCAAATTCTTTTGGACAGGTAACACCCAAATGAATTGTTTAAAAAATGCCATTAACAACTCTCTAGATAATGGATATGCACACCACATACAACGTTTAATGGTTACTGGTAATTTTGCATTGTTAACACAAATAAATCCAGATGAAATTGATGCTTGGTATTTGGGTATTTATGTAGATGCTATAGAATGGGTGCAATTACCAAATACAAGAGGTATGAGTCAGTTTGCTGATGGTGGAAAAATTGCTACAAAGCCCTATGTTTCTAGTGGAAGCTATATTGGTAAAATGAGCAATTATTGTGATAGTTGTTCTTATAAAAAAACGAAAAAGTTTGAAGATGATGCATGCCCATTTAACACCTTGTATTGGAATTTTTTAGACGAAAAACAAGGACAATTATCTTCTAACTTTCGCATGAAAATGATGTATAGTTTATTAAACAAAATGCCTACAGAAGAACGTGTAAAAATTAAAGAAAAAGCAAACCATATTATAGCAAATTTAGATGCATACTAACAAAGAAGAAATATATGTTGTTTGGTTTAAACGCGATTTGCGTTTAGAAGATAATGAGGCTATAGAAAATGCATTAGCAGCCAACAAACGTATATTGTTTTTATATGTATTCGAAAACTCGTTAATAGAAGACCCACATTATGATGCACGTCATTGGGATTTTATTAAACAATCTATTGTTAATTTAAATGAAGATTTAAAACCATATAACACCAAAGTATTAAGTGTACAAACAGAAGTGGTATCCGCTTTTAATCAACTTATTAGCAATTATAATGTTAGTACTGTTTTTTCGCATCAAGAGACAGGATTGCTAATTACCTATAATAGAGATAAAGAATTTGCAAGATATTGCAGAAACAACTCTATCAACTGGGTAGAAAACAATAACAATGGGGTTTTAAGAGGATTGTTAAACAGAGAAGATTGGTTTGATTTATGGGAAGATTATATGTGCAAACCTCTGATCAAAAACAACTTAAAAGCATCTTCTTGTATTCAAATTGATGAAGTAAATCAACTAGAAAAATATTTTAATGTTGTTGATTTATCAACCAAAAAACACCCATATTTTCAAAGAGGTGGTACAAAAATGGCTTGGAGGTATGCAGATTCTTTTTTTTACGACAGGCATCAAAAATACATGAAACATATTTCTAAACCAGCATTGGCTAGAGAGAGCTGTAGCAGACTCTCACCCTACATTGCTTGGGGTAATGTTTCTATTCGACAAATCTTTAGAAAAGCACACCAAGAAAAAACAGCATTAAACAAAAAAGATTTGGGCGCTTTTGTCTCTAGGTTACGTTGGCAAGCGCATTTTATTCAAAAGTTTGAAATGGAACATACCATGGAAAATGCTAGTATTAACAAAGGCTATCAAAAACTAAAAAAAAGTATTTCTATAGAATATCAAACTGCATGGAGAGAAGGAAAAACGGGTTATCCTTTGGTAGATGCCTGCATGAGATGTTTAACAGAAACAGGATATTTAAATTTTAGAATGCGTGCGATGTTAGTCTCTTTTTTTACCCATATTTTATGGCAACCTTGGCAAGATGCATCTCAACACCTATCTCAACTTTTTTTAGATTTCGAACCTGGCATTCATTTTCCTCAATTGCAAATGAATGCAGGTGAAACTGGTATTAATGTTTTACGAATTTACAATCCTGTAAAAAACAGCTTACAACACGATGAAGATGCTATTTTTATAAAAAAATGGGTGCCAGAACTGGCAGAATTACCAATCGCTTTTATTCATGAACCCTATCTAATGACTCCTTTAGATCAACAGTTTAATAACTTAATTTTAGGTAAAGACTATCCAAAACCTATTGTTGATGTTAAAATTGCAAGAAAAAAAGCCAGTGACGTACTTTGGAAAATGAAAAACGATTTTGAAGTTTTAAAAGAAAGCAACAGAATTTTAAAAAAACACACACTTTCAAATAGAAATAAATTACTAAATAATTAACACCCCATATTCTCTTTTAAGTTATAATTTATTGTTAATTTCTGTTTAATCTATCAAGCTAATGATTAAACACAATTTAATTTTATGTATCTTTGAGTGATGATATTTAATACCACACACAAAAACAAAGATGCTACAGCAACCATAAATGATATGGTTGGAGACGGTTACTCTTTTGTTAAATCTATAAAAATGGGTGGTACAGGTTCTAAAAGAATGATGATTTCTAGTGTAAGCCCTGGTTTTATAAAAGTAATAAACACCATTGCAGATATTAATTATGGCAACATAGAATTAAGAGAAAAAGGAATTTTAATACACATTACAAAAGGTCTAAAAAACTTTAGTTGGGCCATTCCCTACTATCAACTGCACACTTATAAAACTGATGGTTTTAGTGTACATGCACAAGGTAACTTTGTAAGATTTAAAAACAATAAATTACTAAAAGAAAATAAAAAATTTATAAACAAATTAATCAACATAAAAATAGAATACGATAAACAATATGAATTCCATTAGCAGTAAAATACTTAGTGGTATATCAATTGATAGAATTATAGAAATGGCTTGGGAAGATAGAACAACTTTCGAGGCGATAGAATTTCAGTTTGGTCTCAAAGAGCAAGAAGTAATCAACTTAATGCGTAGAGAAATGAAACCAAAAAGCTTTAAAATGTGGCGAAAAAGAGTTCAAGGTCGAAAAACCAAGCATCAAAAATTAAGAACCTTTGCAAAAGGAAGGTTTAAATGTTCAAGACAAAAATCAATATCAAACAACTCTATAGCTAAAAGATAAAAACCGTGCTTTGATTTAAATGGGAGTTTTTAAAGACAGCACAATAAAAAGACAAAAAATGACAACAGACGTAGTATTAAAGGAAAAAGAGGTTTCAGAAAATTTAAATGGGTTCTCTATTGAAGAAGTGGGCGATGACCATCTTTTTACAGGATTAGAAACACCTATGAAACCAGATGCTTTTAAACTTTCTGACACACGAAAGAAAGAAAAAATAGCTTCACTATTTTCAGAAATAATGGATGTTATGGGCTTAGATTTAACAGACGATTCTTTAAAAGGAACTCCCCAAAGAGTTGCAAAAATGTATATAGAAGAAATTTTTTCTGGCTTAAACCCAGCTAACAAACCAAAAGTTGCCTTATTTGATAACAAATATCAATACAAGCAGATGTTGGTAGAAAAAAATATTACATTTTATTCTAACTGCGAACATCATTTTGTACCAATTATAGGAAAAGCCCATGTTGCTTATATTTCTTCTGGTAAAGTTATTGGTTTATCTAAATTAAATAGAATTGTACAATATTATGCTAAAAGACCTCAAGTGCAAGAAAGGTTAACCAACCAAATTGCAGAAGAACTAAAAGCAGTATTAAACACAGAAGATATAGCCGTAATTATAGATGCAAAACACTTATGTGTTTCTTCTAGAGGTATTAAAGATGATACTTCATCTACAGTTACTTCTTTTTTTGGAGGACAATTTAATACTCCAGAAAAAATAGCAGAATTACAAAACACTTTAAATTACTAAGTTATGGATTTAATAAACAAAGCATTAGAATTTGAAACAAGAAAAATGAGGTTTCCTACAACCAGCGATAGAATTATGGCGGCTAGAGAAGCAAAATCTTTAATATTAAGCTTAAATGAGGTTTATAAGAAAAATAAAGATGATAAAATTATGGATATCATGAAAAGACTAACCGTAATTAAACAAAGAATAGAAAAACGCTTAAAAGGAAAACCGCTAACTGCGTAAATAATCAACATTTTTATTGCTTATCTAAGTTTTATAATTATATTACCAAAATTATTTAAAAATAGATTAAAGTATTAGAATGAATTTATTAGAAAGAGCAGTTGAGTTTGAGAATAGAAAATTCTCTTTTAAGACCACAAGTGATAGAATTTTAGCCTCTAGAGAAGTAAAAGCACTTATTTTAGAGTTAAATGAAGTATATAAACAAAATAAAGATCCAGAAATTATGGATCAAATGAAGCGTTTAACAGCTGTAAAGCAAAAAATTGAAAAACGCTTAAAAGGAAGACGATAAAAATAATATGGGGAATATAGTAGTAGTTGGAGGTAGCAAAGGAATAGGGCAAGCAATTGTAAATTCTTTAATAGAAAAAAACAAAATTTTTAACATTAGTAGAACTGCTCCTTTGCAATCTCACGCTAACTTAACGCACTATAATTGCGATATCCTTTCAGATGATTTACCAGATTTAGACGCCATAGATACTTTAATTTATTGCCCTGGCAGCATCAACTTAAAACCAATTTCTAGACTAAAATTAGACGATTTTAGAGACGATTTTGAAATTAATGTTGTTGGCGCAGTAAAAGCAATACAATATTACTTACCAAAAATAAAAAACGGTAAAAATCCATCTATCCTTTTATTTAGTACAGTAGCAACCAAATTAGGAATGCCTTTTCACGCAAGTGTTGCAGCAGCAAAATCGGGTGTAGAAGGTATTACCAAATCTTTAGGTGCAGAATTAGCACCAACAATTCGTGTAAATGCAATTGCACCCACAGTTACAAACACAGATTTGGCCGCTAAACTTTTAAGAAACGAACGTATGATAGAAAATATCACAGATCGTCATCCGCTTAAAAAGTTTTTAAAACCACAAGAAGTTGCAGATTTAGCAACATTTCTTATATCAGAAAAAGCAAACTCAATTTCAGGCCAAATTTTTGAATTAGACTGCGGAATTGTGAACTTCAAAATATAAAAAAATGACAAACATCTACGACATTAAAATCAATAGCTTACAAAATAAAGCTATTGACCTATCTGAGTATAGCAATAAATTTATTCTTTTTGTAAATGTGGCCTCTAAATGTGGCTTTACATCACAATACAAAAGCTTAGAAGAATTGTATAAAACCCATAAAGACAACCTGATGATTATTGGTTCTCCATGCAATCAATTTGGTAGTCAAGAACCTGGGACTGCAGAAGATATAGAAGCTTTTTGTAAAGTAAATTTTGGCGTTACTTTTTTAATGACAGAAAAAATAGATGTAAAAGGCAACAATCAGCATGCACTTTATACTTGGTTAACAGATAAAAGTTTAAATGGCTTAAAAAGTTCTACTGTAAAATGGAATTTTCAAAAATACTTAGTATCTCCAGAAGGTAAATTGGTAGATTATTATTTTTCTATTACCAAACCAACCAGTGCTAAAATTACAAAACACTTAAAATAATTACAATGTTTGGCTTATTTAAAAAGAAAACAGAAGAAGAAAAACTTCAAGAAAAATATAAGAAGCTAATGGAAGAAGCCTACAAGCTACAATCTATTAACAGAAGTGATAGCGATACAAAATATAAAGAAGCAGACGATATTTTAAAGAAAATAGAAGCTATACAAGGCAAATCCTAAAATGAAACAACTCAAATTAACCTTGCTTTTTTTAGTAATAACCTTTGGTGGTTTGGCTATTGGTAGTTGGTTAATGGCAAATGGTCCTCTTTCAGTTTGGTACATCAATTTAAAAAAAGCACCTTGGACACCTCCAGGATTTGTTTTCGGTTTGGCTTGGTCTATCATTATGATTTGTTTCTCAATTTACTTAGGCAAACTTTTTTTAAAAGCAAACACACAAAAAAATAAGCTTATTTTTTTATTGCAATTTATTTTAAATGTTAGTTGGAATTTTATTGTTTTTAATCAGCACTTAATTTTATTAGGATTGATAAACATAACTTTATTAACCTCTCTCCTATTTTATTACTATTTTAAAGCATCTCATAAAGTAGAAAAATATAAATATTTATTACTTCCTTACATGATTTGGTTGTGTATTGCAACCTCTTTAAATCTATACATTTTAGTCTATAATTAATACAAATATGTACAAACTTCATAAAAAACAAAACGTTCCTATTTCTTTACAAGAAGCTTGGAATTTTTTAAAAAGCCCGAAAAATCTAGAGAAAATGACACCTAAAGAAATGGGGTTTAAAATTATTGATGGAGCAAATAAACCAACCTATGCTGGCCAATTAATTAGTTATGAAGTAACACCGCTACTTGGTATTAAAACCAAATGGGTTTCTAAAATCACACAGGTAGAACCTTTAAAATATTTTACAGACGAGCAATTATATGGGCCCTATGCTTTATGGCATCACACCCATTTTATTAAAGAAATTGACGGTGGTGTAGAAATGGAAGATTTAATATATTACAAAGTCCCCTTAGGTTTTATAGGTAGATTATTTCATCCTATTTTAGTAAAACCTCAATTAGAAAAAATATTTAAATTTAGAAGTGAAAAATTAATAGAACTCTTTGGAGAATACAAGTAAGATGAGTAAAAAGATAAATATATTTTGGTTTAGAAGAGATTTAAGGTTAGATGATAATGTAGGTTTTTACAATGCTTTAAAAGGCGATTACCCTGTACTTCCTATTTTTATTTTTGATGAAGAAATACTCTCTAAATTACCAAAAAATGATGCTAGAGTCACTTTTATTTTTGACACATTGCAAAAAATGAGAAATACTTTGCTAGAAGAAAACCAAAGTAGTTTAGCAATGTATTATGGAAAACCAAAAGAAATTTATAAAAACCTTTTAAAAAAGTATGAAATTCAAACGGTTTTTACCAATAGAGATTATGAACCTTATGCTATTAAAAGAGATTATGAAATTAAAGAACTTTTAGAAGAAAATAACGTTGCTTTTACAACTTTTAAAGACCAGGTTATTTTCGAGAAAAACGAAGTTGTAAAAAAAGATGGCAAGCCATATGTAGTGTATACACCTTACATGAAAGTTTGGAAAGAGAAATTTAAAACCTATAATTTAGATATTTATTATACAAATTCCTATTTAAAAAATTTAATTAAACATACTCAATTACCCAACTTAACATTGTCTGACATAGGTTTCAAAAAAGCTAACCAAGAAATAGAACCTTATACAGTAACACCAACCTTAATACAACAGTATGAAGATACACGTAACTTTCCTGCAAAAGATACAACTTCTAAACTAGGACCTCACTTACGCTTTGGTACAGCAAGTATTAGAAAAATGGTTACCAAAGCAATTGCAGAAAAAAACGAAATATTTTGGCAAGAATTAATTTGGCGAGAATTTTTTATGCAAATCTTATGGCATTTTCCAGAAACTTCAAAAAAATCTTTCAAGTCTAAATACGACCGAATTGAATGGAGAAACAATGAAGAAGAATTTAAAAAATGGTGTAATGGGCAAACAGGCTATCCTTTGGTAGATGCGGGCATGCGTCAACTAAACCAAACAGGTTTTATGCATAACAGAATTAGAATGTTAGTAGGTAGTTTTTTATGCAAACACTTATTAATAGATTGGAGATGGGGTGAAGCTTATTTTGCAGAAAAATTACACGATTACGAAATGGCAAGTAATGTAGGTAATTGGCAATGGGTTGCTGGTTCTGGTGTAGATGCAGCTCCTTATTTCCGAATTTTTAACCCAACTACACAAATAAAAAAATTTGATAAAGATTTAGAATACATAAAAAAATGGGTTCCAGAATTTCAAGAACTCACCTACACAAAAGAAATGGTAGACCATAAAGAAGCTAGAGAACGTTGTTTAAAAACCTACAAAGAAGCCTTGAATTAATATTTTAAACAATCGTTTTTTAAGTAAAATAAGCTTTGATATGCCATTTAAAAGCAGCAGAAAACAACAAATAGATAAAACTATCGTTTTTATAGTGTAGGATAGAAAAAATGTGAATTCAATTTTTTTCTATGCTATGTAAATTATTATTTTTTCTTGATAAAAGCTTCAATAAAAATTGAAGCTTTTTTTATGAAAATAACTTAAAAATAGTTTGCCAGTTTTTATATTTTATATTTTATTTGCGCTCGTAAATTTTAAAAGCCGATGTAGCTCAGCTGGCTAGAGCAGCTGATTTGTAATCAGCAGGTCGTGGGTTCGAGTCCCTCTATCGGCTCTTCTATTTAAAAGTCTCAAACAATATTTTTTGAGACTTTTTTTGTATTTTAGCAAAGTATTCGGGATGTAGCTTAGTCCGGTTAAAGTGCTGGTCTGGGGGACCAGAGATCGGAGGTTCGAATCCTCTCATCCCGACTTTTTCTTTCAATAAAAACACTTACTTTATTGATAACCTTATCATCTTTTAAATGATCGTCTCTTAATAACAATTAACTTCATAAATTAAAAAGTTGATTGATTAGAAAGTGGTTCTTGGAGCACTAAAGTAACATTTATGATTTCTAAAAATACAAACTCCGTTTTATAGACAAGAAATCAAGCATTGTGTTAGAAATTAATCAAAAAACAACAATTAAAAGGATGCTCTAAATGCAAAAACCCCTATCTGAATTAACCTAATTAAGTACAGCAATACGAGCAATAAAGAAAAAACGAGATGGATTTATAAACAACATACATAAGGTTAGAGAAATTACTAAAGATTATAAAACTTAGTAAAAAAATTAATATTAACAACCCCATAACTAAAGAAGTGTATAAAGTTTTATAAGAAGACCTTACTTTTTTAATACTTTTAACAATTGAATTACACATAAAGTTGACTCTGAAAAAGAACCTGATTAAACCTTATTTTTATATTTTTGTAATATCTTTACTTTAACAAGTTAATTTTTATCAAAATTATAATTTTATATGCTAATTATTGGAATTGCAGGTGGTACAGGAAGTGGAAAAACAACTGTTGTAAATCAGATTATTAAACAATTACCAACAGATGAAGTTTGTGTAATTTCACAAGACTCATACTACAAGGCTACAGACAATTTATCTTTTGAAGAAAGAACTAAAATAAATTTTGATCATCCAAGAGCTATCGATTTCGAGTTAATTATAAAACACTTAAAAGCATTAAAATCTGGTAAAACAATCAAGCAACCGGTGTATTCTTTTGAACAACACAATAGAACCAAAGACACTGTTAAAACGCATCCACGAAAAGTGGTTATTGTAGAAGGTATTTTAATTTTTAATAACAGCGATTTAAGAGATTTGTTTGATATTAAAATATTTGTACATGCAGAAACAGATGAACGTTTGATAAGAAGATTAAAAAGAGATATTACAGAAAGAGGCAGAGATATAGACGAAGTTTTAAATCGTTACCAAACTACTTTAAAACCTATGCATCAGCAATTTATAGAGCCTACCAAAAATTTTGCAGATTTAATTATACCCAATGATAGGTTTAATAATGTGGCTATAGATATTGTAAGAACCGTAATAAACGAGCGTTTGTAAACATGACTTTTAAAGATCTAAAAAATAAAAAAACCTATAAAATTCTTACAAATGTTTTTGTAATAATTTTTATTCCGTTTTTAATATGGATGTTGTTTTTTGATGAAAACTCTTATTTAGTTCATAGAAAATTTGATGCAGAAATAGATGATTTAGAAAAAACAATTTCTTTTTATAAAAAGAAAATTGCAACAGATAAAGCAACCATAAGAAAACTAAAAGATTCTTTACAATTAGAGCGTTTTGCAAGAGAAAAGTATCTCATGAAAAAAGAAAACGAAGAGATATACATCATAGAATTTGATACCATTAAAAAGTAATGACAAAATTTCTGTTTAACGAATTTGAAGGAACATCACCAGAAGCTTGGAAACAAAAAATTCAAGTAGATTTAAAAGGTGCTGATTATAATAAAACTTTACTTTGGCAGACCAATGAAGGTTTTAACATAAGACCTTTTTATACAAAACAAGATGGTACAAATACTAAGATAAATTTACCCAAAAAAGGATTTAAAATTTGTCAAACTATTTTTATAGACGATGTAAAAATTGCAAATTCTTTGGCAGTAGACGCATTAAAAAGAGGTGCAAATGCCATTCAGTTTAAGGCGTCAAAACCCTTTAATCCAAAAAATTTACTCAAAAATTTTCCTGGAGATACACCTATTTTTTTTCAACTTAGCTTTTTAGATGCCAATTTTAAAACCAAACTTGCTAAATTTTGCCATGCTACAAATACATATATTCAAACAGATATTATAGGTAATTTAGCAGCTACTGGTAATTGGTTTTTTAACTTAAAAGAAGACTACAACCAACTAGAAAAAGTAATTTCAGCTTCCAATAATTGTATTTCCGTTTCAGGAGAATTATATCAAAATGCAGGTGCAAACATTTCTCAACAATTAGCATATACACTAGCACATGCCAATGAATATTTAAATCAGTTTGGTGCAAATGTAGCAGATAAAATAAGTTTCAATTTTGCTGTAAGCAGTAATTACTTTTTTGAAATTGCAAAAATTAGGACATTCCGAATTTTATGGGAATCACTTTTAAATGAATATGGCATAGAAAACAAAGAAGCACATATTTTTACCCAACCAAGTTTACGAAACAAAACTTTATATGACTACAATGTAAATATGCTACGTACCACTTCTGAATGTATGAGTGCAATTTTGGGTGGCTCTAATACTGTTGCGAATGTTGCTTATGATGAAATTTATCATAAATCAAATGAATTTGGCACCAGAATTTCTAGAAATCAATTATTGATTTTACAACAAGAAAGTAATTTACAAAAAGCTCAAAATTTTGCAGATGGCACCTATTATATTGAGTCAATTACAAATCAATTGGCAGAAAAAGCCCTAGATATTTTTAAACAAATAGAAAAAACAGGAGGCTTTTTAAAGCAATTAAAAGCGGGAATTATTCAGAAAAAAATTACAGAAAATGCTTTAAAAGAAGAAGAAAAATTCAACAATAAAAAAACCATTTTATTAGGCTCTAATCTACAAATTAATAAAGCTGATAAAATGAAACATAATTTAGAATTGTATCCTTTTGTAAAGCAAAGAAATATAAAAACATTAATTGTCCCCATCATCAGAAAACGTCTTTCTGAAAATTTAGAAAAAGAAAGAATAGACCATGAGTAGAAAAGATATCTCTAATATAAAGTTGGCAACTAGCCAAAAACGAAAAGCGACAAGAAAAAAACACGAAGATTTTGTAGCCGGAATTGCCCCAAATTTAAGAGGGCCATACAGCACTATGTATGTTAGAAGACCTTGGACAATTAGGCAATATGCAGGTTTTTCTACTGCAGAAGAAAGCAATGCTTTTTATAGAAGAAATTTAAAAGCTGGTCAAAAAGGTTTATCTGTTGCTTTCGATTTAGCTACTCATAGAGGGTACGATTCTAACCACATACGGGTACAAGGAGATGTTGGTAAAGCAGGTGTTGCTATAGATTCTGTAGAGGACATCAAAATTTTATTCGACCAAATTCCTTTGGATAAAATGTCTGTCTCTATGACCATGAATGGAGCTGTATTACCCATTTTGGCTTTTTATATTGTAGCTGCTGAAGAACAAGGTGTGCCCCCAAATTTATTATCTGGAACCATACAAAACGATATTTTAAAGGAGTTTATGGTGCGTAATACCTATATTTATCCTCCTGCTCCTTCCATGAAAATTATTGCCGATATTTTTGAATATACAAGCAAAAATATGCCAAAATTCAATTCGATTTCTATTTCTGGCTACCACATGCAAGAAGCAGGTGCCACAGCAGAAATTGAATTGGCTTATACCTTAGCAGACGGATTGGAATACATCAAAAAAGGGTTAGAAGCAGGTATGGATATCGATTCTTTTGCTCCAAGATTATCTTTCTTTTGGGCCATTGGCATGGATCATTTTACGGAAATTGCTAAATTAAGAGCGGCAAGAATGTTGTGGGCTAAAATTGTAAAACAATTCAATCCTAAAAACCCAAAATCTTTAGCTTTAAGAACCCACTGCCAAACAAGTGGCTGGTCTTTAACAGCACAAGATCCGTTTAACAACGTTGCCAGAACAACTATAGAAGCAATGGCTGCTGCTTTTGGTGGTACCCAAAGTTTGCATACAAATGCCTTAGATGAAGCCATTGCATTGCCTACCGATTTTTCTGCAAGAATTGCCAGAAACACACAAATTTATTTACAAGAAGAAACCCATATTACCAAAACAGTAGATCCATGGGCTGGTAGCTATTATGTAGAGCAACTTACAGAAGATATTGCCAACAAAGCCTGGCAATTGATGGACGAAGTAAAAGAGTTGGGGGGCATGACCAAAGCAATCGAAAAGGGAATTCCGAAAATGAGAATTGAGGAAGCAGCTGCAAAAAAACAGGCAAAAATAGATAGTGGACAAGATGTAATTGTAGGTGTCAATAAATATCAACTAGAAAAAGAAGACCCCTTACATATTTTAGAGGTTGATAATGAGTCTGTAAGAAAATCTCAAATAAAAAGATTAGAAAACTTAAAAGCGACAAGAAATGCTAAAAATGTTGTAAAATCTTTAGAGGCTTTAACAAATGCTGCAAAATCTGGTAACGAAAATTTATTAGAATTGGCTGTAAATGCAGCTAGAAACAGCGCAACTTTAGGAGAAATTTCTGATGCTTTAGAAATCGAATTTGGCAGGCATAAAGCAGTTCATAAAACAATATCTGGTGTGTATAGTAAAGAAATAAAAGAAGACAAGCTCTTTCAAAAAGCAAAAGATTTAGCAGATAAATTTGCAGAATTAGAAGGCAGACGCCCAAGAATAATGATTGCAAAATTAGGGCAAGATGGACATGACAGAGGTGCAAAAGTAGTTGCCACTGGTTATGCAGATTTAGGTTTTGATGTAGATATTGGACCACTTTTTCAAACGCCACAAGAAGCTACAAAACAAGCTGTAGAAAATGATGTGCATATTTTAGGAATCTCATCTTTAGCTGCTGGCCATAAAACCTTAGTGCCGCAAGTTATTGCAGAACTAAAAAAACACGAACGTGAAGACATTATGGTAATTGTTGGTGGTGTAATACCTGCGCAAGATTACCAATATTTATTCGATGCTGGTGCAGTTGGTATTTTTGGCCCAGGAACAAAAATTGCAGAGGCTGCTATAGAGCTGCTTATTATTTTAATTGATAGTGTTGTGGAATAATTTAGATGGTTTCTTAACTTTAAAATAAATTATGAAAACAATACACTCTATAAATCCTGCCACTGAAGAAAAAATTGATTCTTATGATAGAATTTCTGAAGAAATAGCTAAAGAAAAAATTGAAGTTGCCCAAAAAGCATACCTAAAATGGAAAAGCACAAGCTTTGAAGTACGTTCTAAATTGATGCGAAAATTAGCAGATATTTTTGATGATAAAAAAGAAGAATATGCCCAATTAGCTACTAAAGAAATGGGTAAAATCATAAAACAATCTAGAAGCGAAATAGAAAAATGTGCAAAGATATGTAGATATTATGCAGATAATATTCAAGATTTATTAGCAGATGAAACTATACAAACAGAAGCTAAAAAAAGTTATGTTACATTTCAACCCTTAGGTGTTACCTTAGCAGTAATGCCTTGGAATTTCCCTTTTTATCAAGTAATTAGATTTGCTATACCCGCAATTATGACTGGTAACACAGTAGTTTTAAAACACGCATCTAATGTACAAGGTTGTGCTTTTGCTTTAGAAAATGCTTTTGAAAAAGCAGGTTGTCCAAAGGGCGTTTTTAGCAATCTAAATTTAGAATCAAAAGACATAAAAAATGTTATTGAAAATAAAAACATTGTCGCAGTTTCTTTAACTGGCAGTGAATCTGCAGGACGTTCTATTGGTAAAATAGCAGGAGAGAATTTAAAGAAAACGGTTTTAGAATTAGGAGGTAGTGACGCTTATCTATTTTTAGAAGACATCGATATAGAAAATGCTACAGATATTGCAACTTTTGGTAGACTCCAAAATAATGGACAAACCTGTATCGCTGCAAAAAGGTTTATTGTGTTGGCAGAAATTTATGATGATTTCTTGACACTTTTGACTAAAAAAATGGGTGAAAAGAAAATGGGAGACCCCACTAATGAAGATGTATTTTACGGGCCAATGGCGCGTTTAGATTTAAGAGACGAAATCCATCAACAAGTTAAAAAAACGATTGAACAAGGAGCTAAATTGGTTTTAGGAGGAAAAATCCCAGAAAGAAAAGGAGCTTATTATCCAGCAACTATTTTAACAAATGTAAAACCAGGTATGACAGCTTTTGACGAAGAACTTTTTGGACCAGTAGCTGCTGTTATAAAAGCCAAAGACGAAAAACATGCCATAGAGCTAGCCAATAATTCTAATTTTGGTTTGGGTGCTGGAGTTTTTACCAAAGATTTAAAAAAGGGAGAAAAAATTGCTCTACAATTAGAAGCTGGAAATAGTTTTGTAAACAAATTAGTAGTTTCTGATCCAAGATTACCTTTTGGAGGAATCAAAAATAGTGGTTATGGGAGAGAGCTTTCATATTACGGAATTAGAGAGTTTGTAAATACAAAAACAATTTGGATCGAATAATTTTACATAAAAAAGTATCTAATTGCTCTCTATCTTTTACTAAAACCTTTATTTCTTCTAACATTAAATAATCTCTTTTATTTGGTTTTTGTAAGTTTCAAAAATATCTTGAACAATATCTATATTAGAAAACTCCCTCTCTGAAATCTTAAATTTTGGACTTATGAACATCAAAAAATTTTTATTTTTTTTGGTTTTAGACATGTATTATTTTTTAAATTTTATGAGTTTTTAACACTTAAATATACATTAATCTAGATGCTTTTTTGTGCTTTTATGCTTAAATTTGTAACTCGTTAAAAAAGCATTTCAAAAAGGATGAAAAACTTATTCAATTTCCTATATTCTACACGTTTAATGGCCGTTTTATTTATCGTTTTCGCAACAGCAATGGGAGTTGCTACTTTTATAGAAAACGATTACGGCACACAAACTTCTAAAGCATTAATTTATAATGCATGGTGGTTTGAAGCAATTATGGCGCTTTTTATCATCAATTTTTTTGGTAACATTTTTAGATACAGATTGTATAAAAAAGAAAAATGGGCAGTATTACTTTTTCATAGTGCCTTTTTATTAATATTAGTTGGTGCAGGTATTACACGTTATGTGGGTTACGAAGGTATTATGCTGATTGAAGAAGGTGAAACTACCAACAAATTTTTATCGGAAACTACCTATGTAAATTTGGTTGTAGATAATAACGAAATTCAAAAAACCAGCAATCAGCCCATTTTATTATCTGCTTGGGGTAGCAATACTTGGTCTTATCAAGACGATTTTAAAGGAATAAATTATAAAGTAGATTTAGTTGATTACATCCCTTGGGCAGAAAAAAAGTTTATTGAAGATGAAAATGGTGTAGAGCATTTATTTTTTGTAGAATCTTCTGAAGGTTCACGTCATGAACATTGGATTAAAAAAGGAACAATTCAGAATATTCATGGAGTTTTGGTTGGTTTTGAAGCAGAAAACAACAATGCATCTTTAAACTTTTCTAATAAAAATGGTGCCTTAACCATGATTTCTAAAACTGATGGAGATTGGTTTAGAATGGCAGACCAAAAGCGAGGAACAGTTGCTAAAGATACACTACAAGAATTTCAATACTTAACCTTACACAATATTGGTAAATTACAATTTGTAATTCCGAAACCAGCCGAAAAGGGAATTATCAAAACCATTCGTGGCCCTAAAAGTGATACGGCAAAAGATATGATTGTTTTAGATGTTACTGCCAATAAACAAACAAAAAGAGTGGAGTTAACTGGAGGTAAATTTAACACCGAAGGCGCTAAAAACTTTGCTTTGGGAGGTTTAAATTTTAGACTTTTATATGGTGCTAAAATATTAGAAACGCCTTTTTCGATCAAGTTGAATGATTTTCAACTAGAAAAATATCCAGGATCTGAAAGTGCAGCATCTTACGCTAGTGAAGTGACCGTTATCGATCCAAAAGAAACTTTTGATTATCGAATTTACATGAATCACATTTTAGACCATAGAGGTTACAAATTCTTTCAAGCAAGTTATGATTTAACTGGAGAAAGAGAAGAAACACATTTGTCTGTAAATCACGATTTTTTAGGAACTTTTATTACTTATTTAGGATACTCGCTACTTTACACAGGTTTAATATGTATTCTTTTTGCGAAAAATACTCGTTTTGACAATCTGAAAAAAGGATTAAAAAAAATTAGAAAAAGAAAAATAACAATGTCTATTTTAGCTACACTATTTCTATCTAGCTTTTCTTTTTCTCAACATACAGACACGCATCAATCTAATACAATCACACCTCAGAAAATAGATTCTATTCTACAGGCAAATATAGTAGATGCAAAGCATGCAGAAAGCTTTAACAAATTGGTTATACAAGACAATGGTAGAATGAAACCTGCACATACTTTTGCCTCTGAATTGGTAAGAAAAGTAAGTAAATCAGAGAAATTTAAAGACATGAATCCTAGTCAGGTTTTATTGTCTATTATAGAAAACCCTTATTTATGGTATGAAGTTCCCATCATTTATTTAGAAAAAGGAAATACCAAAATTAGAGAAATTATTGGAGTTTCAGAAACTGCAAAATATGGTGCTATATCAGATTTTATTACCAATACAGGCGTTTATAAAATTAAAACCAAAGTAGAAGAAGCACAGAAAAACAACATCAAAAATAAGTTTCAAAAAGACTTAATTAATATTGACAAAAGAATTGGTTTACTATATAGTGCCATTGGTGGTGGTATTTTAAAAATTTACCCAATTCCAGGAGATGAAAATAATTCTTGGGTTTCTAGGCCAGAAGCTTCAAAAGCAAATTTTAAAGGAACAGATTCTGTTTTTGTAAGACAATCTTTACCAGTGTATATTAACTTTTTACAAAAAGCTAAAAAAACAGGAGATTATACAGAAGCGAATAAAGTTTTAGACGGGATTAAAAAATTTCAACAAAAATTTGGTGGTGAAGTAAACTTATCTCAAGATAAAATAGATATAGAAATTGCTTATAATAAAATTCAACCTTTTCAAAAATTGGCAACCTATTATGGTATTATAAGTTTGTTTTTACTAGTTTTTGTAATCTGGCAAATCTTTGCATCCAAAAAATGGATAAATACTATTGTAAAAATATTAACTATTGTTGTAGCTGGTTTATTTGTTTTTCATACGTTAGGTTTAATTTCTAGGTGGTATATTAGTGGTTATGCACCTTGGAGTAATGCTTACGAATCTATTATTTTTGTAGCTTGGGCAACAATGCTTTTTGGTATTTATATTGGAAGAAAATCTGCATTAACGGTTACTGCAACAGCATTTTTAGTAGCAATTACCTTAGGTTTTGCACATCAAAACTGGTTAGACCCAGAAATTGCCAACTTACAGCCTGTTTTAAATTCTTGGTGGCTTTTAGTACACACTTCTATAATTGTTGCAAGTTATGGTCCACTTTCTTTAGGAATGATTTTAGGAATTGTGTCGCTCTTTTTGATACTTTTTACAACTGAAAATAACAAAAAGAGAATGGATTTAAACATGAAAGAAATTACTATAATTAACGAAATGGCAATTACTGTAGGTTTAATTATGTTGACTATTGGTAATTTTTTAGGAGGTATGTGGGCCAATGAAAGTTGGGGTCGTTATTGGGGTTGGGATCCAAAAGAAACCTGGGCACTAATTTCTATTATGGTGTATGCTTTTGTGTTACACATGCGTTTGATTCCTGGTTTACGCGGCATATTTACTTTTAATTTATGGTCTATAATTGCTTATGCTTCTATTATGATGACCTATTTTGGTGTTAATTTCTATTTATCTGGATTGCATTCTTATGCTAGTGGAGACAAAGTAATTACACCAACTTCCGTATTTTATTCAATAGGTTTTGTTGCTATTTTAGGTAGTTTTTCTTACATAAAATACAAAAAGTATTATAAAAAGTAGTATTAGAAGCTTTCTATTTCATTTTAAATTTAGAGTGATGTAGCTATGATTATTGAGAAGAAAATGTATTTTTGCACAATATTAAAATACTAAAAATAAAAACCAATATGTTTCATAAAAATATAAAATTAATAATTGCAGGTTTAATAACTGCTTGGGCTATTTACCAATTTAGCCAAGCTAATATCATGAATGGTATTTCTATTTTGTTATTGGCAGGAATTTTTGTATTATTTTACTTTAAAAACGAATTTATTTTACTGGCCTTTTTACAATTACGTAAGCAAAACTTTGAGGGCACAAAAAAATGGTTAGGTTATATTAAAAACCCTGAGGCTGCTTTAATAACAAAGCAACAAGGTTACTTCAACTATTTACATGGTATTATGCTAAGCCAAACTAACATTACACAGTCAGAAAAGTTTTTACGTAAAGCTGTAAAATTAGGTTTGTCTATGGATCATGATTTAGCAATGGCAAAATTACAATTGGCTGGTATTGCAATGACCAAAAGACGTAAACGTGAAGCTACTAATTTAATGGCAGAGGCTAAAAAATTAGACAAACATGGTATGTTAAAAGAGCAAATGCAAATGATGAAACAACAGATGAAAAAAATCTAGGTTTCATTCATTTTTCTTTATAAAAAAAAATCCGTTGAAAATTTCAACGGATTTTTTTATAACATGATTCAGTGCTAATTATTTTTTAACTTATTTTTTAAATCCTGTATTTCTGCATTCTTATCTCTTAACTCTAACTGAAAATATTTTAAGTTTGTTACTAAGTAAACTAGCACTAAAAAGAGTGTAATATCTCTTGTATGAAACCCTATAGAAATATGAAATTTTTCTAAAATATACAAAACAAAAAATAGTAGAATAGCTATAAGAGATGTTGCTTTAAATATTTTTTTCATAATATATTTCTTGTTTACTTAATTCTTGTCAAGGTTAAATCCTCATTGTATTTTACAATATACAAACCTTTGTTTTCTGGGGTTTTAAAAAGTTTATCTGTATAATCAAACTTATTTTCTACTCTATAGGAATAACCTTCATCAAAAGTAGATTTTAAACTATTACCTGAGGCTAAACGCATTAAAATATCATAAGTTACATCAAAACCTCTGGTTGCATAATAAGACGGTAATACATGGTTTTTCTTTAAATAAGCCTTGTGAAACATACTACTTCTAAAAGAGTCATCTCTAGCATACTCATTACTAACATAAGTAAAGTTTAGTTGCGCTAATTTTGAGTTGTCAATTTTATTGAATGCGCTAATTTTATCAAACGTAAAAACAGAAGCGGTAACTTCTTCTGGCAAACTAATTAGACTGTTAATAGCACTTGCTACAATTACATTATCGTCTGTGGTTAGCACCACAATGTTTTTCATATTCGGCTTTAAAACCTCTGTAAATTTTTCTTTTTTGATATACCCATTTTCTGGTATAATTTTAATAATGGTATCTATAGAATCTTTTTTAGATAAGGCATTTGTAATTTGTTTTGCATTAAAATCAGATTCAGCTTTTCCATCTCCCACAATAACAATATTACCGACTGTAACAGATTCATCTAAATAATTTAAAAGTGTTTTTCTAAATAATCTTTTATTGGGCGCTGTTTTGACAATTAATTTAGAATTAAAATTATTTTGTTTTTTAGAATAAACAGGAAAAACTACTGGTGTTTCTAATTTTTCTGCTATATAAACAACTTCTTCCGAATATAAAGGGCCTATAAGAACATCATTTTCATTTAAATCTTCTGTAGCAATTATAGCTTTAATTTTTGTACTGTTTCTACCTGTATCGTAAACTTTTAGATCTATCTGTACCCCTTGTTTTCTTAAGGAGTCTATAGCTAATGCTGCCCCTAAATACAAATCGGTTACTATGGTAGCCAATTTACTTTTACCAAAAATTTCTTGAGCACTTAAAGTATCTAATTCTTCTGCTCTAAAAGGCAATAATATTGCTGCTTTTATAACAACATCTTTTGCTATATGATCTTCGTAAATTAAATCTTCTTCATCAAAAACCTCTTCTAAAGGTATTATTTTTATAATCTGCCCTAGTTTTAAGCCTTCTGATAAAATTGGATTTAAAGTAAGTAAATCTGCTTGGGTTACATTATAGATTCTAGTTAAGCTAAAAAAAGTATCTCCTTTTTTTACTTCGTGAATTTTATATTCTTTTTCTAAAGTTGCTATTAAAAGTTGTTTTTCTTTTTCTTTACTAGTAACCACTGTATTTTTAATAGTGTCTTTTGGCTGCTTTATATTTTTTTTAGTGTTTAATTCTATATTTTTTGTATTGTTTTGTGCCGTCTTTATTTCTTTATTAGGAATAATAATTATAGTATTGGCAACTGGTTTTCTACTAACATCTGGGTTTAAACGAAGTAAATCTTTCGTTTTCATATCCAATTTATTGGCTATAACACGCATGGTTTCTCCTTCTTTAACCTTATACTCTATGTATTTTTTTTGCTGTCCGCAAGAAACAGTAAATGTTAGGATACACAGAAAAACAAAAAATGTAAGATGTTTCATATATTTTATTCCCATTCTATCGTTGCAGGTGGTTTAGAACTAATGTCGTACACTACTCTATTAACGCCTTTTACTTGATTTATTATTTTATTGGATGTTTTTTGTAAAAATTCATACGGCAAATTTACCCAATCTGCAGTCATACCATCTGTACTTTCTACAGCTCTTAAAGCAACCACTTTTTCGTATGTTCTTTCATCACCCATAACACCTACTGAATTTACGGGTAATAACATCGCACCTGCTTGCCAAACTTTATCATACAAACCATCTTCTTTTAATCCGTTGATAAAAATAGCATCTACTTCTTGTAGAATACGAACTTTTTCGGCTGTTATATCACTTAAAATACGAATTGCCAAACCTGGTCCTGGAAAAGGATGACGTCCTAACAACTCAGCATCTATTCCCATAGAAGCACCAACTCTTCTAACTTCATCTTTAAAAATCATTTTTAAAGGTTCTACGATTTTTAATTTCATAAAATCTGGCAAACCACCTACATTATGATGACTTTTAATAGTTGCAGAAGGACCACCATTTACAGAAACAGATTCTATAACATCTGGATAAATAGTACCTTGTGCTAACCAAGTTACGTCTGTAATTTGATGTGCTTCATCATCAAAAACTTCTATAAAAGCGTTACCAATGGCTTTCCTTTTCTTTTCTGGATCAGAAACACCTGCCAAAGCTTTTAAAAATCGCTCAGAGGCATCTACCCCTTTTACATTTAAGCCCATTCCTTCATACTGTGCCAATACACTTTCGAACTCATTTTTACGCAATAAACCGTTATTTACAAAAATGCAATACAGGTTTTTGCCGATAGCTTTGTTTAGTAAAACTGCGGCAACAGTAGAATCTACACCTCCAGAAAGGCCTAAAACAACTTTATCATTTCCTACTTTTTCTTTAATTGCAGCCACGGTACTTTCTACAAATGAATCTGCTGTCCAAGTTTGGGCAACACCTGCTATTTTTACTAAGAAATTTTCTAATAATTGCTTGCCATCTGAAGAGTGATATACTTCTGGATGAAATTGAATTCCGTACGTTTCTTCTCCTTCAATTTTATAAGCAGCATTCGCAACATCTGCTGTACTTGCTAATAAAACACCCTTTGTTGGCAATTCTTTTATAGTATCTGAATGACTCATCCAAACCTGACTTCCTGGAGAAATATTTTCAAAGAAAAGCTCATTTTCTTTTATATATGACAAATTAGCTCTACCATATTCTCTCGTGTTAGATGGGGCTACTTTACCACCCGAAAAATGGGCTAAATATTGAGCACCATAACAAACTGCTAAAACTGGTTTTTTAGCTCTAATTTGAGATAAATCTGGATGTAAAACAAGGTCTCCTCTTACTGAATTTGGACTACCTGAAAGTATAACTGCTTTAAATTCTGATACATTTTCTGGTTGATGATTGTAGGGATGAATTTCACAATAAATGTTTAACTCTCTTACTCTTCTCGCAATTAACTGTGTGTATTGCGAACCGAAATCTAAAATAAGTACGTTGTGTTGTTGCATGCGCAAAAATAATATTTTGATATTAGATTTACGTTATTAGATGCTATTTTTTTAAAGATATTCTATAGACTAATAGTTTACAAAAAATGAATGCTATTTTTTAAAAACGGTACACAATAGCATTAATATTCATACCTGCTCCTACAGAAGCCAATATAGCAACATCGCCTTTTTGTACTTCTTGATTTTCTATTTTACCATTTAAAACCAAATCTAATAAAGTAGGCACAGTGGCTACAGAACTGTTTCCTAGTTTATGAATACTCATTGGCATCACACCCTCTGGGGCCTTCATTTTATAACGTCTGTAGAACCTTTTAATAATGGCTTCGTCCATTTTTTCGTTTGCCTGATGTATAAATATTTTTTTTACATCTTTAATATCTATGCCACTTTTGTCTAAAACAGATTGCATTGCAGCTGGTACATTTGTAATGGCAAATTCATAAATTTTTCTACCATACATTTTTATATAACGTATATTTTTATCTTCATTTGTATTGAACGACTTTCCAAAATGTAAAAAATAAGCTTCGTCTTTTGCAAAAGTTTGACTTGCATGACTTATAATTCCTGTTGAATCATCTGTTGTTTTTTCTACAATACAAGCACCTGCACCATCACTATAAATCATAGAATCTCTATCGTGTTTATCTACAACTCTAGACAAAGTTTCTGCACCAATAACTAAACATTTTGTAGCAATACCAGCTTTAATAAAAGCTTGTGCTTGTATTACGCCTTCTATCCAACCTGGGCAACCAAAAAGTAAATCGTACCCTACACAATTGGGATTTGAAATACCCAGTCTATATTTTACTCTTGTTGCAATACTTGGTAACGTATCTCCCTGTATAGCTCCATGTTGCACATCTCCAAAATTATGTGCTACAATAATATAATCTATTTCTTCTGGATTTATATGTGCATTTTTAATGGCTTTTTCGGCGGCAAAAAATGCCAAATCAGAAGTTTTAAATTCAGGTTTTGCATAGCGTCTTTCTACAATACCTGTAATATCTTTAAATTTTTCGATGATAGAAGAGTTTTCTGACGAAAAAGCACTACCATCTTCATTTAAAAAATGACTATCTAAAAAAGCATTATTTTCTTTTTTAATAGTGGGTATAAAACTTCCTGTTCCTGTAATTTTTGAAGAAATCATAAAAAATAAAATTTATAAAATCAAAAATATAAAAAAGTAACTTAAAAAATTACTATGCACGCATAGTAATGGAAAGTTCAAAAAGAAAAAAAAAGAATTTAAAGGTATTAAAAAAGAAGTTTAATTTTGATACAAGCTCATTTTTAATGGCATACAGTGGCTATAGAGATGTTTCTTTTTCATTCTTTCTCTATTTTCTGTCTTAAAACTGGCACTTATTATTTAAAATAAATACGATGTCCAACGAGTAAAATGTTATTTTAAAATTGCACAAAAGCATTTTTATCTAGGTGTTTTTGCACGGTATTGTTTTTATAGGTTGTGGTGTCAAAAAAAAATATCGTTCGAAAAATTGAGTATCATTTCTAAGTGATGATCTAATGTATTATTGGTAACAATCTGCTTAAAAAAAGGAATCATTTTAGCATCAAAAAGTAGTTTCTAATAAAAATTTACCTTATTTTTTTCTTGGAGAAATCGGTAATTTCATAAATAAAATTCTTTCTATAAATAAGAGCCATCAAAGGAAAAAGGCAATAAATCTAATAAAGATTTTGTTTTTACAACCTCACCAACTTCCCCCATAAATAATACTTCGAAAGGTTGTTTTTGGTTAATTTCAAATTCTGACAATGTTTGTCTACAAGCCCCACAAGGTCCCACAGGTTTATTTACTTTAGAAATGGTAGAACTTGCTGAAATAGCTAGTTTTTTAATTTTCACACCAGGAAACATTGTACCTGCATTCCATATTGCAACTCTTTCTGCACACATACCAGATGGATATGCCGCATTTTCTTGATTATTCCCTAAAACAATTTGATTATTTTCTAACAACAAAGCTGCACCAACGTTAAATTTAGAGTAAGGTGCATACGCATTGTGTCTGGCTTCTATGGCTTTTTGCATTAACAAAGTATCTTCACCAGATAATTCTGTAATGTTTTTATATAGCGTTGCAGAAGCTGTAATTTTAATTTCCTTCATATTTTTGGTAAAAAAAGCAGTCTTAAAATGACTGCTTTAAATAATAGGATAAACTTAGTAAAAATTTACTAGTTTTTAAAAGTCTTCATAAAGTTCTCCTAAATCAAAAGATAGAGAAAAACGCAAAGAATTTTCTAGTGGATTATTTACATCTGAAGAATTTACCAAGTAGGATAAATCTATATTTAAAGCATTGGTTTTAAAACCGCCGCCTAAAGTAAAATATTGTCGGTTTCCTTTATCTTCACTTTCATGAAAATATCCTGCTCTTAAAGCAAATGCATTATTGTATAAATACTCAGCTCCTAAAGCATAGGTAATTTCTTTTAACTCTTCACTAAAACCTCCTGGGGCATCACCAAAAGAAGAAAAAATACCTTCAATAAAACCTGATTCATCGTTTGCCGTTGGATTGTTTGGATCTGGTGTTGGTACTAAAAGTTTTGTAAATTCTACTGTAGTAGAAATGGTATTGTAATCGTCTAAAATAAAATCGAAACCACCACCTAATTTTAAGTTTGTTGGAATAAAGTCTTCTTCTCCAGGAACATAAGATACTTTTGGCCCTATATTCGCAATATTAAAACCGAATCTATAACGACCATTAAAATTTCCATAATTTTCTTCTAAAGATTGATAATATCCAGAAATATCTACCGCAAAAGAATTGATAGGTTGTAATGCATTACCTGCGGTTCCGTTAAATGCCAAGTTTGATCGAATGTATTTTAAAGAAACACCCATTGCATAGGTTTCGCTTAATTTTAAAGAGTAAGAACCTGTAGCAACAAATTCGTTTGGATTAATAGAACCAGTTGAATTTCCTTGATTGTCGGTTAAATCTATTTGACCTAAAGAAAAATATTTAAAATCTGCACCCCAAGCAGCATTTTCGCTAAACCTGTTTATGTAAGATCCACTTCCAATAAAAATATCGTCTGTTAAATTACGTAACCAAGGCGAATAGGTAATACCTGTTTTTATTTGTCTATTACTAAACGCTATTTTTGCAGGATTATGAAACAATGACCATGCATCTGCAGTTGTAGCTACTCCCATATCTCCCATACCACCTGATCTAGCATCTGGTACAATTAACAAAAAAGGCGTTGCTGTAGTTATACCACCAGTAACAGGTGTATTTGTTTGTGCTACCATTTTTGATGTTGCCAAACAAACAACCAATAAAAACATTCCTAAATTCTTCATTTTTAAAATTTATATTAATTTAAAGCTCTTGCAAATATCTACTTTTTATTGAAGTATTACTAATTTTTCATACTTTTCGGCAACTAAATTGCTCATTGTAGATTTTACTTTTAACTTGTAAACATAGACACCTTTTCCTATTTTATTACCAAAATCATCTAAACCATTCCAAGTAATATTTCTAGACAAATTACCAGTAGTTTGCACGTTTCTATTAATTGTTTTAATTAATTTACCTGAAACTGTAAATATTTGTACTTGTACTTCTAGGGGCTCGTTTGGTTTGTTATGGTTAAACCAAAACTCTGTATAATTTACAAATGGATTGGGATAATTTAAAACATTTTCTAAATTTAGAATGGCATCGCTTACAACCACAAAATGTAACGTGGTTTCTGATGAATTATTGTAAGTGTCCCAAGCTTTTATTTTTAAGGTGTGTGGTCCCACTTCTAAATCTCTTAATCTATAGGTTACTTTTCCTTTGGTAAAATCGTTTAATTCGGTTTCATAAAAGTCGTTTAACATGATGGGATTCGAGGTATCTCCATCTAAAACCGCAATAATATCATGATCTACAGCGGTGATAGAAGTATTAATTCCACTAGTATCAGACAGTACTGCTATTAAATTAGGGGAACTATTGGTATTGCCACCATCTATAAAAGATTCGTCGTTCATAAAAAGCTGAATTTCTGGCCCCACAGTATCATCTGGTGCATTTTCATCGATACCCCCCATTACAACATCAAAATTAGAACCCGCTTTTTCTATATTTCCATTTTCTGCATAAAAACTTAACTTTCCTTTACCATAAGCAATTTTGATATCTTTGGGTACAATAAAATCGAATTTAAATACACCGTTTTCTATAGTAGATTTCCCTCTAAATAGTTTGCTATCTTGCGTATCAAACTTCATTTTAACACCAAAATTATCGTTATCTAAAGTGGTTTTGTCTAAAGGTTTATCAAAAATTGTGGTCGATAAAGTGCCATTAAAATCATTTAGAATCGTATTTGTATTGTCTAAAACCACACCTTCAAAACTTACTTTAGAAAGTGCTTTTAAAGTATCTAAAGATTGGGTAATAGCTACCCCATTCATTTTTGTGATTTGCACGTTGGGTTCTGGTACAGCTAGTTTCATTGCTGGGTCTCCAAAAGAATAAATAAAAAATTTCTGAGAGTTTGTAAATTGGTTTTTCGCTTGTAACAAGGCTTCAGAAATTGTGTAATCTTCGTTATTAAACTCTAAAAGCAGTCGTATTAAAATTTCATTAAAACGCTGACCCACAGAAATATAAACTTCTCTTGTCGTGGTAATCATACTTGCCGCACCACCATTTTTATTCCACAATGTTAACTCGCCTGCAGTAATTCTACTAGGATTATCAAATCTAGAAAAATCGCAAGTAACGGTAATTAAAAGGGGTAATGTGTTGGCATTGTTAAATTCTTGAATTTGTGGTTTTTCTAAAATTCTTTCAGAGGCAAAACCATCTTCTCCTCCATGGCCAAAATAATCGAAAACCAAACTTCCTTTTTCTATGGCATTTGTAATGGCTTCATTTACCTCTGGATAACGTTCTCCTCCAGAAGAATTTTGCTGTACAAATGCATCAACATAAATTTTATTTAAATTAAAAATTGGTTTGTTTTGGGTAATTTCATCTGCGATAGATTCTACACCTTGTTGAATTACTTCTTCCCCAGTATCATCAATATCATCTGCTAGTAAAGTAATCGTGTTTCGCCAATCTCCGATGGAATTTTTATGGTAATAACTTAAAATTTTATCTACAACATCTTTGGCTTGCGCAACATCTGAAACAGGAATTCTACTCGAGGCAACATCTAAAGTATGAGAGGTTAACATCGTACCTTCATGAGCATCTAACATCACAAAGAAATCGTCTGTTACATAAGAACTTGCTAAATTAAAACTATTTTCAGATAATTTTACGGGTACAATATTATTGTTGGATGAAATTCGGTCTTTATAATCGTAAGAAGCATCTCCAAAAAAGCATACATATTGTAGTTTTGTATCTTCGGATGTATTTGTGGTATATAAATGTTTTAAAAAATCTCTAATCCCAGTAATGTCTCTCGATCCCGATGCAAATTCGTTATAAATTTCTTTTAAATGAACCACTTTTGTTGTTAAACCCGAATTAGTTTGATGGTAATCTGCCAATCGTTGTGCTTGAGAAGATAATTCATTATTTGTTATTATTAAATAATTGATGTCTTTTAAACTATGTAAATTCTGATTGGCAACTTTAGCATTTTTTATGGTTTCTGGGGTATAAAAATCAGTTTCATTTAACACAATATATTCCTTTAAAATACCACCAATATCTGTAAACATAAAATTGTTGCCTGTATCTTCATTGGTAATTATTTGTGGAGATAAGTGGTTGGAAACATCCCAAACTTGGTAAATTTGATTGGCGTTAGCTATTTGAAAAGCTACTGAAGTAGAAGCCTGAAACTGCTGAAAACTTCTAAATGAAAATTGATTATTGTTGGCTGCTAATTTTTTTTCGCCCACAATTTCTATAAAGTCCAAATAGGCATTTGCAGACGGATTCCCATTGTTATTGTAAGACATTTCTATTTGTATGGATTCAGAAGTATTTACAAAAGAAGCACTTCTTTCGGCTGTTAACGCTTTCGTTAAACCACCTGAAACTGCTGGGAAATTTATCGTATAAATAGCTGTATTATTCACTTTTACCGCCAATTCAGAAGACACCACAGAATTACTAACCCCCCTTGTTCTTACAAAAACCGGATTGTTGGCAACGGCATTTTTAAAAGGAATGGTAAAGGTTTGCGTATTTTCAATATTAAAATTATCATTAAAAAACCATTGGGTCCCTGCTCCTAAAAGATTCAATTCTTCTTTTTCATAAAAAATAAAATCAGTAAAAGTAGTAAGGCTTTCTTGTCCTGGATTGGTAATTGCTGGTTTGGTTGTTATTCTTTTACCCTCACTATTGCCAACCGTTATAAAATAGTAGGCTTTATCAGAATAAATATTTTGTCTATGTCTTGCGGTTTTTAAAGAGGGGTTTACCACCCAATCATGTGGTCCTTTTGCATAAAAAAGAATAAAATCGCTATTATTAAAAACACCATCTTGTTCTCCTTCAATATAAATTGCATTTTCCTGCAGGTCTTCGTTTCTAAAATCGCTATTTAAAACGGGTAAGAGATTACCACCATTCCCAAAAATTTTTAGATGTCTAGGATCTAAGTTATTGGTAGAAATACCAATATTTTCTAATAAATTTTTATCAATTTTAAAAACACCTGTAGTATCTACAGAAAACTTATACCAATCTCCAGTAGAAAGTACAGAATTAGCAGTTTGTGCAGTGGTAATTTGCACAAAAATTACAATAAAAAGTAGCTGTAAATAGGTTTTCATGAATAACTAATCAAATAACGCAAATTTATAAGAGATATTTTAATCCTTGCAAAGATAAATTATACTAAATTGATAAAGCATACGTTTGATAAAAAGTAATTGAAAACATGATGCATTAAAATTTATATTTTTCTTGTACTCAATGATATTTATTGTAAATTGCATCACATAAATAAAACACAAAATAATTTTCTATTAGAAAATGAAAAAAATAGTAAAAATATCTTTAATTGTTTTAACAACAGTACTTTTAGCAAACTGTAATAGAGCTAAAAGTGGTAAATCTAGGTTAACAGGTTTGTCTTTTAACGATCCTAAAAACGGGGGGTATATTAGAAATAGTTCTTTTGAAGGGCAAGAACCTCCTTTAGGAATGGTTGCCATAGAAGGTGGGTCTTTTACAATGGGGCAAGTTCAGGATGATGTTATGTTTGATTGGAACACGACACCTAAAAAAATTCATGTACGCTCTTTCTTTATGGATGAGGCAGAAGTTACCAACTCTGAATATTTTTTGTATGTACAGTATATAAAAGATGTTTTTCCTCCTTCTGAAGAACAATACAAACATATTTATAATGGTGTTTTACCAGATACTTTGGTTTGGAGAAAAAGTTTAGGAAATACAGACATTTTAACAGAGAATTATTTTCGCCATCCAGCATATGCAGATTATCCTGTAGTAGGCGTAACTTGGTTACAAGCAAACGAATATTGCAAATGGAGAACAAATGCAGTAAATCTTAAAAAATTAATAGACAAAGGGCACATCAAAAACATTTTTGAAATGGATTCTATTAGAAATCATTTTGATACAGATGTGTTTTTAGCAGATGATTCAAATCTTTTTGAAGGAGATACTACAATTTACCAAAGAGGTGTTAAATCTAGAATGTCTTCAAGAAAAAAAGGCTCTGGCTCTTTTCAAGGAAGAAAAATTACCCAAGCAGACGGTATTTTGCAACAGAGATTTAGATTGCCTACCGAAGCCGAATGGGAATTTGCAGCAAAAGCAATATTAGAAAACAGAGAGTATAATAATATTAGAGGTAGAAAAAAATATGCCTGGGATGGAAAATACACCAGAGCAACATCAAAAGGTTCTAGAGGAGATCAATTGGCAAACTTTAAACAAGGTAGAGGACAATATAGCGGGTTACCTGGCTGGAGTTCTGATGGTTCTGATATTCCTAATATAATTAAATCGTACCCACCAAATGCTTTTGGTTTGTATGATATGTCTGGTAATGTTTCAGAATGGGTTGCAGATATTTACAGGCCTATTATAGATGACAAAGCAAACGATTTTAACTATTTTAGAGGAAACTTGTTTACCAAAAAAATGATTAATCAAGAAGGTAAGGTTGTTATTGTGGGTAAGGGTGCACAGGTTGAATACGATACGTTACCTAATGGAAGCGTTATTCCGAAACAATTACCTGGCGCTATAAAATACATACCAATTACAAAAAGTGATGCCGCATTTAGAACAAACTTCTCTAAAGCTGAAAATGGAAATATTGGAGATGGAGATTTAAACTCTACACGTTTTTACCAAGATGATGCTGATCGATTTGCATCTAGGCCCAATATGTATAATGCACCCAAAAAACCTAAATTTAAAGGAGACTCTTTAGAAATTGACGCTAAGAAACGTAGAACTTTAATTAGTGATGAAACAAGAGTTTACAAAGGGGGCTCTTGGGCAGATAGAGAGTTTTGGTTAGACCCTGCACAAAGAAGATATTTGCCAGAGTATATGGCAACTAATTTTATTGGCTTTAGATGTGTTACAGATAAATTAGGCCCAATGACCAATAATAAAAGAACAGCTAGACATACCATAAGATAGTCTATTTAATAAAATTTTTAAAACCTCAATGTTTTTTTTCATTGAGGTTTTTTTTATCTTTATTTTATGAATATTAAAGAAATTTACAACTTATATACGAAAGATTTTCTGGTGGATACTGATACTAGAGCTATTAGAAAAAACACCATTTTCTTTGCCTTAAAAGGAGCAAACTTTAATGGAAATAAATTTGCAGAAGAAGCTTTAAAAAAAGGAGCCAGTTATGCCATTATAGATGAAAAAAAATACAACTCTAGTCATAGAACTATTTTAGTAGAGGATGTTTTAAAAACGTTGCAACAGTTAGCCAACTACCATAGAAGGCAATTAGCGATACCAATTATTGGTTTAACAGGTAGTAATGGTAAAACAACTACTAAAGAACTAATCAATTGTGTACTTTCAAAAAAGTATAACACAACCGCAACAAAAGGCAACTTAAACAACGATATTGGTGTACCTTTAACCTTATTATCTATGACTCCCAAAACAGAAATTGGTATTGTAGAAATGGGGGCAAATCATCAAAAAGAAATTGCTTTTTTGGCAACAATCTGCGAACCCGATTATGGGTATATCACTAATTTTGGAAAAGCTCATTTAGAGGGTTTTGGTGGCGTTAAAGGAGTTATTAAAGGTAAAAGCGAGTTGTATGATTTTTTAATTGAACATAAAAAAACAGCTTTTGTTAATCCTGAGGATTCCATTCAAGTTGAAAAAACAAAACGTTGTAAAACCATTTATTTTTTAAATGATGTAAGCCTAGTCAAAGCAAGCCCATTGGTAACTGTAAAACTCAGTACCCAATTTATCAATTCTAATTTAATAGGAAAATACAACTACACAAATATTGCTGCAGCCATTACCATTGGAAATTACTTTAAGGTAAACAACAAACAGATACAAGAAGCTTTAGAAGCCTACATTCCAAGAAACAATAGATCTCAAATTATTGAGAAAAAAAACAATAAAATAATTTTAGATGCATACAATGCAAATCCATCTAGCATGCAGGTAGCTATAGATCATTTTTCTAATTTAAAAGAATCGCCTAAAACGGTTATTTTAGGAGATATGTTCGAATTGGGAGTAGAAAGTAAAAAAGAACATCAAGCAATAGTAAACTTAGCAGACAGTAAACTTTTTGAAAATACTTTTTATGTGGGAGAAAACTTTGATAAGAGTACTACTAAAAATCATCAATTTAAAAGTTTTGAAGAGTTGCAAAATCATTTGCAAAAAAAACCGCTAGCAAACCAAATTATATTAATTAAAGGTTCTAGAGGTATGAAATTGGAAAGAGTTTTAGAATTTATAGATTAATATTATTTTTATGATATGCTAACAAACGATCTATAGGCCTTTGTATTACCTCGGTAATTTGTAAGCCATGAGTATTGGCAACACTTTCTAAAATATCGCTAAAATAATGGGCTATCGAGCCTATAAAATAGATAGATGTTTGACTGTTGATATCATAGGGTAAAACTCGGTATTTAAAAAATTCTTGAAATCCCTTTTTAATGAGACTCTTGATATAGTCATCGTCTTTAAAATCGAACATAAATTTAGCAAAGGTTGCTAAATACATATTAGGGTTTGCTTCTTTATAAATGTTCTTTTTTATATGATCTGCCTCTAAATTAAATTCGTTTTCAAACTTTTTAGAAATAGCTGCTGGCATACTTTTATAGTAATAATCTATAAGTAATCTTTTTCCAAAATAATTCCCACTAGCTTCATCCATTAAAATATATCCTAAAGAAGGCACTAACATATTCATGTGTTGCCCATCAAAGTAACAACTATTAGAGCCTGTACCTAAAATACAAACCATTGCAGGGTCTTTACCAGTAGCGGCATATACAGCGGCCAACATATCTTCAGAAACCACCACGCTTGCATTTACAAAAATGTTTTCTAATATATTTTTTAAAATAGCTGTGGGCTTTGGAGTACCACATCCAGCTCCATAAAAATGAATTTCTGTAACATCCTCTTTAATATGAATAAGTTGAAACATATTAATAATTCTGTTATGCAACTCTTCCTCTGGCACAACAGCCGGATTTAGGCCTAGAGTTCGTACTCTAAACACTTCATTTTTCTCATCATTTATAGCAATCCAATCTGCTTTTGTAGAGCCACCATCTGCAATTAAAATCATATCTAAAAAAATTTAAATCAAAGATATAATAACTTCTTTCACAAAACAACAGGCTAAAAAACTTCAATCGTTTTCGCTATAAAATAAATGTGTAAAATTAAAATATATGGTTTGTAAAAGAAAAACAATTATAATTATGGGCTAAGAATTTATGCTTCCTTAGCCGTCCATTGTTTTTTAAAGTATATCCACCAATCTTTAAAAAGAAGATAACCTAGGCTAAAAACAATTCCTAAAAACATATAAATAATCAATATAAGTGCTCTTTTAGGACCCGTTTTCTCTTTAGGTATTGTTACGGGTTTTAATATGGTAAAAATGGGTGTATCTTTTTTTACCTGTAAACGCTGTGTTTCCAATTGTTTTGCCAATTCAGTATACACCGTAAAAGCTAAATCATAATCAGATTGTAATTGCAATAATTTAGTTTTTGCCACAGCCGTATTTATAGCGTTATTTTGGTCTTGAAATAAAGCTAGCTTTAATTTGATATCGTTAAACTCTTGTTGCTTTTCTAAGTAGCGTTCTTCTATATAATTTAGTTGCTCTTTCGATTTTTGTGTCTTAAACTGCAAAGCATATTGTTGTAATAACTGTTGAGACCTCAAAGCCAATTGTGCACTAGCCTCTGGTTCTGGCAGCGTTACTGCAATAGAAATAAACCCTTCTTTAGCATTTACCTCAAGATTAATCTGACTTTCTAACAGTTTTATCAAGTCACTTTCTGCTGCAGAAATGCTAATAATTTGATTGTTAGATTTAGAAGTGCCTATTCCTGCCTCATCATCACTACCTTTGGCGAATGAAATTAGTAGACCTGGCAAACCAATTGTATATTTTTTTAAAGTCGCTAGCACTCCTGGATTATAAATGGTCTCAAAATATTCTTGGTAAGTAACTAAACTATCTTGTCCTTCAATAGTCAAGGGAGTTTTTAATAACTCTAACTGAAAAGGAATACTATTTACAATTTTAGGGTACAATGTTGGAGAAATTTCAGCAGCTGAACTTCCAGCACCAGATAAATTAATTCCTGCCAAAGAGGCCAAGCTTCCTAAATTACTACTCACAGATTTTCCTTCAGTTACGGGAACTATCGTAGAAGAAGCCGTGTAGGTATTTTTAGAAAAAATAGCAATAAAAAAACCTATAATTGTAAAAATAACAAGGGTTTTAATAACAAAACGACGTCCTTTCCAAAACTTTTTTAACAGGGCAATGATATCGATAGTGTCTTCTTCTAGAGCAGGATTCGTGTTTTGATTCATAAATAGTGCATTAAAGTTTTATAAAACATCTTTAGTTATTGAGTTAAAGATCTAATAATTAAGGCTAAAGTAGCAATCGACGAAGTAATTCCTAATACTTCTTGGGTAGACATTTTTTCCTTAGCTACTTTTGTGGGGATAAAAACATCTGCACCTGGCGCTAGTTTAGGGTAAAATGTAAAAAATAAAAATCGAGATACGGTTTTAATTTGACCGTTACTGTAGCGTACAAATATCTTTGATTTTTTTGCCGCATCTGTAAAACCTCCAGAACTATTTACATAATCTTTTAAACGATATTCTTTTCTATATTTTACTAAAGATGGTACCAGTACTTCTCCTGATACCTGTACGGTTTCTTTTATTTCTGGGATCACTAACTCATCACCCTCTAACAAGATCAAATCACTATCGGCCCCTGGATTTTGCATAATTTTTTCTAAATCAATACCAATAGAAGTAACATTACTTTCTGAAAATTCCTTTAATTTATCAGCCCCCACATCTTCACTTTCTACATTATAAATTAATTTTTTTATAGGGTTATCTTCAATTTTTCTAAACAAGGTTGCGCCTTTCAAATAGGCAAATTCGGTAAGTCCTCCTGCTCTCTTTACCAAATCAGAAATACGTTCATTTTTATTTTCTAACACATAAGCACCACTATAATTTACCTGTCCAGTAACCTTTACATATTGTTGCGCAGCATAGCCCTTCAAAGAACGTACGTTTATTTGATCGAAAGGCTCTATGTAAAACGGAGTCCCGTTGTTTAATGCTAAATTAGTTTCAGAAGATAGGGTAAACAATTTACTCAAAGTTTTAAAACTTCCATCTTTTAAGCGCCTAGAAATAGTGATGTTATTGGGATCAGCCCCCTCTTTAAGCCCACCAGACAGGGCAATTACATCTTCTATTTGCATTTTAGAAACAAAAGCAAGCGTATCGGGTTTATTAACCGCTCCTTGAACAAGAATAGTTCTTGGTTCTCTCAAATTATCTTTGTTAAATATCTGAACTACATCATTATTTTGTAAATCGATGTCTGTTTTCTCAGCTAAAATGGCTGCCACAGAAAAGGGTATATTTTCTTGGTAAGTGTTATCATAATTTCGAGTTATAATCCCTCTAGTTAAAAAAGCTTCTGGCGTTATCCCATCAGCCTTTAACAAAAGACCTCGTAAGGTCATATTGGGAAGTAGTTCATAGTTTCCAGGTCGATACACTTCTCCAGAAACAGTCACTTTATTTTTGTAACGATCTAAAACTTCTTGCACTAATATTTTATCTCCTGCTTTGATTTCAAATTGTGAGGCTTCAGACAATTTTACTTCCTTTACCACTTTTTGTGTACCGTCTAAACGTTCTAAAATTAATAAATCAGTATAAGCTTTAGAAGTAAAGCCTCCAAAATAGGCGATCAAATCAGATAAGGTTTGCCCCTCTTTTAACTCGTAAATACCTGTTCTTTTTACAGCACCTTCTACAGTAACTAAATTTTGATAAGGGCCTACCAACAAAACATCTTGGTCTTGTAATTTAAAATTCCCCTTTTGTGTACCATCCAATAAATAGTCGTAAATATCTAAGGTAGCAATAGTTTCATTTTTACGAACTAACTTTACCTCTCTAAAGGTCCCCATTTTATTTGGACCTCCTGCCACATACAAGGCATTTAAAACCGTAGACAATGAATTTAAGGCATAGGTTCCTGGGGCTTTTACCTCTCCTATAATATTTACCTGCACCGTTCTAATTTTAGATACGGTAATATTTGTAGAGATATGGCTGTAACTATCTTTAGGAGCACCAATACCTGCGTGCTTCTTTTTTAATTTTGTGCTTATTTTTTTTCTTGCGGCTTCTAAAGAAAAACCGTTTACATAAATAAAACCAACCCCATTAATTTTTATGTTTCCACGTCGGTCTACACGAGCAGTATAGGTGATTTCTGAGGCACCCCATAAATCTATCATCAATTCGTCACCAGGCCCTATTTGATAATTATCGGGTACAGCAATGTTAACACTAGGCGTAAACGAAATTTTTGAATTATTAAAAAAATCATACCCAAAAGGGGCATTCGTATTTTTCTTTTTACCAATCACTTTATCTGCTTGAACGCCGTATGCCTCAGAGACATCACTAGTAATTGGAGTAGAATCTGTAAGGTTTTTTGCTTGTTTATCTGCCGTATTTAAGCCATACACTCTTCGTTTAAATTCGGCTACTTTACTAGCAGAAACGCCTTGTGCTTTCGCTAAAGTTTCTAGTTGACTCATAGAATAACCCTCTTTTTGAATACGCCCCCAATAGGTAGCTATTTGTTCATCAGACAAAGAACTAATGTCTAGGTTTTTAATATCACCGAGACCTTGCGTAAAAACAAAGGCAGAAATAAAAACAAAATAAATTGTTACTAGGAATTTTTTATTCAAAATAATAATATTTTTTTTTACAAATTTAATCATTTAAGTTTTTTTAAATTGAATTTGATAAGAAGTTTTTCGTTTCCATCCTAAAGGATGCGCTGCTATAGATTCTAAATAGATTTTTCATCATTTTTATTTGGCTAGCTTGAAACTTTTTTATTGATGAAAGAAAAGGAATATAAAATCAATAGAATCAATAAAAGTAAAAGGAATGACGAAGCTAATAACCCAAAATAGCGAATGGCGTTAAACATGATGATAACAATAAGTATATTTACAATACCCATTGTAATGGAAGCTTTTTTGTGCGTAAGCCCTATATCTACTAAAACATGATGAATATGTTTTCTATCTGCTGAAAAAATACCTTTATTATTGATAAACCTTATAAATATTACTCTAACAATATCCAATGCGGGTATTAATAAGACACTTAATAAAAACAAAGGCAGCTCTTTCCTAGAAATTATAATCTCAGAAACAGGTTCAATATCAAGAGATAATAATCTCATGGTCAACATACCTAAAACCAATCCAACTAAAAGAGAGCCTGTATCTCCCATAAATATTTTTTTTCTAGAAGAAAAATTATAGCGTAAAAATGAAAGTATCATAGCCAATAGGCACACACAAATTCCTAAATAAAAATACAATTCTAAACTGTAAAATAACAACCCAAAGGTAGTTGTAATAACAATTCCTATAACAGAGGCCATACCATCTATCCCGTCAATTAAATTGTAAGCATTTATAAGACCAATGAGTAAAAAAACACTTAGCAACACAGAAATAAGAGGGTGTATTTCTTCGATCCCTAAAAATCCATGTAATGTGGTTATTCTAAATTCTGTATAAAACATCAAAATACCAACAGAAATAAGCTGACCTAACAACTTCATTCTCGGAGTAATGTTTTTAGAATCGTCTTTAAGCCCTGTAAAAAAAATAATAGAAAAAGAGGTAGCAAGAGCAATAATTATAGATCCTGTTTCCCATTTTTGAGTTAAAAACAAAGTAAACAATATAGAAATATAAAAGGCGATACCTCCAAAAGTAGGCACACTTTTTTGATGAGAACTTCTGTAATTCGGGGTGTCAATTAAATCAAACTTTAAGCTAATAACTCGTATTCTAGATAACACAAAAAAGCTTATTGTAAAAACAAAAATACTTAATAAAAGTAAATAGTATTCTGGTTTAAAATTTTCAATCAGCATTAATATTTTTTTTTTTGCAAATATAATACATATAAATTTATTTTCTTAACTTAAATAAATAAGATCCAAAAACCACCAACCACCAACCACCAACCAAAAACCAAAAACCATCAACCAACATATGGGAGTTCTATTTTAGATTATATTCACTAATGGTTATGCTTTTTAATGAATATAAGTACTAGAATAATATTCATATAGTGAACAAAACGTCTTAAAAATTATAACAACAGTCCTTAATAAAATTGTCAAAAAATTTAGAAAATTGTTCTCATTGCGGTTTTTAGTTCATCTTATTGTAAGAGATAATCGAAAGGTAGAATATCTTTCAAGTGGTTATTAATAGGACTGTCTATTGGACAACGTGTCTCAGATGTATTAAAATTAACAGCTAAAAACCTTAGAAAAGCTCCTTCTGGTTTATATATAGATATCATCCAACAAAAAACAAAAAAGGCAGTAACAGTTGGTGTTGCAGATCCTATGGTCATTGAACTATTAGAGCATGAATTCCCAGGAAGAGTTTCACAAGTTGCATTTAATAAAGAAATTAAAATACTTTGTAAGTTAGCAGGAATTGATGAATGGGTAAATGGATTTAAGAACAATCCGAAAACGCGGAGAAAAGAAATTGTAAAAGCACCCAAATATGAATTTGTAACCTCACATATTATGAGACGATCTTTTGCGTCTAATTACTATGGTAAAATTGAAACACCATTATTAATGAACATAACGGGACACACTAAAGAGAGCACTTTTTTAACGTATATAGGTACAAATCAAAACAAAGATGCACTAGCGGATTTATTTATGAAGCAGGCGGGGGTTATTTGGTAATTTTACTTTTTTATTCCAAACTGTACTAGTTTTCTTTTGTACCAATTTTTATTAGTTAATGTATTAAATAGCCAAACTCTAAAATCTCTATATAAAATGTTTCTATATATGTCTA